>Ga0182024_10000537_pt1 | contig 98261 bp, 92 predicted proteins | sample P32metaG_FD_120480 | JGI IMG/M metagenome (GOLD analysis project Ga0182024, IMG submission 120480) | Permafrost microbial communities from Stordalen Mire, Sweden - P3-2 metaG (Illumina Assembly) | ecosystem: Environmental > Terrestrial > Soil > Wetlands > Permafrost | place: Sweden: Stordalen... | reverse complement strand
GTCCGCCGCAAACGCCAGCGGCCCACTTGAAACGGCTCTATCGAAAGTGACGCGGCGGTAAGCCGTCGCTCATGCCCAGAGTCCGTCTCGCCGCGTAACTTCCGATAGAGTGCTAACGTTTTTATGCCCCCAGCCTCAGAACGTGATCCCGACCAGGAACTCAGCCTGGTTTTGATTGCTGGAGAGTCCACCAATTGGGGATACAAGCTGCTGCGCACCCCAGCGCGTGTAGCGGATCTCCGGGGAAACGTGCAGCACCAGCAGGTGAATACTTAGGCCGGCTCCCGCAACGAAGCCTGTTACCGTGCTGTTGCGCAGTTCGGAGGGTGTCGACGTGGTGATCCCTCCCCCAGGAAGGCAGGATTGAGGCGAACAAATCGCGCCATACGTTTGGCTCAACCCGCTTAAGGTTCCCCAAGCGATGCCTGCATCGATGTAGGGCCGAACGGTCCTGCCTGGAAACCGGTATTTTGCCAAGAGCGGAAACTCCCACTCACTGCCGATTGTGGTTACGAGTGGCCTCGCGTAACTGAAGTGTTGATAAACAGCGTCGAACTCCACTCCCAGCCCGAGTGGCAGGTTCAACTCGACCTCCGGTCCGATGATATAGCGGTTAGTTGTGCTTACATAAGGCGGGTCGGTGCTCAGAAGATCGGTCAAGGGCACTCCTGCCTTGACCCCGAACGAGAACGGTGTCGCAAAAGACGAGACCGCACTGAGTAAGAGCAGAGATAAACATCGCATGTTCATGTTTATGGGTCCTAAGACCTGGTCGTTTTTTCTCGATGTCTCGCCAATCCAAAGACGCGACCGAACCTAAAACAACTACACCCGAGGGATTGGAAGTTGGGTGAAGTGTTCGAAAAGACCCCGTCCCGACAACTTCAGGGAGATGGCCATTACTCCGCCAGGGTCGATGCTATCGTGGCTCCAACATGCAAGGTTCTAGCGCGACATAGCGCAAGTGGTCGAAAAGTGGCGTTATCGGAAAATGAAACACTAGCCACAGCCACACCTGACACGCATCCCCCGGAAACTCACCCACCGAGCGTCGGCTACCCTGCTACTTCCACCATCTGCGCCTTCCGCACGTTGGCCGTCATCCACAACCAGATCCCGGTTCCCAAAATAGGTATCAGGCTCAAAGTCACAAACGTCGCTCCGTACCATTTCAGGTCGAACCACGGACCGTAGACCAGCAGGACCAACGCGAGCACTGCGCCCCACGAACCGGATCCGATACCCGCCACCATGGCGCTCTGCTCGCGGGGATAGGCGCGGGCGGCTACGTGCAGCGACAGTGTGATGAATCCGACGGCGATGAACAGGCCCCAAAAGAAGAGCGCGAGAACCGCGACGCGCGAGGTCGTCAGCGTCACCAGCATCAGCGGCAGGATCAGGGCTGAGAGTATCAGGTACCAGCGGGCCGGGCGCGGATCGTTGCCCACATAACGGTCCCCGATCCATCCGAAGAAGTAATAGCTGATACCCCACCCCAGCGTGGGAATCCAGAGAACCTGGCCGAGTTGCAACTGCGTCATGCCCATTGCGCGGCTCAGATACAACGGGCTCAGAGTCAGGATTACGCCCAGAGGAGCTCCGCCCAGGCCCATGCCTGCCACCAGCATCCAGAAGCGGCGCTCTTTCAAACTGGGCCAGGTTAGTTTCGCCGTGCGCTCGGTGAGCTTCAGCCAGGGCGGCCGAGCCAGCACCCACCATAAGAGCAGCCAAAGCGCTCCCAACGCGCCGGTCACTACGAATGCCGCGCGCCAGCCGAAGGCGAGGAAAATCGGCGTCACCACCAGTGGGGTAACAATCGCTCCCAAGGTCGAACCGCTGTAGGCCACCGCCATGCCTCGGGACTGGCGGTCCGGAGGCAGAGAGTCCATGGCCGTGCGCAAGGCTCCGGGATAGGTGGCGCCTTCACCCAGCCCGAGCACGGTGCGCGCCACCGCGAAGCCGATGAATCCGGTTACCCAGGCGTGCGACGCGCTGGCGGCGGACCAGACGGCCACGGCTACCAACATCCCGACGCGCAAGCCGATGCGGTCGAGAAGCGAGCCCCACACCGGATTGGCGATCATGTAGGCAAAGTTAAACGCGGAGACCGCGGTCGCATATGCCTGCACGCTCAAGTGCGTATCCTGCAGTATGGATGGCGAGAGCACGGCCAGCGTCTGGCGATCCACGTATGAAAGCCACGTGCATAGACTGATCGCCACGGGGGCGACCCACACGCGCCAGCCGCGATTGGCAGTATCGGTCACGTTTGCCGAGTCGTGCGGCCAGTCTATCATGGTTGAGAGCCACCCCCTTGGACATTGCATCATTGCAGAAATGGATCGGACGGACGGAGACCCGTTCCGACCAGGTGACGGCCGCGCCGATGGCCGCCTTATCCGCAACGCTCGATCGCGACGACCCTTTGCCGCGACTTGGCGACCCGCTGCCGCCGCTCTGGCACTGGCTGTATTTTCTGCCAATCCCCCGGCAATCGGAGCTCGGCCCCGACGGCCATGCCAAGCTGGGAGGGTTCCTGCCGCCGGTGCCGCTGCCGCGCCGTATGTGGGCCGGAACACGCATCGAATTCCATCATCCGCTGCGGGTGGGCGAGACCATCACGCGGGAGTCACGGATCGTCAAGGTAGAACACAAGCAGGGCCGTACGGGTTCGCTAGTCTTCGTACTGGTGCGCCACGAAATCCGAAATACCGCCGGAATTGCGCTGACCGACGAGCACGATATCGTCTACCGCGATAGTCCCCGCCCAGGCGATCCCGCTCCCCCACCGGCGCCGGCAGCTCCGGCAGACCACAGTTGGGAACGCGTCATCCACCCCACCGACGTGCTGCTATTCCGTTACTCGGCGCTGACCTTCAACGGCCATCGCATTCACTACGACCGCCGCTACGTGACGGAAGTCGATGGCTACCCCGGCCTGGTGGTGCACGGTCCGCTCCAAGCCACGCTGCTGGTCGATCTGTTGCGGCGCTCACTGCCGCAGGCCAAGGTCCAGCGCTTCTCGTTTCGCGCCGTGAGTCCGCTGTTCGATACGGCGCCTTTCGCGGTGTGCGGCAAGCCGGAAGCCGACGGCAAGACGGTGCAACTCTGGGCTAAGAATTCGACCGGCGGCCTGGCGATGTCCGCAACAGCGACTGTTTGAGGCCGTCCCCCCACCGGCGGCGAAGACCGCCGGCGTTACGGTTTCCCCAACGAACACAGCGGATCGCCCAGCAGCACTCCCTGCCAGCTCAGAAATTGAATCGAGAGGTAGTAGCTCTCGGCTAAATTGCGCCCGTGATAGTACGCGGGCAAAAGATAGTCCGGCCGGGCGCAAGCCGTGAGGTACGGCTCATAGGTGTTACCCGTGGCAGCCGTGGCCCCCTGGTCGATGTAATCCGCGGCCAGGCTTTGCGGAGAGCCGCCGAACATGCGGTTCTTTTCCAGCCACGCGCCGAAGCTCCAATCGGCCGGCGGGCGTTGGAGCGTGCGGGCATTAGTAGATACGTATTCGGTGGCCACCGCGCCCGGCAGCCACTGGAATCCCAGGCTGCGCCGGCGGCGGTTTCCGTCGTTCGATCCCCAGGCCGCGTAGCCGATCACGTCGTGCTGATCGTACAGCACCTGCGAGGTCTGGTCGATGACCACGCGCGCAGCCGGCAGCAGGATGGCCGCGGTTTGCAGCCAGTCGTCCCCTTGATCCTTGCGCCCCGCACTCAGGTCGATCACGAACTTGCCGCGGTTGTGCGCAGCCAGGGAACGGTCGATCATGGCTTTGACCTCTGCCACGTCGTAAGCCGCCAGGCGCGCCACCAGATAGATGGGAAATCGCGGATGCCGGAAAGGCTCATCGCGTTTGCCGAAGAAGGGATTGGGCGCCACACCCGCGCGCTTGATGGTGGCGCCATGCAGCTTCCCGTACAACAGCGCCAGCTCCGAATCGACCGAAGCATGCTCGACACCAAGGCCACGGCCGCCGCCGGTCACCTTGAGCGGCACGCCCAGCGTCAGCGCGATATAGAGGATCTTCTCCCTGAGCCCTCCGCGCTCCAGACAGGCGGCGATGGGCTTTTCGATCTGGTCCTGATAGACGTCCCAGGAGATCTCTTCCTGCGTGGTGGCGTCGAGCCAGCATACATTGCCGACAGGGACTGACCGCCGCGGGCGGTAGTAGTCCGCCACCTCGCGCGAAGCCGCATCTTTGCGGTTCGCCACCAACAGCACTTGATCACCCGTTTGCGCACGCCCTGCCGCGACAACCACCAACCCCAGTAGCAGCAGGCGCCCGGTCACTTGAGTGTCTGGAGGTACTGAACGATCGCGGCCGCGTCATCGGGACGCAAACGGAACGGGGGCATCGGATGCTTCGCCTGCCGGCCGGAGGGCTCTACATCTGCTTCCAGGAACCGGCGAAAACCCTCCGCCTTCCAACGGACCCATAGGTCTCCGGAGGCGGTAATGTCCGGGGCGGTTGCGCCTTTGATCCGGGCACCCTTAAGAAGCCTGGCCGTATCCGGTTTCCCATCCACGGTCAGAGGAGTGTGGCAGTCGCCACATTTGGCGACCTCCGCGACGAGGTATTCTCCGCGATCCCGGAGCGTCTGGGCGCGTACAGCGAGCGTGGGCAGCGCCAGCCCGCTGAGCAGAACACCCAAGAACATAGTTCTGGCCATCAATTCGATGGTACGCGCGACGGATGAGGGGTGCAACGGGGACGTAACCTCTGCGCAAATGCAGTGCCGAAATGCTGCGGGCTAGCTGGAGCCGATGTTACAATACTTACCAAACAGCGTGGTGCGACGGAAATTGATTATTTCTATCCCGCCGATACGAAATTTGACTGAAAGCCGCCCTGGGTTACCTGGTTCGGGTACGGCCGCATATGGATTTTGACCAGCTCCACACTTTCCTGGAAATCGTCCGGCTGAAGAGTTTCTCCAAGGCCGCCCAAACGTGCTACCGCACGCAGCCGGCGATCAGCGCCCAGGTGCGCCAGCTGGAGCAGGAACTACGGGCTGAGTTGTTTGAACGGTTCGGCAGCCGGATTTCGCTGACCACCGCCGGCCGGATCTTCGGCGAATACGCCGAGCAGATGCTCGATCTGAAGCGCCGGGCGCAGGACGCCATCGCCGAGCTGGAAAACAATCCCCGCGGGGAAATCGTGATCGCCGCCAACGAGGCGACCTGCATTTACGTTCTGCCGAAGGTCTTCTCGCGGTTTCGGGAGTTGTTCCCGGCCGTGCAGCTCCAGTTGGATCGCTCCTACGGCTCGCGCGTGGTGGAGGCGGTCATGGAGAACTCCGCCGATTTCGGGCTCTGTCAGTTGCCGGTAGAAGAGAAACGGCTGCAAGTAGTGAGCATCCATTCCGACGAGATCCGGCTGATTCTGCCGGCGCGGCACCGGCTGGCCGAGAACAAGACCATCGCGCCGCAGGATTTGACGGAAGATTTTCTGCTTCTGCCCAAGCACGGGAAGACGCGCGCGCGTCTAAACCAGTGGCTGGAGCTGGTGGAGGACCAGATTCAGATTTCCATGGAGCTGGATTCCACCGAGATGATGAAGCGCTTCGCCATGGCCGGCCTGGGCCTGACGTTTCTGGCGGTGTCCAATTGCAAGGAAGAGATTGCGGCCGGAAAGTTGCGCGCCATACCGCTGGCGCCGGAGCCCATGATACGGCGTCTGGGCCTGATCTATCGCAAGGACAAAGCGCTGCCCAAAGCCGCGCTTGGATTCATTCAGGTGGTGCAGGAGAATGTGGGTGAGGAGCCCGGGCTGGACAAGCGCAAAACCCCGCCGGTGGTGGTCGGATGACTTGCAAGCGTTGCCGGAAAAAATTCGACCGGGCTGCGGCTAAGTGCCCCAATTGCGGTCAACCGCGTCCCGAAGCGACTTCCGGAGTGTTCCAGACATCCACCGTGCTGATCTCGTCGCAAGGCGCCGACATGGTCTACCGGTCGGTGGAAGAGATCCCGGCTCCCTTGCGCAGCAAGCTGCTGCAATCGACCAACAACCCCAATTCGCGCACGATCCTGATCGCCGACCGCCGCGGCCGCAAAGAGATCGCCCATGCGATGCGCCACCTCTCCCGCCTTACGCCCAACACCGCCAACGTTCCCGCCTGGCTAACGCCAACGCGGAAAAAGGCCATCGTAGGGGTGATTCTGTCGCTCGCGATAGCGCTAGTCGCCATCCTGTTCGCCCATCGCTAGGTTTTGGGTAATTTCGATTCCAGCCGCCCACCGGCGGCGAAGACCGCCGGCGTTACGTAGCGCTGGCGATCTTGTCGCCGGCGTTTGAGCTTGCCCAGCGCCACGACGAACCTATTCGGCCGGGCGCATATGGGTCAGCAACGGTTTGCCGGACAGCGGAACGGAACGCGCCGGCGCGTCAGTCACCTGTTCGACAGTCTCTGCATCCAACGCCCCCGGGGCGACAATGGCGTTCGGGAAGAGCCCACCGAAAACGACGAACAACACACCCGCGGTCAGAATCCAGCGCTCCCTTGGCAAGGCATCCGCCATAACCGTGAAACCGGTCCGCCGTTTGCCCAGGAACAGTCGCGTGAACAGGCGGAACATGCTGACGGCATTCATCGCAATCGCTAGGGGCAGCAACAGGCCGGTGAGCGGGTGCGAAGCCAGCGTTCCGTGAATCAGGAGGTCTTGCGAACAGAAGCTCAGCGTGCCCGGCAAGCCGACCAGGGCGAGGCCAAAAATGACGAAGAACACAGCCAGCCGCGGCGCGTGCTCCGCCAAGCCAAGATGGCTGCTGGCCGTCAGGTTCTCCCCAAAACGCACTTCCAACAAGCGCAAGATCCCAAACAGGCCCATCGTAGACACCGTCACCACGAACCAGTGCACCAGCGCGCCCGTCATTCCTTCCGCGGTCCGGCTCTCCAGTCCCGCCAGAATGCACGCCGATTGGCTGAGCGAGAGAAAGGCGAGCAGGCGGCGCGGCGAGTTCTCCGTCAGCGCGCGAATGGCGACATAGAGCGCAGTGGCCAGGGCCAGATACGAGAGCACGGGGAACAGATCGCGGGTGGCATGCGGGAACAACGGCACAATCAATTTGGCCACCAGCAACGCTCCGAAGTGGCCGTTGAGCAGAAGGGCCGTAGGAATCGCGGGACCGCCCTCGGCGGCATCGGCCACCCAGGCGTGAGCGGGGCAGATTCCCTTCCGGAAGATCACGGCCACTACCAGGAGCCCAAAAACCACCATTCCTCCGGGGCTCTGGCCCGTCAGCCGGCCGATGGATATGGCGTGGCCCTCAGCCGCAATAAGGCCGGTGGCTAGCGCGAGCGCGACGCTGGAAAGCAGAAGGCCCAGGCGCGGGCGCCAGGCGTCGGCACGGAACACATGTGTCAAGAAGAAGGGGACCGTCGTGAGAATCCAGGCGGCGAGAAGAACCAGCAGGTTCTCGGTCGCGTAGGCCAGCAGCGTGGATCCGAGTAGGAAGAGCATTCCCGCGATCGTGCGCGAGCTGCAATCGCGCCGCGGGAGCACCAGCATGGCCCCTACGGCGAGACACGAGAACAGCACCATTAGTGCTTCACCGAGCGACCTTCCGGCCGGCGCGGCATGCAAGAGAACGGCACTCGCCAACACGGACACCGACGCTGCGACGAAGCCAATTCCGCGGGCTTGTCTCCGGGTTGCCGCTGCCAGAATCGCCCCGAACCAGGGGACGGAGATCGCGGCGACGCGGAGAGTCAATGCCGGATCGACCATCAGTTGCCTACCCGCCCGGCGGGGCTCTCGATGGAAAGCGCCACCTTCTCGCGCCGGCCCACGGGCTGGTCCAGTCCCAAGCCGTCGAGCTTGGCGAAAACGTGGGATACCCGCATCAGCGGATGAATCACAAAACGATCGAGAATCGTGTCGAGATGGCCGCGGTCGAGCGCCCACCGGTAGAGCCACAATTGAACCGGCTCCGGAAACAGATCCTCCAAATGCTTGCCGGCCGGCGAGAGATCGCCTCCGATGGCGGAGTGCATCATGTGGTAGTCATGAAGCATCGACGGCGCGCGCAGGAACTGCAACGTTCGAACCGTGGCGTGTCCCAGGATGTGAGCGACGGCGATCCATTTCCAGCCAAGTCCAATTTCCACAAACACCACGCCCACCTGTGTCAGCGAAGCGTAAGCCAGCGAGGTTTTCGCATCGGCGCTGGCCCGGCCGACGATGGTGCCGTGGATGGCCGTGATCACCCCGATGAGGATCACCAAACCGGAGGCCAGTGAAGACTCGGCGAGCATCGGTTGGGCGCGGAGCAGGAGGTAGGCGCCGGCGTGAATCGAGATCGCGCCGTAAAAAATCGCGCTGGAAGGCGTGGGGCCCTCCATCGCGCGCGGCAGCCATCCCGAGAATGGAACCTGTGCCGCCTTTCCGGCGGCCGCAAGGAGGAGAAGCAAGCTGACGATCGCCGCCTGCGCTCCGGTTAGCCTGGGAAAACCGCCGGCAAACGAGGCAGTTCCGGCCCAGTGGTGCATGGCGAACACGCCGACGAGCAAGCCGATGTCGCAGGCACGATAAACGGCAAAGACGCGAAGACCGTTTTCGACAGGAGCTGTGCGCTGCTGGAAGAACGCGATCAGCAAAACCGAAGTGATGCCCACGATCTCCCATCCGCCCACCAGCAGATCGAACGAGCCGGCGGCAAAGGCGAGCAAAGATCCGAACGCGAAGAGGTGCAGCAGCAGGAAGAACCGGAGAAAGCCACGTTCGCGATGCAGGTACGTCGCCGAAAACTGTCCGATCAGGCCTGCCAGCACAGCGGTCAGGCCGAGGAACGGCACGGAAAGACGGTCTGCCATGAGCACCAACGGAAAATGATAATCATGCACGGCAAACCAGTTGCCGAAAGTGACCGTGACCGACCGGGCCCCTGTAGCACCAAGACTCCAGACGATCACGGCGATGGCGAAAATGGAGGCGGAGAACGTTAGGGCGGTTATCCGGGACAGCACGCGTTCGCTGGGAACCCAGCCCAGCAACCAAAGCAGCGCAAACAAACCGAAGGCAACTCCGGGCGCCAGCACCACAAACAACAGGGTGGCTTGCAAAAAGTCCATCTCTTATCGGCCCCTTCCATCGGATTGAATCCAGGCCATCGGAAGATGTTCGAGTTTGCCGGCATACCATTCGGCGGAAGATAGAGCCACGGGCAGGCGCTCCACGGGGCCATCGAACTCCTCAAAGCCGCCGTCTCTGCGGACGTGCACGCGGCCGGACGCCGGGTCGATGGTGGCCACGCGAATCCACCGGTTCTCCACCAACTGCTGTAGCGAGGGGCTGGCATTCACTACCTTCATCAGTCGTTCCGGCGCCGTCTCGATGACGAAGAGTACGCGCACGGGCTCATGGATCTCGACCATCTGCCAGGGCAATCCCGTTCGCAGGTCGCTGGCGTGGCCATCCATCACGCCCACCAGGCCCGTCACATTGTGAGGAAGTTTCGTACCGCAGCCGTAGTGATCGTTATCGACGAAGGAGAAGTAGTACTCAAGACTAATACCCGCACAGACGGGAACCACCGCATCCAGCACAGCGGCGAGGCCTCGATCGCCGGGATCCTGCTCCGCATCGTAAGAAGCCAGAAACGCGCGCCGATCGAGGAACAATCCACGGGTCAAGCTGCGCCGCCCCACGATGCAGATAGCATTGGTGCAATGGCCATACTCAGGCCGCGGCTCGGCAAGATGTTCGCTGCGTTCCTCAACATGCCGTAGCGCCTCGGCGGGCGAAGCGCCCACGGGGCACGACTCGAAACGCCGCGCCCGCTCGTGGGCATTGCGTGCCTTGGCCTTGTCAAGAGACTCCCGAATGCGCTCCAGATCGGCCTGATGCATCGGGGGGAGTGCCTCGAGGTCATAGAGTTCTACGTCGTCACTGCAAGTATCGTGATACCCGCCGATGAACCACGTATCAGCCGGAATCTCGATACCTCGTTTGTGCAGAAGATCGCGCACTTCAGAGCGGTTTGCCATGGCCGCAAACAGCCGTGCGTTAGGGCCGCCGCGGCGTCCCCCACAGGCTCCGCAATCGTGGGCCGATTCGTGTGGGTTGTTCAGACTGGTGGATCCATGGCCGAGGACCACCACCAGACCCGCGAAACCCCGCGCCAGGCCTGCCGGGCCCAAGACACTGGCCACTCTTTCCGCTTTCTCCGCGGCCGCAAATCCCGTGAGAAGACCGGTCATGGCGCCCTGGGATTGCGCGGTGTTCCGCATCAGCGCGAGTTCCGTTCGCGGCTCGGGAAGGAACGCCTTGTTCAGCCTCTCACGCAGCTGGGCATAGCGCCTGGGCGCAAGCAGGTGGCCAACCAGCGGAACCGACGAAAGCAATCCGAGCGCGCTGGTCGAGAGCCAGCCGCGCACCAGCGTCTTCGATGACAGCAACGATTGCTGCATCAACCGTCCCAGAATCCGCCGGCGCCAAACTCGCCTCTCCAGCAAGGCGTTGTCTCCAGCCATGGGTTGTTCGAGGACAGCGTGCTGGGGCTTCACCACCACCGGACAAAGCGCGGCACCGTGCGCATCGTCGATACCCTTGTAATCGACCGCCACGCCAAAGTACCCAGCCGAGCTGAACGTCTCCACCTCTGGGTCCACTTCTTCGAGCGCGCGCCGGATCGATTCCTCGCGCTCATCGATGCAGAAGAACACCTGCGTAGCGGGTCTGGATGCGGCCCGGAATAGGCCCCGGTACGTCCGATGGCTCGCCAGCCCGCACAGGATCGCTCGTTCATGCCAGCGTTCATAGGCGAGATGGAAGATGCGGCGACGCTCGACCCCATTGCAAGTTCTTACTTCAGTTACGAACGCCGCCCATTCTGCGTCAGAAAGCCTGCTGACGTCGTCAGCGGACAGCGACACCACGCGTGCCGCGTCATAGATGCGGGCCGCGCGGCTTAGCCGCCGTTTCTCCTGAGTCTTGAGCGGACTCTCTTGCGGGAGGGCCTCGGCCGCTCCCATGCGCGAGGCCACCCGCGCCATGGTCAACCGCACTGCCAGGAAGTCCATTAGCGAGGACGGCACGGGTTCGTGCGGAGCCAGGCTGGGATCTTCCTCGATCCTGCGCATCAATCCTGCCCAACCGGGCAACGCCAGCAGCTCGGCTTGAAGGGTTGGTTCCCATTCCGCTTCACGGAAATGTAAACCATCGAGGTAGTCCAACACTGCCCGCGTCGCTGAGAAGCCGAGGCACTCTTGCCGCTGAAACTCTTCGTCCAAACCCGCCAGATATCTTGGGAAAATGCCGCCTCGCTGCGACAACAATGTCCGCACGCTTACGTAGAAGCCTTTCTCGCGGCGAGGCATTGCCCAGTAGGCCATGCCTTGATCCAGAAACACCGAGGACAACCGGATCAGCCAGGGGTGAATGATCTCGTCGACTGGACTCTGCAACGCGGGCTCTTCTTCATGGGCGATGGTACGGGCAAGGCACGCATCGAACAAAGACCGCAGGGCTGCCTGACGAAAGTCTCTGGCCAAGTCCCCCTGCTCGGCGCGCCACATGATGGTGGCCGCATCAAACTCCCGCACGCCGGGCGTCATCATGGCTCGGCGAAGCGACCGCCGGCTGAGCCGCGGGAAGACTAATGCGTCCGGCTCGCTATCGAGAACGGCGTCAATATCTTCCAGATGGATGCGCCCGCGAGCCAGCTCGGTGCGGTACGCCGCTTCGCTCATGTAGGGTTCGGTGTCAAACAACTGCGAAGCCTCGATAACCGCCTGTTCGAAAGGCAAATCCTGGAAGGCGTGCAGCGTGTTGTGATGGACGAAGACGCCGATCGGACCCTGCATCGGTAGCAGATGCGCCGCATGGTTAACCGCGCGACGCAGCCGGTCCTCTCGCGATCCCACCGAAGACATCAAGTATGGCGCTCGCGGCGGCTCATCGTCCCCTCCGCTCTGCGTTGATCTCTCCTAGCATTTGCACGGCATCCTTCAGATTTGTCTGGAAGTAACGCCGCATGATGTCCAGCACCTGAACCAGTACGGGATTGCGCAGGGAGTAGAACACTTGGTTGCCCTCTTTTCGATTCATCAGGATCTGCCTGCTTCGCAAGATCGCCAGATGTTGGGAAACGTTGGCCTGTTCGATACCCAGGCGTTCTTGGATGACACCGGCGGAGAGTTCGCCGTCGCGCAACAATTCCACGATGGCAATCCGTGTCGGGTGGCCGAGTGCTTGAAAAACGCTGGCCTTATACGACCGGAGGAGATCCTGCATCGAAGATTCAGTATATTCGATTTTAAGAATATAGGCAATAGGTGAGGAACCCCTGCATGGGGCCACCCGCCTGCGCTATGCTGTCTGCTTCCGATGACTCAACGAGCGGTAGTTTTGGGAGCGGCGGGCCAACTCGGCGTCGAACTGGTCCGCGAGTTGGCAGCCCGAGGGTACGACATCACCACGTGGGACCGCGCGCAGCTCGATATCACCGACCCCCAGGCCGTGGAGACGGCCCTGGCGGCTGCCAACGCAGACGTCGTTTTTAATTCCGCGGCTTACAACCAGGTGGATGTGGCCGAAGCGGAACCACTCGCGGCGCTACAGGTGAACGCGCTGTCGGTGCGGAACCTGGCGCTGGCGTGCCGCCAGAACGATGCCCGGCTGGTCCACTTTTCCACCGACTATGTCTTCGATGGCCAGGCCAGCCAGCCGTACACCGAGGAACACCCCACTCACCCGCTCAGTGCCTATGCCGTCTCCAAACTGGCGGGCGAACTCTATGCGCAGGCCTATTTGGAGCGGGTCCTGATCGTGCGCACTTGTGGCGTATTCGGGCCCGGAGGTCTGCACACCGCGCGCGGCAATTTCGTCGAGCTGATGCTGCGCCTGGCCGTCTCGGGGCGTCCCATCCGCGTGGTCGAGGACCACATCGCCTCGCCTACCTTCGCGCCCCTGCTGGCCTCGCGCACCATCGACCTGGCGGAGCGCGGCCAGTCCGGTATTTTTCACATCGGCGGCGGAACACCCATCTCGTGGTTCCTCTTCGCCCGCATGATTTTTGAAGTGGCCGGTATCGCGCCGGAGCTGTTACCAACCAATGAAAGAGAGTACCGCACGGCCGCGCGCCGGCCGAAATACTCGGTGCTCTCCAATTCCAAGATGCAAAGGGCCGGCCTCGCTCCCATGCCGCCATTGCGCGAAGCCGTGGAAAGTTATTTCGCCAAGCGCCGCCCCGAGTTTACCGGCTCCCGGGTTTGATCGCGTAGTATCCTTTGCGCGCCTGCGCTTTCAGATCTTTGTTCGCCAGCCGAACATCGAGGTGCCGGTAGGAACCATCCTTGGCCTCGTTGGTCGGCGTATACCCGATGGCGTACTGGCTGCGCATCTCGTCCTGCAACTCCTGGAAAGCTTCGTCCAGCGGGTGTTTGCGATCCACCCTGAAGACCCGCCCGCCGGTCTCATCCGACATCCGCCGCAGCTCGGCTTCGCCGCCCCCGCCGCCTCCGAAGGGACCGAATCCATAAGCGGTGGGGTCCACATAGTAGATGCTATAGATGACAGCGTCGGATTTCTGCGCCTCTTCAATCGCCTGGTTCCGCGTCATGCGGCTGCCCTCATCCACTCCGTCGGTGATCAGAACGATGGCTTTGCGGCCCACTTCGCTGCGCAGTTTCTCCTGGGCAGCCAGATACACCGCGTCGTAGAGCACCGTCCCCCGTGGGCCGCCGGCCGTGGGCACCGGCCCCGGATGCAGCCCGCCCACTCCCGAGCTGACGCGCAACTGGTTCAAGCCTTCCTGCAGCAGACGAGCCGAGCTGGTGTAATCCTGCAGCAGCTCAGATTCCTCACCGAACATGATCAGAAAGGCCTCATCCTTCTTGCGCAGCACCTTGGAAAAGAACTGGCTGGCGGCGTCGCGCTCGATCCCGATCAGGTTTCGCTGGCTGCCGCTCACATCCACCAGCAACCCAATGGTGAGCGGGAGGTCCGTCTCACGCGTGAAATACTTGATGGTTTGCGATTGGCCATCTTCCAGGACGGTGAAGTCGTCCTTGTTCAGATTGCCCACCAGGCCGCCCCGTTTGTCGTGGACCGAGGCCAGGATGTTGACCACATCCACGTTCACCTCAATCGGCGCCGGCAACTCCTCCGGAGCCGGCTTCTTCGACGGCGGCTGGGCCAGCAGCGCCGTGCTCAGTGCAAATACGGCAAGCGTTCTCATCCCGATACAATAATATGACGCATTTGCGCCCGCGCGTGTTACGGCCATGTTAGAAGCCATCAGCCACTTACGCCGCACCGACCCCGTGCTGGGCGGAATTATCGAGCGGGTAGGCGATTATCGCATCGAATTCCGCGAACCGGATTTCGAGTCGCTGGTCAGGTCCATCGTGTACCAGCAGTTGAGCGGCAGCGTGGCGAGCGTCATTTTCGGCCGCCTCGCGAAGGCCGCAGGTGGCAGATTGACGCCCGCGAACATCCTCAAGCTCCGGCCGGCGCGCATGCGGGCGCAAGGGCTTTCGGCCCAGAAGACCGCCTACATACGCGACCTGGCGCGAAACACCCGCGATGGCCACGTGGTATTCGAGGAGCTCGATGGCCTCGCGGACGAAGAAGTGATCGAGCGGCTCACAATTGTAAAAGGCATCGGCGTATGGACAGCCCACATGTTTCTGATCTTCGCGCTGCGCCGCACCAACGTGCTGCCCACTGGCGATCTGGGAATCCGCTCCGCCATCCGCAAGGCTTACGGCATGAGCGAGCTGCCCAAGCCCGACGAAATCGAAAACCTGGCCGAGCGCTGGCACCCCTACTGCACCGTAGCGAGCTGGTATCTGTGGCGCAGTTTGGATCCCAACGCGAATCTGTGAGCCGTGGGGCAGCGCCATGCGCTGCCCATGCCGGCGACAAGATCGCCAGCGCTACGTAACGCCGGTGCGGCTCTTGAATCGAAAATGTTCAAACTTCAGGGGGCGGAGCCAAGCCCCGCTCCAGTCGTCAATGGAACTTGCCGAAGCGATGCACTTGAGCAGCACGCCGCCCGACGCCGTCTTTGTCTCGTTCGACAGCTCCTTCGTTCGCCGCGTGGTCGTTCGGCGTATTCGGTACAGTATTTTCGGTAGAGGAGGACAAGATGCTGAAGAACATTCGTTGGGGCTGGATTCTGCGAGGTGGCTTTCTCGCGGAACTCGCAGTCTTTGTCATCGTCATACCGCTGAGTTTGCTGGCCGGACAAGCCAGTCTTATCTACAGCGCACCTCCTGCGTCGTTCGCCGCAACGTTCGTGTTCGGGATTTGGGCCGCTCGGAAAGCGTCGCAGCGGCGCGTGCTGCACGGCGCGCTCGTCGGCCTGGTAGCGATGCTGATTTATGTCGGCATGTGTCTCGGCCGGCCGGAGCCGATTGCCTACCTCATCGCCACGTCCTGAAAGTGCTAGGCGGCATCGGCGGCGGCTTCGTGGCAATGAAGCGTGGAGCCGGGAACGCCCTTTCCGAACCGCGGCCGGCGTGATCCAACGCACTGCCATTCGCTTCTGGGCGTGTGGCGTGGTTTCCCGAGCCGGGCCCCTTGCATGTGCACAGGCGATTGTGCGCGGCGGCGCGCAAGTATATACTTTTTGAGACAGCTGGAGGATCAGATGAGAGCCACAAATCGATTGCGGTGGGCGGCGGTCGCCGTGCTATCGTGCGCGTTGCCCGTCCTCGCGCATCATTCTTTTTCCGCGGAGTTCGACGCGAGCAAAACCGTGACCTTGCGGGGAACTATCTCCAAGGTCGACTGGGTCAACCCGCACATCTGGGTCTATTTAGACGTGAAGGACGACTCCGGAAAGACGACTACCTGGGCGCTGCAGTCACTGCCTCCGCTGTTCTTCCGAGGCAGCGGGTTGACCAAGGATGTGCTGATGAGCAACAAGCAGGAGGTGACCGTCACCGCGAACCCATCCAAGGACGGTGCGGACTCCGGGTTCATGACCAAGTTGGCTTATCCGGACGGCCATGTGTTCAGCATGTCGCCGAAAGATGCCGACCCCAGTCTGCGGACGACGCAAAAATAGCGGCCGCTGGCGGGAACTGCCATCGCGTTAGACGAAACATAGGGAGGAAATCATGCTATCCGAGCTCACGAATCACCGAACGTTCACGCGGGCCGCTCTCGCCGCGGTCATTCTGGCCTCGGCCATAGGCGCCCGGGCTCAAACCAACTATGCCGCGGAAGCCGCCAAGAATCCCGGCGCAGCCTCCCGGCCGACGCCACACATGGCCGATGGACATCCCGACCTGAACGGCGTGTGGCACCACTTCTTCGGCATCGGCACGATTCAGAAAGTCGGCGACAGCTTCACGGTCGGTGGCGCGTTCAGTCCGAAGACAGCAGCGCTGTACCACGCTCCCCTGAACGATCCAAAGCCGGAGTACAAGCCCCAGTTCGTGGCCAAGGTGAAATCACTCTACGACAACCAGGTCAAGGAAGACGAGACGCTGCATTGCATACCGCCGGGCGTCCCGCGCGTGGGGCCGCCGCACCAGATCGTTCAAACGGCCAAGCAGGCGATCTTCCTCTACGCCGACAACACCGGCAATCAGTGGCGCGTGATTCCGCTCGACGGACGCCCACACGGCACCGATCCCGAAACAGCCGCGACGTATAACGGCGACTCGGTGGGCCATTGGGAAGGCGACACGCTGGTTGTGGATGTCACCCGCCTCACCGACGAAACCTGGCTGGGAGACAATGGTTTATTCCACAGCCGGAATCTGCACGTCACGGAACGGCTGCGGCGCGTGGGAGACACGATTCAGTACCAGGTGACCGCCGACGACCCCGAGGTTCTCCAGAAGCCGTGGATTCTGTCGCGCACGCTAACGCTTCAGCCCGACGCCCTGGAAGAGGCCGCACCCTGCGTCGATAAGGACGCCGGGCATTACGTCACGCTGGAGCATCACGACAACACCCGGTAGTCGGGTGGCAAGAAACCGAAGACACACGCATCGTGCCAGATGGCTTCTCGTCCAAGAGACTACCGACGGAATCCTGCTCCGTCCTGCCCGTCGTTTTCCCGAAACTCGTCTTGACGAGGCTGTGGGTTGTCTACGGTCGAAACGAAAGCCGATAACCCCCGCTCAGATACAGAGTGCTATCAGTCGCGAGGTGAAGCGACGGCATGATCGCGGTCGATACTAACGTACTGATCCGGCTGCTGACCGAGGACGATCCTAAACAAACCGCTGCCGCGCGCTCTGTGTTTTGCGGCCGGCCCGATTTAGATGGCAAAAACCGCCGGTGCGGTCTTTGTTTCGTTCGACCGCTCCTATTCGCCGCGCCAAGGGTGCGGGTGCATCCGGAGTTTCCGGAACGCTCACATCCTAGCGCCGTCCCGCGCACTACAATAGCCACATGTCCGATCACTTCGACCTGGTCGTAGTGGGCACCGGCTCGGCCGCTTCGAGCGTGGCCTATCCTTGCCGCGAGGCGGGATGGAGCGTAGCGGTGGTGGATGACCGGCCCTTCGGCGGCACCTGCGAGAATCGCGGTTGCGATCCCAAGAAAGTCCTGGTGGGCGCGGGCGACGTGGTGGATTGGGCGCGGCGCATGCGCGGCCGCGGCGTGCGCTCCACCGAACTGCACATCGACTGGCTTGAGTTGATGCGCTTCAAACGCACCTTCACCGACCCCGTGCCGCGCAACAGCGAGCAGGGCTTTGAAGGCGCCGGGATTCGCGCCTTCCACGGCCTGGCGCGATTCGTGGGGCCGGATGCCATGGAGATCGGCAACGCTTCGATTACCGCGTCGCACTTCGCGCTTGCCGCCGGAGCTGCGCCGGTTCGATTGGGCATTCCCGGCGAGGATCTCCTTATCCACAGCGATCAGTTCCTCGACCTGGAGCATCTCCCCGAAAGCCTGATCTTCGCCGGCGGCGGCTACATCGCGTTCGAGTTTGCGCACCTGGCGGCGCGCGCCGGTTCTCACGTCACCATTCTGCACCGCGGCGCGCGCCCTTTGGAACGGTTCGATGCCGATCTGGTCGGTAGATTGGTGGTGCACTCGCGGCGCGCCGGCATCGACATCCATCTCAACACCACGGTTCAGAAGATCGAAGGCGGTGGAGGCGTGCGCGTGAGCACTTCCACCGGGACATTCGCCGCCGCCGCCGCCGTGCATGCCGCCGGCCGCGCGTCCAAGATCGATGCGCTCAATCTGGCGGCTGCCGGCGTGGAAGCCTCGCCGCGCGGAGTCAGGGTCAACGAGTTTCTGCAAAGCGTTTCGAACCCACGTGTCTATGCCGCCGGCGATGCTGCTGCCAGCGGCCCCGCGCTCACGCCGGTAGCGGGCTACGAGGGCCGGATTGTCGCCGCCAACCTGCTCAAAGGCAATCACCAGCAGCCGAATTATCAGGGCCTCGCCAGCACCGTGTTCTCCCTCCCGCCGCTAGCCTCGTGCGGGCTCACCGAAGAGGCCGCTCGCAAACAGGGGCTGGAGATCGACGTTCACCAGGCGGATACTTCCGGCTGGTACACCTCGCGCCGCATCGCCGAAGAGTGCTCCGCGTACAAAGTGCTGGTGGAGCGCAAGACCGGCCGCATCGCCGGTGCGCACATTCTGGGCACGGGCGCCGAAGAGCACATCAACCTTTTTGCGCTAGCCATGCGGCACGGACTCACGGCCGAGCAAATCAAAGAGCCGCTCTATGCGTATCCCTCGCACGGCTCCAACACGCAATACATGCTGTGATGCCTAGCGCCCATTCATCCGCCGTAGTTTTGGAAATCTGCAATCTCTCGTGCCGGATTGGGGAGCGGTGGATTCTGCGCGACATCAACCTGGAGGTACGGGCGGCTGAAGCGGTCGTGCTGCTGGGCCGCAGCGGTTGCGGCAAGACCACGCTGCTCAAATGCGTCAACGGCCTGATAGAACCGGCCGGCGGCGAGATCCGGTTTCAAGGGAAGTCTTCTGCCGAATGGGATCCGATCCGCCTGCGCCGCCAGATGGGCTATGTGATCCAGGAGGGCGGTCTGTTTCCGCACTGGACCGTTAGCGCCAATGTCGGGCTGGTCCCCAAACTGGAGAATTGGGAGCCGTCCGCTATCGAAGAACGCGTGCGTCTGTTGCTCGACATGGTCGGCCTGCCTGCAGCTGAGTTCGGCCCACGCTATCCGCGGCAGCTTTCCGGAGGCCAGAAGCAGCGCGTGGGCATCGCGCGCGCCCTCGCCGCCGATCCGCCCCTGCTGCTGCTCGATGAGCCTTTCGCCGCGCTCGATCCCATTACCCGGCTGGAACTACAGAAGCAATTCTTGTCGTTGCGCTCGGCCGTAGGCAAGGCCGCGCTATTCGTTACTCATGACGTACGCGAGGCGCTGATGCTGGCCACGCGCATCGTGCTCTTGAAAGATGGGGCCGTCGAAGTGATTGCCGAACCAGCCCGCTTTCTGGCCGCGCGGACGGAGGAAGCCCGGGCGTTCCTGGCCGGATTGGACGACGATTGGAGAAAACAGAATGAATCAGCGCCTAGCCGGTGAGATCGTTTCTCTCTCCCTGGAGCATCTCTGGCTGGTGCTCATCGCGGTCGGAATCGCGGCGATTCTGACAGTTCCCGCAGCCATCGCCCTCACTCGCCGTGCCAGCCTGCGTCGCTGGATGCTGGGCTTCGCCAACGTGGTGCAGACCATTCCGAGCCTGGCGCTGTTCGGCTTTCTGCTGCCTCTGCCGTTCATCGGCGGCATCGGCCAGCACACCGCCATCATCGCCCTGTGCCTGTACGCACTGCTGCCGATTCTGCGGAACACGCTGGTGGGGATTCTCGGCGTGGATGCCGCCGTGCGCGAATCGGCCGTCGCCATGGGCATGACCCGCAACCAGGTTCTGTGGCATGTGGAACTCCCCCTGGCCGTCCCCGCGATTTTGGCGGGTTTGCGGATTGCCACCGTGGCCACCATCGGAACCGCCACCATCGCCGCGGCCATCGGCGCCGGCGGCTTAGGCGTGTTTATTTTTCGCGGCATCGCCACGGTAGACACCACCACCATACTGGCCGGCGCGGTTCCCGCCGCGGTCATGGCGCTCGCGGCGGACGAAGGATTGGAATGGATCGAAAAACGATTGTCGCGTGCCTGAGCCTTCTGCTGGCATCCTGCTCCAGCCGGAACACCATCGTCGTCGGTTCGAAGAACTTTACCGAGCAGGTATTGCTGGGGGAGATCTTCGCGCAGCAGATCGAGTCGAAACTGGGCGTGCGCGTGGTCCGCAAACTCGATCTGGGTGGAACCATGCTGGCCCACGAAGCACTCAAGGGCGGCTCCATCGACCTGTACCCGGAATACACTGGCACGGCCTTGACTGAGGTTTTGAAGCGTCCGATCGTGGCCGAACCTAAGGCCGCCTTCGACGCCGTTCGCGAAGCCTATCATCGCCAATGGCAGCTGGCATGGCTCGCGCCGCTCGGTTTCAACAATACCTTCGCCATGGTGGTGCGCCGTGACGAAAAAATAGCGACACTTTCCGAAGCTGCCGGTTCGCATCCGTGGCGGCTCGGCATGGGTTACGAATTCCAACAGCGCCCTGATGGTCTGGAGGGCCTGCTCGCGACTTATCATCTGCGCCTGAATGGCGACCCCATCACTATGGATTTGGGCCTGCTCTACTCCGCTCTCCAGAGCCGCAAGGTCGATATGCTGGCCGCGAATTCAACCGACGGTCTGATCGCGGTCCTCGATGTCACGGTTCTACAAGATGACCGCCGCTATTTTCCGCCCTATGAATGCGCCGTAGTGGTGCGCGAGGCCACGCTCGCGCGCTATCCCAGCCTCCGCGGCATCGTCGAACAACTTTCGGGCCGCTTGCCGGATACCGTGATGCGCCAGCTCAATTATCAAGTGGATGGCAAACATCGCCCCGTGGCTGAGGTTGCGGCGGAGTTCCTGAAGAGCTCGTCGCCGGCGCGGTAGCCCTCCGTACCGAGCCGCGACTAAAAGGAGCGGTCGCGCCACATGGTCGCGGCGCCCGGCTTTTTGCGGTAGGCTATCTCTGTTAGTCTCATTGCCTCAAGGGTATGTCTGGGCCGCGAAGATTGGTGTATTTGCTGGCAGCGGCGTGCGTCTGCGCCACCGCACCGGCTGAAGATGCGCCCATCGTTCCGTTCACAGTTTGCGAGATCCTGCATGACCTGGCAGCGTACGAAGGCAAGCCGGTGGCCGCGTTGGGACGCTACTCCTACCGGCATGATGGCAGTTGGCTGAGCGAGCAGGCTTGCGATGCCACATCGGCCGCGCCTCCAGCCTTGTGGCTGGCGGAAGATCCGATGGACGGTCCCCGGCCGCCCGACAGTTTCCAATTGGACGCCGCCGCCGTTACTCGCAAGCTCACTGAAATGCGCAAGCATACATCGCTCGGAAAATTCCGCTTCGGCAGCAGCGATTATGATCGCTGGGCGGTAGTTTTTGGACGGGTGGAGAATCGCAAGGAAGCCGCCGCGAAGAAGGCCGCCGCCGACCTGGTTTTCCGCGGCGATGGGGTGGTGGTGTTTATCACTCAGTGAGTGGCGGCTCGACGAACCTCGGCGATTTCCGGTTCAGGGCTGCGGCGGGCGAGTCTCCAGCGAGAGCACGCGTTCTTCGAGGGCGTTGATACGTTAGGAGAGATCCTGGTCGGAGACTTCGAGACGGTGCATGCGGGCGAAGTTGCCGCGGGCAAAGCGTTCAATGCCACGCAACATTTCGGTTTGCATGTCGCGCATGGCTTCGAGGAGTTGAGCGATATCCTGCTTAGTCGCGGGCTGCTGGTCGGGTGTCATGGCCGAGGTGCCTACTCCTTTCTCAGTATAGGCGTTTCAGCGGCGCCGTAGCGGTCCGCTTGACACTCATCCACTGCCAGCGCTAGCATTGCCGACATCCAAATGAAACGACTACTGTTTTTCGCCGCCGCGTTAGCCGCATCCGCAACCCTCTTGAGCGCCGCTGCGCCGCCTCCCAAATCCGTACGCCTCTATGTTTTCGATTGTGGAAGTTTGGACATACCCGACACCTCGCCCTATCGACTCAAGAAAGAGCAGCTAACCACTAGCGTGATGTCGGTGGCGTGTTTCCTCGTCGCGCATCCCAAAGGCACGATGATTTGGGACACTGGCGCGGTGCCTGACAGCAGCATCAAACCGGGCGCCCCCGGAACGCTGCGTTACGGCACCTCCAACCGGACCTTGACTGCACAACTGGCCGAGGTAGGCTACGCGCCTGGCGATATCAACTATCTGGCGCTGTCTCACTTTCACTGGGACCATGTTGGCAATGCCAACCTCTTCGCCAGCGCCACCTGGCTGGTGCAAAAGTCGGAGCGGGATATCATGTTCGCCGATCCGCCTTCCCCGCGCACCGAGCCGGCCAACTTCAGCGCACTCAAGAATAGTAAGACGACTTTCATTACAAAGGATGACTTCGACGTTTTTGGCGATGGGACCGTAGTCATCAAGGCCGCCCCTGGACATTCGCCCGGTCATCAAGTCTTGTTTCTAAAACTGGCGAAAACCGGGCCTGTGGTGATCAGCGGAGATCTCTATCACTACCCTGAGGAGCGCAAACTGAACCTGATCCCCACCACCGAATTCAACCCCGATCAGACCGTCGCCTCCCGGGCGGCCGTTGAGAAATTCCTGAAACAAACCGGGGCGCAGCTTTGGATTCAGCACGACTTCACGGCCAACGCCAAGCTCAAGAAGTCCCCCGCGTTCTACGAATAGAAACTGCGGGACAACGTCAGCCTGTCCTAAGGACTCGCCTAACCTGGCTTTCGAAGCCAGAGATAGCAATGGTTGCCGATGCGCCGGGCCGCGGGTGATCGCAGCAATAGCAGGTCCAGGTATCGGAGGGGGAAGAGCAGCCAGCCGCAAACCCCGTGCGCTACGGCGCGCCAGGCCCGATTTGGAAACAGCAGCTTTACGTATTCAATGACGATCACGAGTAGCGTGGCCGTCGGGCCCGTGCGCCATCCTTCGGCAACTACTTCCAGCGGGCCTGCCAGTTCCTTCAGCCCATCCAGCGTGAACCGCTGATAGTCTTTGGGATACTCGTGGAATGGGTGGCAAAACGGCACCACAAGATGCACGTAACCTCCTGGCGCCAGCACGCGGCGGATCTCGCACATGACTCGTGCTGGATTACGAACGTGCTCGAGCACCGCATCGCATTCCACACGCTGAAAAATGTCCGGCGCGAACGGCAGGTTTTCTGCGTCCGCGGCGACATCCACTCCAGGCATCGCAATCAGGTCCAGGTTGATACAGCCTGGGGCCACACGGCCGGCCCCGCCGATGCACAGATTCCAGCGGCCTAGCGGAAAATCCTTAGGCTCGGCCGGGTTCATGATGAACGGATCCGGCGGCTGCAGAAAGCGTATCAGGCGATCACGCCACCTGCGCGAAGTCCGCCTGCGATATTGCGCTTCGTTCTTTGACGGCATTCAGTAGCACAGGCATCCTTGCCTGTGTCTTATTCTCCTATAGCTTCGACCTATAGCCACTCAGGGCTATACGCCCGCCCGCATCCACGCTGCTATACTGCGATTACTTACTTTCCGTGCTATCTCTCTGACGAGAAACACGTATGTGGATTGTTCGCCTCGCTCTCCGTCGCCCTTATACCTTCGTCGTAATGGCGATTCTCATTGCCATTCTCGGCGTCACGGCCATCATCACGATGCCGGTAGATATCTTCCCCTACATCGACATTCCCATCGTGAGCGTCGTATGGCAATATACCGGTCTGTTACCGGAGGAGATGGAAAAGCGCGTCGTCACCAATTTCGAGCGCGGTCTTACCTCGAACGTGAACGACATCGAACATATCGAATCGCAATCTTATAACGGTATCGCCGTAGTCCGGGTTTATTTCCATCCTAACGTTCACGTGGACATGGCCGTGGCGCAGGTGACTTCGCAAGCGCAAAGCGCCGTTCGCCAAATGCCGCCCGGAATGTTTCCCGCAAATGTCTTCAAGTACGACGCGGCGAGCGTTCCCATTCTGCAACTCGGTTTATCCAGCAAGACACTGCGTGAGCAGGATCTGTTCGACATCGGCAATAACTTCATTAGAACCCCGCTCGGGACTGTTCAGGGCGCCAACGTCTCCTATCCCTTCGGCGGGAAATCCCGCCAGGTGATGGTCGATTTGAACCTGGATGAACTTTATGCCAAACAGCTCTCGCCATTCGACATATCGAACGCGCTGACCCTGCAGAACCTGATCCTGCCGGCGGGGACCGCCAAACTCGCCGAGAAAGAGTACCAGATCCGGGTCAACAGCAGCCCTGAGGTCCTCGACGAGTTAAACAACCTGCCAATCAAGAATGTAAACGGCGCGACGGTTTTCATGAGGGACGTGGCGCAGGTGCGCGATGGCTTCTCCGTGCAAACCAATATCGTGCGGACCAACGGATCGCGCGGCGTCATGATGACCGTCACCCGCACCGGGCAGGCTTCCACGCTGGCCATCGTCAACGCTGTCAAGAAGGCGCTTCCCCGAATTCTCGCCACCATCCCGCCGGAACTGAAGTTGACGGCCCTCGCCGATCAATCGGTATTCGTGCTGGCCTCCATCCGCGGGGTGGAACGCGAAGCGCTCATCGCCGCCGGCCTGACGGCTCTGATGATCCTGATGTTTCTGGGAAGCTGGCGCAGCACGCTGATCGTCTGCATCTCCATTCCGCTTTCCATCCTCTCGTCTCTGTGCATCCTGAGCCTCATGGGCCAGACCGTGAATGTGATGACGCTCGGCGGCCTGGCGCTGGCTGTCGGAATTCTTGTGGATGATGCCACGGTTGAGATCGAGAATATTCACCGCAATCTGCACATGGGCAAGCCGATTACGCGCGCCATTCTCGACGGTGCGCAGCAGATTGCGGTTCCGGCATTCGTTTCCACGCTGTCCATCTGCATTGTGTTCGTCCCGGTGTTGCTGCTCACCGGGACCGCGAAATTCCTGTTCACCCCGCTAGCCTTCGCAGTGGTCTTCGCGATGCTCGCCTCCTACCTGCTCTCGCGCACGCTGGTTCCCACGATGGTGTTGTATCTGCTTGAGTCGGAATCCAGCATGTATCAGGGCGGCTCCGAGGGCGAAAATCGCACCGGCCGCGGCCTGATCTGGCGCACCCACTATATCTTCGATGGCTTGTTTGAAAAGCTGCGGTACCGGTACGTCGGCTTGCTCGATTGGTCTTTGCGCCATCGCTTCCCGGTGTTATGCGCCTTCATGGCGCTCTCGATCGCTTCCCTCGGTCTGGTCTTCCTGGTCGGCGAAGATTTCTTCCCCAACGTGGATTCCGGCCAGATGCGCCTGCACGTGCGCGCGCCCGCCGGTACGCGCATCGAAGAGACCGAAGCGCGGTTCTCGGCCATCGACCGCGAGATTCGCCAGGTCATTCCTCCCGACGAGATGCAGATGGTGCTTGACAACATCGGAGTACCCAACAGTTGGACCAGTCTGGCCCAAGGCGATGTACCCACCATATCCAGCGCCGACGGCGAGATATTGATTTCGCTGAACCAGGAGAAACACGGTTCCTCGCGCGATTATGAAGTCCTGCTGCGGAAACGTCTGCGCGAAAAATTCCCCGACATGACGTTCTTCTTCCAACCGGCCAACATCACCACCCAGATTCTGAACTTCGGGCTTCCTGCGCCCATCGACTTACAAGTCGTAGGGCGCGACGCCGAAGCCAACTACAAAATTGCCGAGGATCTTGCCGCCAAAATCGCGTGTATCCCCGGTGCCGCCGACGTGCATGTACACCAGGTGGTCGATCAGCCCGAGATCCGCCTGAACGTGGATCGAGTCAAGGCCATGCAACTGGGTATGACTCAACGCGACGTCACCAGCAGCCTGCTCATCTCTCTCAGCGGCAACGGCTCGCTCGCGCCCAATTTCTGGGTCAACTGGGCCAACGGCGTCAATTACAACGTGGGTATTCAGACGCCCCAATACCGCATGAACACTCTGGATGCCTTGCTCCGCACGCCGGTTTCGGTGTCAACCAGCGCAGTCAATACCACCACGTTAGGCTCGTTTGCAGGCACAGCCACAGCCGGTAGCGCTTCGGTCGGCGTTTCGCCCAGCGGCGCCTCGATGGCCTACGGCAATCCGGGAGCGATGGACGGCAGCACGCAACTGCTTTCCAACCTGGTGACGGTCAAGCGCGACTATGCTCCGGTAATCGTCAACCACTACGACGTGTGGCCCGTGTTTGACGTCTATGCCAACGTGGATCGGCGCGATCTGGGCGGCGTAGGAGCCGAGGTGGAAAAGATTATGCGCGAGGAAGAGCCGCATTTGCCCCGCGGCACTACATTCGCGCTGCGTGGACAAGTCCAGACGATGCAGTCCTCCTTCTTCCGGCTGGGATTGGGAATGGCCTTCGCGGTGGTTCTGGTATATCTGCTGATGACCGTAAACTTCCAGTCATGGCTCGATCCCTTCATCATCTTGACTGCGTTGCCGGGCGCGATCGCCGGCATCCTGTGGATGCTATTCGTCACCGGGACCACCTTGAGCGTCCCCTCTTTGATGGGCGCCATCATGTGCATCGGCGTGGCAACCGCCAACAGCATCCTCATAGTCACCTTCGCCAACGATGAGCGAATGGTGGTGGATTCGGCTCGCGAGGCCATGCTCTCAGCCGGGCACGCCCGCATCCGGCCGGTGCTGATGACAGCCACAGCCATGGTGCTGGGCATGCTCCCGATGGCGCTGGGCATGGGCGAAGGCGGAGAACAGAATGCGCCTCTCGGGCGCGCGGTGATCGGCGGTTTGATGTTCGCCACCGTAACCACGCTGTTCGTCGTTCCGATCATTTATAGTTATTTGCGAAAGAGACCTCCGATCGATCATGAGCGCCGGCTGGCCGAAAAGGAACGCGCGGGTTCGCTGGAACCGCGCTGGAATGGCGGAATCGACGGCTTCTGATCATGCGACCGATTAATCCGAATCTACCCGAACCCGGCGATATCGACGTGGCCCAGACCACGGAGGTACAGCTGCGCCGCGAAAATGAGGAACTCCGGCGGAAACTTCTAGAGCACCAGGCCCGTGCGCATGGCGCTCCTACTTCGCGCATCTGGCGGCCATCCGGCCTCACCATTACTACGATCGTTCTAGGAGTGACTGCCCTCATCCTAGTGGCTTTCTTCGGCGGCTATATCCCGCGTCAAAAGCGCCAGGCCCTCATACGCGGCGAGGCGCGCGAGTTGGAGCAGTCTCTTCCGCGCGTCGAAGTGATCCAGGTGGGGCGTTCCTCACATCGCAGTGAACTCGAACTTCCGGGCAGCATTGAGGCGGTGACCGAGGCTCCGATCCTGGCGCGGGCCGATGGTTACATCCGGCGGCGCATGGTGGATATCGGCGATCGGGTTCGGACCGGCCAGCCGGTCGCTGAGATTGAAGCGCCGGAACTCGACGATCAGGTTCGTCAGGCGAAGGCGAATATTGAGCAGGCGCAGGCCGGGCTCGATGGGGCGCTGGCCAACCTGGAGCAGGGCAAGGCCAATATGGGGATTGCCAAACTGACGGCGGACCGGTGGCGCGAACTGGCTGCCCAGGGCGTCGTCTCGCGGCAAGACAACGATCAGTATCAAGCCCAATACCAGGCTCAGGTGGCCAACGTTCAGGCGCTGGAAAAAGCCATCGCCGCGCAACGCAGCAACATTGCCGCTACCGAAGCCAACCTTGCACGATTGGATGAGATGCAGGGCTACCGCGTAGTAAAGGCGCCTTTCGATGGAGTCATCACGCAACGCAATGTGGATGTCGGTGCATTGGTAACTACCGGCACTACACTTCTGTTCCGCATCGCGCAAACCAACACGCTGCGAACCTATATCAACGTTCCGCAAGCGAATTCCAGTTCCATACGGACCGGCCAACCGGCGCGCCTGAGCGTTTCCAACCTGCCCGGGCGCAGCTTCGTGGGCACTGTTACCAGGACCGCGAACGCACTGGATCCCAACAGCCGCACCTTGCTGGTGGAAGTCCAGGTGCCGAATGCGGATGGCGCCCTGTTGCCGGGCATGTATGCGCAGGTCGATTTCAGCAGCGAGCGGGTGAATCCGCCGGTGTTAATCCCCAGCGATACGCTCATCGTGCGCGCCGATGGTACTCAGGTCGCCGTGGTTCGGCCGGATCACACGGTTCATCTGCAAATGGTCGTAGTCGGCCGCGACTATGGTGACCGCATTGAAGTGCTCAGCGGCCTTCAAGAAGGCGATGCCATCATGACTAATCCCGGTGACCAGGCGCGCGAGGGAGTCCAGGTTACTCCCGTACTGGTGCCGGGGAAGTAACTTCCGTTCCGGAGCGCCGGAAGATGAAGTAAACCGGCACGCCAATCAACACGATCACCAGGCCGGGAAACGTTGTGGCCGGGCGATAGACAAACAATACAGTCAGGATGACGGCGGCGCTCAATATGTACAATGCCGGCACAACTGGGTATCCATAAGCTCGATACGGCCGTTCCGCGTCCGGGCGGAGGGAACGCAGCCGAAACACACCCGCGATTGTAAGTACGTAGAACAGAAGCGCCGCCGAGATCACGTAATCGAGTAAGTTGCTGTACAGATTGCCATAAGTCCCCTTGGCAGGATTGTAAGTTCGCATTAAGACGAGCAAGGCCGCCCATGCCCCTTGCATTGCCAGGGAAGCGCCCGGCACGTGCGCTCTATTCACGGTTGCGGCGCGACGGAAGAACAGGCCGTGACGCGCCATAGCATAGTAAGCGCGCGCGCCCGCGAGCAACATGCCGTTAATACATCCGAATGCGGAGATCATGATCGCGATAGCCATCAGGGAAGCTCCGACAGTGGGAAAGACCGCAGCCAGCATCGCCGCGGCCACGCGATCGGAGGAAGCGTGCTGCACCTGTTCCAAGGGCAGTACCACCACGTAAGCCAGATTGGCGCAGGTATAGAGTCCGATCACGATCATAGTTCCCACAGCCAGCGAGAGGGGAACATTGCGCCGAGGATTCTTGACTTCACCGGCGGTGAATGTGATGTTGTTCCAGGCATCCGCCGAAAAGAGCGACCCGACTTGGGCCACGCAAATAGCGATGATCAGGCCCATGAGCGTCTCCGGAGTGACTCCCGGCGCGACCGGTGTGTAGCCCCGTGGCGTCCACATATGCGTGAAGTTGGCCTTGACCGCTACCGTGCTCCAGCCGATCAGAAGGCCGACAAGAATTACCCCCGCGAGCGATCCGATCTTGGCCGAAGTGAAGACGTTCTGCACAATCTTGCCATACTGGATGCCCCGGGCATTGCTCCACGTGAGTAACGCGATGAGTAGGATCCCGACTAACTGAGCCGTTGAGAGCGAAATCGCATAAGTACTCGAAAGGTGAATCGGCGGGATCAGGTAGTTGTTCTCCGAGATCCGCGGCCACAAGACGCCGAAATATCGAGCAAAAGCGACGGCCACGGCGGCCACGGTGCCTGTCTGGATGACCAGGAAGAGAGTCCAGCCATACAAGAATCCCCACAGCGGCGACCATGCCTCCCGCAGGTAGACATACTGACCTCCCGCATGCGGCATCATGGCGGCCAATTCGCCATACGAGAGTGCCGCCGCGATGGTCAACAGACCGGTGATGACCCACGACACCAGCAGCCACCCGGCGCTCCCGACCTGCCGTGACATTTCCGCCGAGACAATGAAGATGCCCGACCCAATCATGGATCCCGCCACGATCATGGTCGAGTCGAACAGCCCGAGGCTGCGGTTGAGCTGGTCGCCATTGTGGGGCAGGGCCATGCCCTGCCCGGAGGGAGGATTTGTCACGCGTTTCTCGCCGCCACCAGCCGAACGAAATCAGGCAGCTCATATAAAGAGACGACGCCTCCCGCCGGATCGTGCATAGCCAATCGTTTCGCTTCGTCGGGTTCGTTCATCATCAGAATGGAGTGGACACCTACGCTCTTCGCTACCTTCAGCCCCTCTGCCGTGTCCGTGAGAAACATGACTCGGTCCGGTTTGAGCGACGCACAGTCGAGAGCACTCCGCAACGGCAAGGCTTTGATGCCTCCTGCCGTGTCTCTGCTCCACACTCCATCGAAAACTTCGCGCGGAATCCAGCGCCCCAGAAAATGCGTGACGGCAACGTTCGAAAGCGACGACGTCAGCCACAGCCGGATACCCATTGCCTTCAGTTCCGAGAGCGCCGGCACGACATCGTCGTATACGCTCGCGCCATCGACAGCTTGCACTTCGAGAGACTCAACCAACTCTCTCTCGGATTGATCCATCTTCCTGTCTGCAGCTTCGATCAGGTTGAGTAAGTGCCAGTAAGACCGGCTGCCCGATTTGCTGGTCTTCTTCCTCCCGCCAAACAATCGACCGGCAATCTCGTGAAATGGTTCCGCCGGAAACTCAGCCAGACAGCCGACGGGCTCAAATAGTATACCCTCAATTGATTGCATAGAGTGGAGCAGGGCCATGCCCTGCTCACCGGCGACAAGATCGCCGGCGCTACGTAACGCCGGCGATCTTGTCGCCGGTCCGTTCCTCAAATCGCAAGCCCCTAAGCCAAGGCACTTAGCTTCGTCATACCCGAAGCCAAAAGACCCTTAGCCATATCGATCTTAGTCGAGTTGTATTTGAGCGGCGCAGCATTAGCGAGCGCAACCGAAACAGCCTGGTCTGCCAAGTCCGCCACCAGCGCCTTTCCCCTAAGAAAGTTCTCCACATGCGTTTCCCGCAGCGGCTTCCCCGAAATGCCCCCAAAGACCACCCGCGCATCGTCGATGGTCTTATCGCGAACCTGAAGACTCATCGCCAGTGACGCCATCGCGAAATCCCAAACCCCCCGCGGTCTCAACTTCTCGAACGAGGCCCGCACGCCCGGCCTGGGCGGCGGGATCACCACTTCGGTAAGAATCTCGTTGAAGCGCACAACATGAGATTGAATTCGCCCATCCACCATCATGTCGCCGGGCACCAGTTGCTCGACAGACAATTCCTTCACGCCGGCGGGAGTCGCTAACTTGACTCTGGCGTCAAAAGCAATCAGCGCGGTAGCGGCGTCGCCGGGATAGACGGCGTAACACAACCGGCCTCCCATCGCCGAATGGTAATAACTGTTGTCGCCAATCGCCCCATAGCAAAGGTATCCGCCATTTCTCCAGCAGGAGTATCCCCCGCGCAGATACTGGCACCACACTTCCTGCAACAAGTCTCCACCTAGCGTCGATGCGTTGCGCAGTTCCGGCGAAGAGATCATATTGACGGCCTGAACCAGCATCGGGTACTTCTTCTGCAACAGTTCTGACTCCGCCAGTTCCGATAACTTAGTCGCCGTGCCGATCGCGACCCCTCCCTGCGCGTCCTCCTTGATGTACCGCAGGTTGTCTATCTTCTTGATATCGACAAGATAGGTTGGCGCTTGCTTCAGCCGGTTCTTCAGCCGAATTAAGAGGTCCGTCCCGCCGGCATAGACTCCGGCTTCTGTTCCATGCCGCGACAGTAGCTGAATCGCTTCCTCCACGGTCGTGGGCCGATAGATGGAGATATTCTTCATGCGCGCCTCCCTTGCGTCCGCAGGCCAGCCATGATCTTTTCCCGAGTGATCGGATGCTCTCTGATTCTCACTCCACACGCATTGTAAATGGCGTTCGCAATAGCGCCCGGCACAGCCCCGATGCTGGTCTCACTGAAACTCTTGACGCCATAGAACCAGCGGGGTTCCAGGCTGTCGATGTAGAGCTGCGTCTGCTTAGGAACGTCCATGATAGTCGGCAGCCGGTAAGACAAGTAGCCCACGCTGTAGTGCCGCGTCCCCGGAAACTCGCGATCCCATGGTATAGCATCGGTCGCAACTTGGGTGCTCTCCACCAGCGATCCGACCATATCAGCCTCGGCCACCAGTGGGTTAATGACTAGCCCCGTGTCGTGCGGATACACGGCTCTGATGAAGCGCCAGTCACCGGTCCAGGTGTCCACCTCGACTTCTACGAAACAAGCGCCCACACCCTTGTTCGATCCCCCACGCTCCCCGCCCGAAACGCCCCGGCCCGTCTGGCGTATGAGGCCGGAGTTAGCCTTGGCCAACGCTACAAAGGTCGTGCTCTTCTTAGAGTCTTCGGTCGATGAGATGACTCCATCCCGAATCTGAAGCTTCGCCACATCAACTTTCAAGACATCACCGGCGCGCCGAAGTAGATCCTTTCTAAGTTTGTCTGCGGCGGCGCAGATAGCCGCTCCTTGCAGAGTGATGGTTCTGCCTCCGAACCACTCATCGCTCGATGGCGCAATGTCGGTGTCGCCCCAGCTCAGACGGATTCGATCCCTGGTTGTGTACCCCAGCATTTCCGCCACCAGATGAGCAAGCGCCGTCGCCGCATTTGATCCGCTGTCGGGCAGCGCGACCTTCATAGTCACGTAGCCGTCGGCCGTCAAATCCAGTTCCGTGCCGAACACCGCCGCACCCGGCGCAGCCGCCAATCTGTCGAAGGCTTCTTCGCCCTCGTGATACCCCATCAGGCCGCCATGGTGCTGCGACATTCCCACGCCGAATCCGCGCTTGAATCTCCCCGGCGCGCCGCCTGGGACTGCATTTCGCTGATCCCATCCGAAGGCCTTCGCTCCTTCTTCCAGCACCTCCACAGACGGAAACGAATCGTATGGATAGCGGTTATCTCCCGGCTTGGGCCGCGTAATGTGCATCAGCCGGAACTGAACCGGATCGAGCCCGACCGCCTCGGCCATCTCGTCCATCATGTTTTCCCAAGACCACTTCGTCTCCTGCTGGTAGTAGCTGCGGGATGGCCCCGGTCGCGGCGCATTAGTTCGATACGCACACCATAGCGAGCGCCAGTTGGGGACGAGTGACGTGTACAGTTCCAACTGGTTCGCGGCATTTCCCGGAGTTGAGGCGTGTCCTCCTGACTCTAAATCGCCAACACTCACATAGACTTCGTGTTCGATGGCGGTGATGCGGCCATCTTTCTTGGCGCCTACTTTGAACTTAGTAATGGTCTCCGGTTTGATCTGAAGCTGCGCCAGTTCCTGGTCTTTAGGCAGCATCACCTTGACCGGTCTCCCAGTGACTTTCGCCAGATGCGCTATCAGAGGATAGAATCTCTCCGCCGCCAGTCTCGCCGAACCGAACGTCGAGCCATTCCACTTATTAATGAACCGGATTTTCGATTCATCGATACCGAGCGCCAAAGCCAGCACGGCCCGCACCGGATAGATTCCCTGACCCATGCCCCAAAATGTCAGTTTGTCGCCGTCCCACTTAGCCACGCTGCCACTGGGTTGCATGGGAACCGAGACTCCGCCGGTGAAGCGATAGGTGAATTCCTTGATCACATCCGCTTCGGCGAATCCCTTTTCGATGTCGCCCTGCTGCTCCGCCCAAGTGGCATTGGGAAAATTCTTGGGGGAATTCGGGCCCCGCAAGAGATTGCCTTTCCCCCCCCGAAGGTCGGGCGCATCCGCAGCCATAACATCTTTAAGAGTCGATGCAAAGGGAAGCACTTCGTAGTCTACTTGGATCGCGTCCGCCGCGTCCTGCGCAAGGTCTTCTGTCTCCGCCGCCACGATGGCCACCACTTCACCCTGCAGATTCAATTCCTGGGGAAGCGGCTCGGGCACTGCCCGGAATCCGGTCGGCGCTGGACCCGGACGTCCCACAATTCGGCCGCCTGTCGACACCGATACCGACATATTCGCCTGCGGTGCGTTCTTGTAAGTGAGTATGTACCGCACGCCCGGCATCTTCTCAGCGGCTGCCGTTTCCATGTTCTTGATTCGGGCGTGAGGATGCGGGCACGTGAGGAACTTCGCGTACAGCATGTCCGGAAACCAGACCCGGCTCGCGTACAGGGCTTTGCCGGTGAACCGCGGAATGGAGACCTCGGGCAGCGGCGGCATCGATTTTCCGAGGACATTCAGGTTCTCCGGAGGGTAGCCCTGCCATTTTCTGGTTACGGTTTTTTGCGCGCCTTCGATCAACTCATCGCCCGGCGCATGTCCTCCGTTGGTCGAGTAGTTCCGGACCATCGGTTGTTTGATCTGAATGATCGACTCCGGTTCGGCTTCGATCTTAATCTTCTCGCCGCGCAAAACCGCGGCTGAATCCAGCACGGTTCGTATGATCTGCGGATAGGACGCGCACCGGCAGATGTGGCCGGCCAGCGCGGCTTTCACCTGGTCGGCCGTCGGGTTAAGATTCTTGTCCAGAAGAGCCTTCGCGGTGACTACCCATCCCGCCGTGCAGAAACCGCAATCCGCCGCGACGCGCGTGTGACCGATCCGCTGCAGCGGATGCAGGTTCTTCTCGTCGCCCACTCCTTCGATCGTGAAAATCTTCTTCCCCGCGGCTTCGGTTGCCAAGGTGTGGCACGAGTAGATGGGCACCCCGTCCACCAGCACACTGCATGCCCCGCAACTGGCGCGATTGCAGCTTCGGTTCGTCCCCGTGAGGGCCGCCTTCATCGCGATCACTTCCCACAATGTGGTGCGCGCCTCGTATTCCGCGGTGTGCAGCTTCCCGTTGATGACGAACGTCGATTTCTCGCTCGTCATCGCGGCCAGCGTGAGCGCCGCCGCGGACGTGAGGAGAGCCGTCTCCCCTCCCACGGCCGTGAGGACTATGCCGGATCCCGCCGCCTTCAGGAAATTCCTGCGCGAATAACTCATTTCGACCCTCCTTCACGAGGAAACACGTTAGGCCGATATTGTTTGTGACACGTGGTGCAGGATGCATCGATCTGATCTGCAAGCGCAGCTAGAGCCTTCGCGTCTTTAGCCTGTGCAGCCTTGTATGCGGCGGCTCCGGCATCCACCAGCATCCGGGAGTCCTTCACCCATTCGCCCTGGTCCCTGGCCCGCCCGCGCAGCATCAGCAAGTTCCCGGATTCCGCCAGAGTCAATGCGCCGCGCCGAACCGCCGCCCACTCCTTTTCGTCATTAGGCGCGCCCCGATTAACAAACAGCAATATGTCGTTAGAAGCCGGATGGATCACGTCCACCATCAACTGTTTCATGGTGGCCGTTGCTGGAAACGATTCGGACGGCGTCTGCGCAGAAGCGAATGTGCCAATACTAAGGAGGAACACCGCAATCCACGCTCGCCGCATGTTTCTTTCTCCCAGCGTATCCTGATCAGAATATCAGCTTTGGTGGGGCATGCTTTAGCCTGCCAAGAAGGAGGGCAAGCTAAAGGCATGCCCCACCGGTACAAACAACATATCTTCGCCAAATTGTTTTATTGCTGTAACGGTCCCCGGAACATAAACAACTATGCGTTGCGACCTGCACGTGCACACCGACCGCAGCGGTATGTGCACCGTCCCCGTGGCCGATCGCTTCTGTCTCGAGAGCTACAACGACCCTCTCGACGTCTATCAATTGCTCAAGCGGCGCGGCATGGATCTGGTGACGGTGACCGATCACGATTCCATCGACGCCGTCGAATGCCTCCGCCGCTATCCGGACTTCTTCCTGAGCGAAGAAGTCACCTGCACCATGCCGTCGGGCACCGAGGTCCACGTCGGCGTATATGACATTGCCGAACGCGACCACGTCGAGATCCAGCGGCGGCGCGCCGATCTGCCCGCGTTGATCGCTTACCTTTCCGAGCACCGCATTTTCTTCGCGGCCAACCATGTTTTCTCCGCACTCACCGGGAGGCGCACCCATGCTGATTTCGCCTTATTCCAAGACTTTTTCCCGGCTATGGAGACGGTCAACGGCCAGCTCCTTCCGGCCTGCAATCGGGAAGCCGATGCGCTATGCGCCCGCTGGGGGAAGGTTCCGTTGGGGGGCAGCGATTCGCACACCCTGGCGGAATTGGGACGCGCCTATACCGAGGCTCCAGGCGCGCGCTCGAAACAGGAGTTCCTCGCGTCCTTGAAGGCCGGGCGCGTGCGCTCGGGCGGCCGCTCGGGTGGTTACTGGCAGCTGACGCGCGCGGTGTGGAGCATCGGTGCGAACCTGCTCCACCAGTACCCGTGGGGCTTCCTGCTCGCGCCGCTTGCCGCCGTAATTCCGCTGGTCACTCTTGGAAGCTGCGTGCAAGACCGGATTTTCGCCGATACTTGGGGCCGGCGGATGCGTCCGGCCGACTTGCCGGCAGGATCACTTCAAGCTCACGGCTGGGAAGTAGATCCCGCGGTCTTCCCCCCGCCACCACGCTTTGTCGCCGAACCGGGTGAACTCGTATAGAAACACGCGCGCGCGGATATACTTCGGCGGCGCCTTCGGGAATGGATTGTATTCCAGTAGCCGCAGCACCGCCGGCTGCCCTTCCAGTAGCCGGATCATGAAACTCACGAACCACCGATTCTGCTGGTAGCTCCCCAGGGCTGCAAACCACATTTGCCAGTCGAGCCTCGGCTGATAGGGCTCGACAATCGGCGGCGCTCGCATCATGTTACCCGGCTTATATCGGAATTCGTAGGCGCGCCAGTTGCTTCCGTCGTCCGAGCCTTCCACGATGATCTCGGGCCGCTCCGTGCTCATCACCGTGAACAGGCCGTAATAGTTCACCAGATCGAACCGCGCGGTCACGTGCAGGATGGCGGCGCCGCCCGGCGGCAGGCCCACCGCGAACAGTTCCAGAAACAGAAGCCCGCTGGCCACCCCAACGAAGCACGCCAGCCCCACACTCACAGCCGTGTGCACTCGCGTGCGCGGCACACGCTTCGGTTCGATGAACAGGAACAGGCACAGCGCGATCGTCAGCAGGTTGAAGAAAGTGTAGTTCCCGGTAACCAGGATGAGCAGTTGCAGCGCGATGGCGATCCAGGCGCCGGCGTGCCGCCACCGGCGCGGCGCGAAGAACAACACCGGCACCAGCACCTCCGCCGCCAGTGTGAACCCGGTCGAGAACTTCTGAAACCAAAACGGCAACTGGTGCATGTACCAGGCGAGCGGTGTGGGCAGCGGCTGCGTCTGGTAGTGGTAGCTCAGCGCAGTCAGTTTGCGCCACGTGGGATCTCCGCTCAGCAGCTTGCCGAGCCCCGAGAAGATCATGAGCCGGAAAATCAGCCAGCGGAAGAGCCAGATGCGCATCGGCGAATAGTCCGCGAAGATGGCCAGGAAGCCGGCTTCGAGCAGCAGCACGTCCCACTGGAACGACAGAAAATCCTGCCCCACGGCGCACAGTGAAAGCCACAGCACCAGGCAAACCGCCAACAGTGTGCGCTGCCGATAGCCCACGACCGCGGCCAGCGCGCACATCGCGCCGATAATCCACACCGCGGCAAGCGCTGCATCGCTCGAGTTCAGCCAGAAGAGCGTGGGTAAGTTCCAGAACGCCGCGCGTCCCAAGGCCTGCCGCGCGGCAGCCAGGTAAGCAGCGAAGGGCAGAATGCCGTGCGACCCGATCAGCCCGGTCGCCTGCACTCCGAACGACACGAAAGCGATGAAGTAGATGGCCGCCAGTACGCGCAGGAACGTCCGGATCACTCACTCAGTCTACGGCAGGTGGACACACCGGCGGCGAAGACCGCCGGCGTTACGTAGCGCTGGCGATCTTGTCGCCGAGGCACGGCAGCGTAAGCCGGTGGCGCCGGCAAAAACACTCCAGTAGAATCGTGGAGATGAAACCGCTGATCGGAGTGTTCTGCCTTATGTCGACCGCTTTCGGCGCCTCCAGCGTCCATGAGTTCACGTTGAACGCCCTTAACGGAACGCCCACGCCGCTGGCCAATTTCAAAGGCAAGGTAATGCTCGTCGTGAATGTCGCCAGCCAATGCGGCTACACCCCGCAGTACGAAGGCTTGCAAGCTTTGTACGCCAAATACAAAGATCAGGGTTTCGTGATTGCCGGATTCCCGGCCAACAATTTCGGCGGCCAGGAGCCCGGCACCAACGAGGAAATCGGGGCATTCTGCAAATCGAAATATGGCGTCACGTTTCCCATGTTCTCCAAGATCTCGGTGAAGGGCGGCGACAAAGCTCCGCTCTACCAGTTCCTCACCGACAAGAGCGCCAACCCCAAAACCGGCGGCGAAATCCAGTGGAACTTCACCAAGTTCCTGGTCGATCGCAACGGCCGCGTCATCCAAAGGTTTGAACCTGCCGTCGAACCGGAGTCGGGCGAATTGGTGTCGGCGGTCGAAGCGGCGTTGAAGAAATAGGTTCGCTCCGGCAGTTCTGCTTCAAGAGACCGCGCGTTTGATCTGCACGCGGACGCTCAGACACTTCCAACCACGGCCTCGAAATCGCGCGCGGGCGCGTTCGGGATCGCGCGTGGCGAGAAAGTTGGGAGCCTCTCTCATTCGCTGTGGATACTCCCGTCGCTCGAACAGGACTGGCCCGAGCCAGGACTGGGTCAGCCGGAACACGGTGTACCCGGCGGCTTGCAAATACACCACCACCAGGCTTGGTTGCGGAAAATAATCCTCGAAAACGATGTCCCGGATTCGCTTTTGTTCGAGCAGCCTTCGCGCCCCTTTCAACACTTGGAATTCGTGGCCTTCGACGTCGATCTTGATTAGTCCGATTTCCGAGTCCTCCGGCAGGAACTCATCCAGCGTTGTGACTTCGATGTCGACGCCAGTCGACCCTTCCCTCCGCGGCCTCGCCGGCCCCGCCGGATCACTCTCCAGCGAGAACCCTCCCAGGTCGTTTGCCGGATACAAGAACGCCGTTCCAGCGCGATCGCTGGCTCCCTTTCGCACCAGGGTAATCGGCGATATGTCATAGTCCTTCCACTTTTCGACATTCCTGGTTAGGAGGCTCCAGGATTCCGGGCCTGGCTCAAACCCAACGGTCATACCTTCCGGCCCGGCGGCCAGGGCCATGGCCGAAGTGTTTTGTCCGATGTTGGCTCCGATATCGATGGCATACTCGCCGCGGTCGAGCAGGCGCAAAATCGCTTCGGGCACGATGCGATCGAAGACGCCCACATTCCAAATGTCCCCGCCCACATACGCGGTGAGATCCAGCTCCACAGGCAATCCCCAAGCCAGTTGAATCTGATCGCGTTTGCGAATGGTGTTCCGACGCAGCCTGCGCCAGATCTGCACAGGCCGGAAGAAATACTCCGGACGCTGGAATATTCGGAAAATGCGCATTGGCAAAAGTCCAGGCTTATCGTAATGCGCTGACAAACGTCTGGATCGTAACAATTTCAGTAACTTAAGACAGTGTGATTTCGTGCCCGGAAGTGTTGGATTTGCCCTCCGCTCAACCCCCGGTTTGACCCATTCCCAATGAAAAGTCGCCATTCAATGGATAGCGGTTTCCTTTCAATCGGTTAACCGGCAAGATGACCTCAAAATAGGATTTCTATGAGCACTCAGCCTGTCCAACCTAAAGCTACCCCTCAAGCCGGTCTCGTCCAGATCGGTTCGTCGGTGGAAGAGATTATCCAGCAACGGCTTGCCGAAGAGCGTGCACGCCTGGAACACGAAGCCGGGCTCCCCACAAAGGAGCTGCACCATTTCAAAAAACCCGTCGAAAAGCCCTTCACGAAAGAGCAGCGCGGCCAGACCACGTTGCTGTTCGGCGGGCTGACGTGGAAGCACGAAAAGCTGGTGCACGGCGCTCTGGAAGGGCTGGGCTATCGGGCCGAAGCCGTGCCCACACCAAACGTGCGCGCGTTCCAAACCGGCAAAGAGTACGGCAACAACGGGCAGTGCAACCCGACCTACTTCACCGTCGGCAACCTGGTGCAGTACCTGCAGACGCTCGAAGAGCAGGGTCTGAGCAAGCAGGAGATCCTCGATCGCTACGTGTTTTTCACGGCTGGCGCCTGCGGTCCCTGCCGCTTCGGTATGTATGAGGCGGAGTACCGGCTGGCGCTGCGCAATGCCGGGTTCGACGGGTTCCGCGTGCTGCTGTTCCAGCAATCCGGCGGGCTGAGCCAATCCGACGCCGAAGCTGGCCTCGAGATGAACATCGATTTCTTCCTCGGCATTCTCAACGCGCTCAACTGCGGCGACGTGATGAACGAAGTGGCCTACGCGCTGCGGCCGTACGAAATGAACGCGGGCGAGACTGACGGCGTCCTCGACGAAACCATGGATTACCTGCACGAGGTCTTCCGCAAGAAGCGGCCATGGAAATTGGAAGGCGGGCTCTCTAAGTACCTGGGCGGCTTCTCCGATACCGCCGAGTACATCGGCAAGTTTGTCAACCAACTGAAAGGCGACGATTACGTGCCGGCGCTCACACGCTGCCGCGACCGCTTCAACGGCGTCGACATCGACCGCTTGCGCGTGAAGCCGATCGTAAAGATCACCGGCGAATTCTGGGCGCAGACGACCGAGGGCGACGGCAATTTCAACATGTTCAACTTCCTGCAGCGCGAGGGCGCGCAGGTGCTCGTCGAGCCCATCGGCACCTGGATCATGTACATGATTCACCAGGTAGTGCAGAAGTACAAAGACTTCAAGGGCCTCGAAGAAGGCGCCACCATGCCGCCGATGTGGAAGCTGGGAACGCGCGCCAAGATCGAGATCGACTATCGCCAACGGCTGGCCAAGCTGAAACTCGCCGAAGTGATCTTCAAGAGCGAGTATCACAAGATCGTGGACGCTCTGGGCGGGATCGCGCATCATCTGGCCGATCAGTACGAATTGCAGCGGCTGGGCCATCCCTTCTACAACTCGCGCGCGGGCGGCGGCGAGGGTCACCTGGAAGTGGCCAAGAATATTTACTATTCGAACAAGGACCTGGCGCACATGGTGCTGTCGCTGAAGCCGTTCGGCTGCATGCCTTCCACGCAGTCCGACGGAGCGCAATCGGCGGTGGTGTCGAACTACAAGGACATGATTTACCTGCCGGTCGAGACTTCCGGCGAAGGCGAGATCAACGCGCATAGCCGCGTACAGATGGCGCTGGGCGAGGCCAAGAACAAGGCCAAGAAGGAATTTGCGGAGTGCCTGCAGAAGTCGGGCCTGACGCTGGACGAGTGCCGCGCTTTCGTGGAAGCGCATCCGGAGACCAAGCGGCCCCTGTACCAGGTTCCGCACAGTAAGGGCGTCGTGGGACAAGCGGCGAATTTCGTGATGCACATTGCGGAGAGGATGAAGGCGGAAAAGAATTAGACCAAGCACCGCTCCAAACCTGACACAGGCCGGGAGGCCTGTGCCACATAGGCGTTCTTGCCTGTGTCGGGTAGGGCGGTTGCTGGAAATACAACCCTATGGAAAAACAATTCCTCATCGGCATGGACGTCGGCTCGACCACGGTGAAAGCCGTAGTGATTGACGCCGCCACGGACCAGATCCTCTGGCAGGACTATCAACGCCACGACACCAAGCAGCCCGAAAAAGTGCTGGAATTCTGCCAGCGCTTCGATACCGAAATTGAGGGCTTCGATGCCAAGAACTCGCGCATATTCACCACTGGCTCGGGCGGCAACGGGCTCACCAAGTTTCTCGGCGCCAAGTTCGTTCAGGAAGTGAACGCGGTCTCGCTGGCCGTGGAGCGCATGTATCCCGAGTGCGGCTCGGTGATCGAGCTCGGCGGGCAGGACGCGAAGATCATCATCTTCAAGAAAGATCCCGAGACCGGCCGCAAGAAGAAGATCCCGTCGATGAATGATAAGTGCGCGGGCGGAACCGGCGCGGTCATCGACAAGATCAATGCCAAGCTGCGCATTCCCGCGGACCAGCTTTGCGAGATGGGCTACAAGGGAGTCAAGCTGCACCCCGTGGCCGGCAAATGCGGCGTATTCGCCGAGACCGATATCAACGGCCTGCAGAAGATGGGCGTGCCGCCGGACGAGTTGATGGCGTCGCTGTTTGAAGCCATCGTGATGCAGAACCTCTCGGTGCTCACACGCGGCAACACGCTGCTGCCGGTGGTGCTGCTGCTGGGCGGGCCGAACTGCTACATCAAGGGCATGCGGGATTGCTGGAAGAGCAACATTCCGAAGATTTGGGAAGAGCGCAATACGCCGCTGCCCGAAGGCGTGGCGCCGGAAGAGCTCATCAAGACGCCGGACAACGCGCAGTATTTCGCGGCAATCGGTTCGGTGGAATTCGGCAAGTCGGAAGACGAAGGCGTCGGCCAGTATGCGGGCTTCGACAAGTTGGCATGGTATGTCAACGTGGGCCGCGAGGAAGAGAAGACCAAGCGCGGCGGCGGTGGCGGCCTGGCGAAGGACGAAGCCGACCTCGTAGCGTTCAAGGAAAAATACAAGACCAAGAAATTCACGCCTACTACGTTCCAGCCGGGCGATGTGGTGGAAGGTTTCGTCGGTATCGACGGCGGCTCTACATCCACCAAGGCCGTGCTGCTTTCGAAAGACGGCGAGCGCCGCATCCTGGCGAAGACCTATCAGCTTTCCAAAGGCAACCCTATCGAGGATACGATCGATGTACTGCAGAAACTCGACGCCCAGATTCGCGATCAAGGCGCGGACCTGAAGATCCTGGGAGTCGGCACCACCGGGTACGCCAAAGACATTCTGAAGGACGTGGTGGGCGCGGATGCCGCACTGGTCGAGACCGTGGCGCACACCGAAGCCGGGCTGCATTTCTACGACGACGTGGATGTGATCTGCGACGTCGGCGGGCAGGACATCAAGATCATCATTCTGAAGAACGGCCGCGTGAAAGATTTCAAACTGAACACGCAGTGCTCGGCGGGCAACGGCTACTTCCTGCAATCCACCGCGCAGGGATTCAACGTGCCGGTGGAGCAGTACGCTGACACCGCTTTTGGCGCGAAGGGCTTCCCGTCGTTTGGCTACGGCTGTGCCGTGTTCATGCAGAGCGACATCGTGGATTTCCAGCGCCAGGGATGGAAGCCTGAAGAGATCATGGCCGGCCTGTGCAATGTGCTGCCGAAGAATATCTGGCTGTACGTTTCGCAGATTCCGAACCTCTCGGCCATCGGCACGCGCTTCCTGCTGCAAGGCGGCACGCAGTACAACCTGGCGGCCGTGAAGGCCCAGGTGGATTTCATCGAATCGCGCTTCAAGGGCAAGGAAACGCCGGCGGACGTGATCGTCCACGAGCACTGCGGCGAAGCCGGCGCCATCGGCGGGGCTCTCGAAGCCGGGCGCCTCTACGACAACGGCCGGCAGTCCACGTTCATTGGCCTCGACGCCGCCGCGCATATCGAGTACAAGACCACGCGCAACGAAGCCACGCGCTGCTACTTCTGCAAGAACAAGTGCCTGCGTACGTTCATCGATGTGAAGACCAACATCGTCAACATCGATTTCAAGCCGCCGGTGAAGACCAAGGTCCCACTCGAAGCCGGTGCGCAGCGGCTGATCATCGCCACTTGCGAGAAGGGCACGGTCGAGAACATCGACGAAATGCGCGGCATCAAGGGCAACCTCGACAAGATCAAGAAGGAGAATCCTAACTTCGTCGAGATCGCCGCGAAGGGTGTGTTCCGCGTGCAGGACGTTCCGCTGGTGGCCGACGCGCCGCCCAAGTTCCAGATCACGGCCGCGCAGAAGAAGCGCGCCGAGCTCATCGCCAAGCGTTCCAAAATCCGCATCGGCATGCCGCGCGTACTCAACATGTACTCGCAGACGCCGGTGTTCACGGGCTATTTCGCTTCGCTGGGAGTCAAGGCCGAGAACCTGGTCTATTCCGATTTCACCAGCGAGGAACTCTACAAGGAAGGCGCCAAGCGCGGCGCCATCGACCCCTGCTTCCCCTCCAAGCTGGGCATTCCGCACGTGCACAACCTGCTGTATAAGGTGCACGCCAAGAAGCCGCTGGACATCATTTTCTTCCCCATGATCGATTGCCTGACCACCGATTTGTATAACGTTCAGGCGAGCCGCTCCTGCCCCACCGTGGCGACCACGCCCGAGGCGGTGAAGGCGGCATTCATCAAGGAAGGCGATCTGTTCGCCGAAAAAGGCGTTCTCTTCCTGGACACCTTCGTTAACCTCTCCAAACCCGACCTCCTCGAGCGGCAACTCTACGAGCAGTTCAAAGATATTCTGGGTCTGTCGCCCGAGGAGAACAAGCGAGCGGTTGAAGAAGGCTATCGCGCGTTGCGCTATTTCGACAACGTGATTATGCGTGGCGCGGCGCGCGAAACCCTGGAACAACTGGAGCGCGAAGACCGCTTGGGCGTAGTGCTGCTGGGACGCCCGTATCACAACGACCCCGGCGTGAACCACGAAATCCTGGAAGAGTTCCAGAAACTGGGCTACCCGGTATTCGCGCAGGACTGCCTGCCGATCGACGACGACATCATCTGGCGTCTGTTCGGCGACGACGTGGAAGCCGGCGACATTCCGCACCCCATGTCGATCGACGACGTGTGGAAGAACTCCTACAGCGAAAACACCAGCCGCAAGGTGTGGGCCGCGAAATATGTCGCGCGCCATCCCAACCTGGTGGCCCTGGAGCTATCGAGCTTCAAGTGCGGCCACGATGCGCCGATCTATTCGGTGGTCGAGGAGATTGTCGAGCACTCCGGCACGCCGTACTTCTGCTTCAAGGACATCGACGAGAACAAACCCACCGGGTCGATCCGTATCCGCGTCGAGACCATTGGCTACTTCCTGAAGCGCTACCGCGAAGACATGGTGCGCAACAAGCAGAAGGCCAAGGGCATCGACAGCCAACTCCAGGAATTCGAAGCGCGCCTGCGCAGGGAGATGCTGAGGGAGAAGCTGGACTCGCTGTCGGGCGCGTTCGAAACGGGGGCGATGCCGCAGATCCATGTGACCATCGGACAACTGGCGGCGTCGAAGCCGGCGGCGGCGGAGCAGTACGAGACGGTGTCGGGGGATTAGCGCGGACTCAAGGCCCAAAGCAACGTTGGGCTACACCGATTCCGGTCTCTTTGGCCGGCCAGAACCACCGTGCGCCGCTGATCGATGATTCTCTGCAGCAGCGGTTCGGGGTGCTCGGATTCGGCCACGATCTCACGTCCGTTCTCGCTGTCCAGCACCACGGTCGGCCAGTCGTAGCAGACGGTTCCGTTAGATAGTTGTATCCGATTGTGTCTAAGTTCGTCGCACGGGTCCTTCCAGCCGGTCGTTTGCAACTTGCCATCGACCACAGGAGGGAGATGCACGGCTCCGCGGCAATCTTCAGAGCGAGTCAGTACCGCGGTCAGTTGGACAGGGGGCGGCCCGTGTGGGTCCAGTCGATTTCCTTGATCCGACCAATCGGCAGGATTCGCTGTGAGCAATTGTTCAAATTGCGGGCGGAATCGATGATTTTGGCGCACGAGAGCAGTATAGGGCTCCAAGTGAGCTGAAGTTACGAGGTCCCAGGTCGTATCCTTCGCTTCGTAGATGCCGGTTATGCGCCTATCCTCGCCCACTCTGGGAGGGTCGCTGTACGTGCAGTCGGTCACGACAAGCTGCACCCGGCCAGTGTGCTTCAAGTCGGCGAAAATGGCGGGAAGAGACGGAGATTCATTGCTGACAGGCAATCGCGTCCGGATTACCCACGGGACGGGTTGCCCGCGACTATTGAAGAGCAAGAAAGAGAGAGTGACTTCATCGACGCAACGCCCGTTCCCGGGAAAATGAGCGGCAATCAGAAGGTCTTGACGAGAGTTGTGGTCGAAGTCGGCCTGCCAGATAGTGGTGAACCCGATTCCGCCAAAGATCGGAAGAGTTGCCTGCCACCGTTTGCCATCGTCGTCGCGTCCCTGTATGAGCGCCCCATCATGGGTCGAAACTACTTGCACACGCCCGAGCCGGACGGAGGTGCGGGGATCGTAAGGTGTACCGAGGTGACCGATCTCATCGAGGTAGCGAAGCCCAGGGGAAGCAGCCCAAAGGGAGCCCGAACCGAGACAGAGAAGAATCGGCCAGGCACAGCATAAACGGCGCATCGGTAATTCCTCTTCATCGTCGCACGAATCGACGACATCGCTACTTGGCGCTTGGCGGTGTAATGGCTACGAGGTCGGAGAAGCCCGCGAAATCCTGCTGGTTGTACGTGTAGATGCGACGTATGCCGTGGGCAGTCAGCGTTGCCACGATTTGGAGATCAAACACATCTGCTCCCATCACTGCCCGCTCCACTGCCAGTTTGGTCCACGTCTGAACGACGACTGGATCTATCGATATGACCTCGACCCGACTTCCTAGTTGTTCGATGAAGCGCACGGCCTCTGCCGGCTTGAAAGGGGTGCTCACTCTTCGGGCATTCGTTACGACCGAGTAAAACTCAATCAAGACTTGCGGGGAGACGCGCAAACTCTGACCAGACTCCAGCAGGTGTCGGCTGTCCGCGTGTTGCGGCGATTCCTCCATGGCCGCATATACCAGGATGTTCGCATCGACGAAAGAAGCGTCACCGATCGGCATAGATGTCACGCCGACGCAGAGAACCGATGACAGAACCTTTCTTCGAGGGCAGGTCCATCACTTGCGGCTGTACGGCGGCCGATGCCTGTTGGATGAGGCGGTCTCGTAATAGCGATTCCAAAGACACGCCGCGCTCTTTGGCCTGAGCTGCATACCAAGCTTCGACTTCGGGGGGCAAATCAATGTCTACCGTCATTGGAGGTTCAGATTCTGTTCCCAGTGTACGACGGTGAACGGGGTATACAGAAGGTGCAGTCTGCGAGGGTTTGGGATTAGAGGCACCACTCCCTTAAGGAGCGAAGAATCAGTGGGGGCGCGATGGAATTCGATGATATGGGACCCCGATCGCGTGCGCGCGTCGCCAGCTTTGTGGTTGCAATTCCGATTTTGCGGAGCCTTCCTAACGGCCCTTAGCTCCATTCTTCTTGTGGCCTTCTTAGCTGTCGCATTGACCCACTGATAACCCTTAGGATTGCGTTACTATCGAAGCATGGCCAGCAGTCGTGACCGGCTTCATGAAATCGTGGATGCGCTGCCAGATCGCCAACTGGAGGCGGCACTTCAGTTCCTCTCTGAAATGGGAGACGAGGAAGTTATCGATTCTGAAACTGCCGCGAAACTGGACGCGGCCCGTGCAGAGCCGGGCGACGACGTTCCCCTGGAAGACCTCCGCCGGCGCCTGAATTTGTGACTCGACGCGTCGTCTTTCGACCCGCCGCGGTTCGCGATTTCCAACGCCTCGACCGACTGGTTCAGTTGCGAATCGACGCAGCCCTTACACGCTACGCCACCACGGGCCACGGTGATGTGAAAGCTCTGAAAGGCAGAGACGAATTCCGCCTCCGCGTTGGTAAGTGGCGAATCTTTTTCTTGCTCGAAGCACAGGATGTGGTTAGGGTTTTAGGAATCGATAACCGCGGCGAGGCATATTGAGATGCTCAACCGGGTCGGGGAGTTAGAGACACTACTCCCTTACGGAGTGAGTCAAACAGGAAGGGAATGCGTTGCGGGGCGGCCGGGCTTCGCGGACTTGTCGCCGTGCGTGTCGGCCGCCCAATGGTTTGAGTCGCATCTTCGATGGCCTAGGCCCGCTGGATGGCGGACATACCGTTGCCGATTCGATGCTGACTCTCTGATACCCGATGGCGCGGCGATAGGCGCTATCCGCACTCCACCGAAGGTGATGGAATCGATTCCAAGGTTCTTCCCGTCGACGTCATCCGCGTAGGTGCTCGCCGTAAGGGCTTTGAGGGCACGCCGGGAAGTCAGTACCACTGCAATACAACGCTGCCGGCCGGCAACTTGACGTTATGCTAACAGGCTGATTGTCAAGATAAAGGTGCGGGGGGCGGTAAGTGGTTGAAGGGACGGCGTATGAAAAGAGTCAAATTATGGGAACGGCCATCCCGTTGCCCGATAATGGAGCCAGTGACCGCTCCCTTTGGTCACGGCTCGGTAAGGGTAATTGAAACGGGATGAAGTGGATTGTTATCGCAGGCTGCGTCATCGGCGCGGTGGCATGGGCAATGGTGGACGCGCGCGGGACTCCGCTCTGGCCTGGTTCCCGGTACACCACGGCTGAACGGGATCGCGCGGTGCGGCGCGGACTGTTCTTCGTTTACACCGTCGCTACCAACCCCGGCAATTTTCGCGACTGGGGTATGGATCTGCTCTGGGCATTTCACAATGTCCACTCCACTTCCGGGAACCGGGAATTGAGCGAGCTGGCCTGGAGAATGGGCCATGAGCGCGCCCAGGAATGGCGGCGCTTGCATCCGCGGGTGCCTGCCGACGCAACCGTCGGGCAGATCGACGACCTGGCATCGGGGAGCTACACGGCCGAACTGTTGGGCGTTTCCGATCCGGCTATGCGCGAGGCACTGCGCCAGGCGGCAGCGCGTTTCACTCCCGCGGAGCATCTCTACTTCGATCCGGCGCGCGAGGCGCCACCCGCGGATATACCCGACCGGTGCCCGAGGTGCGGCCGCCAGAATGCGCGTGGCGCTCACACCTGCACGCGGTGTGGGGCGAGGCTCACCATGCGCACGCCTCATGGCCTTTTCACGGACGCTTTGATCAGCACTTTCGGCGGCGATGGGTACGGCGTTTGGCTGGGAGCTCGCTATGTCGACGTGCTGCGCTGGCTGCCCGCGATGCGTCCATATCCGGCGCGCGGCACGGTCAGCGACGACGACTACTACGACGCGGTCTATGCGGTCACGCACGTTGTGTATACGTACAACAGTTACAACGTCGACCGCGTCTCTCCGGACTGCTTTCCGCAGGAATTTGCTTATTTGAAGGCGAATTTGACGGAGGCGATTCGCGATCGCGATGCGGAGACGCTGGGCGAATACATGGATACGCTGCAGGCGTTCGGCCTGACGTTTTCCGATCCGCTGATACAGCAGGGAGTTGACTATTTGATGTCGACGCAGAATCCGGATGGAAGCTGGGGGAATCCGAAGGATCCGGATGTGTATGACCGGTACCACACTACCTGGACGAGTTTGGGCGGGTTGCAGAGCTTCCGGTTGAGGCGGGTGTTGCCGTGCCCGGCGGGAACCCCCGCTCCCTAACGGTCGCGGCTCGGTAACGGGTGCTCGATCGCGCGGATGAAGAGGCTCAGGGCTGCCTTTTGCAAGAGCAGCGCTGCACCGGCGCTGGCGGCTAGCGTGGTGGCGATGACTAATGCTTCCATATCTTGTACCGCGTAGGATGCGCCAACTCCGGCTCAAACGAAATCGAATGAGCCAAATTCCCCTGGGCCTTCGCGTTTAGTAGCAGGAGGGGGAATGAAGCGCCTACTGGATAGAATCGGTGAACTGTGGTGCACCAACGTGCACCGGTCTGCGATGTGGCCCGTACGGGGCCAGTACCGGTGCGCCGTCTGTCTCCGCGAGTACCCGGTTCAGTTTGAAATGGTCGAGCGTCCCAACAACGTATTTCCGATCAGACGTTTGCCGGACCTCGCGAGAGTTCGCGAAACAGCCACGCCCGCGCCGAATTCCATTCCCGCTTGATGGTGGCGGGGGAAAGCTGCATTACCTCGGCGGTTTCCTCGATGGAAAGGCCGGCGAAAAAGCGTAGCTCGACGATGCGGTTCTGGCGCGGGTCCATTTGCGCCAGCTGTTCCAGCGCGTCGTTAAGGCCCAGCAGGTCCAGGTCGGTCTTCTGCTGCGGGACCGCCAGCGCTTCATCCAAGGCCAGCTTCACGGCGCCTGAGCCGCGCTTCTCGGCGTGGTGCGACCGCGCGTAATCCACCAGAATACGGCGGATCATCTGGGCGGCTATCCCGTAGAAATGCGCGCGGTTACGCCATTCCACGTCGCGTTGATTGGTCAACTTGAGGAAAGCCTCGTGGACCAGGGCGGTGCTTTGCAGGGTGTGGTCGGGGCGTTCCCGGCGCAGGTAGGCGGAGGCCAGGCGGCGAAGTTCCCCGTACACCAGGGGCATCAGTTCATCGAGCGCGGCCTGGTTTCCCATGCTCCAGCTCACCAGTAGTTGGGTAACGTCGGCTTGGGGTTCCGGGGACATACGCTGCTCAACAGAATTATACCGGAGGCAGCATTTATTTGCGTTACAGATGAGCCGAAATCGTGAACCGGTGCGCGTTATCTATTAGACAGTGATGCCGGCCATTCGGAGGGGGCAGTATCCAGACAATACCGGACCTGCCCGGCCGGCCGTCATTCTGGTTGGGGTCGGCGAAACCCACCGGCGACAAGATCGCCGGCGTTACAGCAGAATACAGGAGCATGTAAGCCCCGCTTCCGCTTTCATCAGCTCCGAGATATCCAAGGTTCGTACGTTCCAATCCAGTTGCTCGAGAACGTTAACCGTTTCGGGGAACGACTCAGGCACCAGAACTGTATTGCCGATCGCCAAGACATTGGCCGCCCTCGGTTCGCTCGCCGGCACGTCAACGATGGTCAATCCCTCGAACGGCGCCATATCCAGCCACTCGCGATTCGCCAGGATCGTCCGATCACCCAGCGAACAGCAGGCCGACTTCAGATGCAGACAGCCGCGCACTTCCACCGGCCGAACCGTATAGCCGAACGGGCGGAGCTCCTCCTCCAGTTGCGCGATCCCGGCCAGATTCGTCCGTTGGGATAATCCAACATAGAGCGTCCTGCCGATGCGCAGAACGTCGCCGCCCTCGAGTGTGGCCGGTTCTTGCAGCCAGCGCAGCGGCCGGTACCGCGCCAGCGCCTCCGCCAGGCTCTCCGATTCCGCGCGCCGGGATGCCGCGCCCATCCGCGCGATCACCGCTATTTCGTTCACCACCACCGCCGGATCTTCCACGAACATGGAATCCGGGAGCTCCGGTTCGGCGGGCAACGATACCACCGCGATGCCTAGCTCCCGCAAGCGGGCTTCATACCGCCGGTGCTGTTCGGTGGCTTTTGAGAAATCGATCTCTTGCCGCGGCAGATAACCCAGTTCGCAGCGATTGATGGCTGGACTTACGGCGCGCGTGATGGCGGTCAGCAATGCTCGACTACTTCCCGACGATGTGCTCCACGTCCTGGTTGTTCTCGTTGCAGATGTATTCCTGGATCTCGCCCTTGACCATCAACGGTGAAGTCCGCTTGATCTTCCACGGCTCGGTATACGTGCCCGGATCTTCGATGCTGATGTCCATATCGAGATTGCCGTAATCGCGGCGATGGAAGCGCTCGATCACGTGAAGCTGTTCGGTGTGCGGATGGCCGGCGAAATCGAACCAGAATTTGTCGTTGAAGCCGACCGAGTCGATGACCAGGGTGTCGCCATCCCACTTGCCCGTGGAGTGTCCATACCAGGTTGGGTCCAGATCCTTGGGGTGCTCGGCATCGATGAAGATCTGGCGGTAGGTGTGGATGTTTCCTTCGAAGAGCATCACCAGCAACTTGGGCGTCTGCACGATTTTCCACGGGAAGGGATTCATGCGCGGCACGCCCGCCGGCAGGCACATCGATTCCGGGTCACCCTTGGAATGGTTCTCGGTGCGCTCCTTGGTAAGGGCCGCGGCCCAGGGCAGCATTGCCGGCTTGCCGGGGTCCACGGTCCGGGGCGAAAACCAGACGCCGGAAAGGTTGGGCTTGCCGTCGGACATTTTGGGCACGGGACCTGAGGGGCCGGCGGCGCGCGCGCTCATGGGATTTCCTTCCGGACCTAGGATGCTTCCGCCGGGCGGGGGAAGGGTGGGCCGGGTTTGCGCGGGGGCGGCCGACACGAAACAGGCGAGAGCTGCGACGGTAACGAAGACTTTCATGCGATTCCCTCCAAACCAGACACAGGCCGGGAGGCCTGTGCCACGAAGAAAGTGGCACAGGCATTCTTGCCTGTGTCTGGTTTTTTCCGTTTACTCGGCGATCGATTTCCAATTCTTCACCAGGTGGTCGGCGGTCCGCCAGGCTAGCGCTTGCAGGGTAAGCGTAGGATTGCGCGCGCCGTTGGTCCCCATCACACTGCCGCCCAACAAGCCCAGGTTCGGCACTTCATGCGAGAAGCCCCATTTATCCACCACGTTGGTTTCCGGATTGTCGCCCATGCGGGTGCCCCCGAAAGCGTGTGTGGATAGGGCCGGGCCGACGCCTACGGTTTTGATTACTTCGATCGCGCCTGCCGTGCGGAACCATTCTTCCATCTTGTCGACCACGAATCGCGCGGCCGCCGGTTCGTTCTGCTTGGGGCCGCTGGTCACGCGGCAGACTGGGTCGCCGAGCGGATCGCGTACGTCGGGATCGAGATCGAGGTACGTGTTCTCGTAGGGGAACGTGTTGCCTTGCAGGTAAGCCCCGGTCCAGCGCCCGGCATTCTCGTGGACGAACGCTTTCCATTTCGAGCCCCACGCCGGCGCCTTGCCGAACGTGCTCATGCCCGCGGACGCGATGGGGTGGTGCTCGTGATACGCCTCCAGGCAGTACCCGCCGATGAAACCGAGTCCCGCGTGGTCGAAATTATCGTCGGCCCAATCGTCCACCGCCACGCCTTGCGCGATGGCGCCGTACCAGGTGTTCAGATCGAACGGAAAAAGAGCCGTGACGCCGACGCCGGCTTGCGCGTCCCAATGCCCGAAATAATGCTTGCCCACTTGCCCATGATTGTTGGAAAGACCGTTGGGCCAGGCTTTGGATTTCGAGAGCAGCAGCAGGCGCGTGTTTTCGTAGGTGTAAGAGGCGACCAGGACCACCTTGGCGGGCTGGAAATATTCCTTGCCGTCGCGGATGTACTGGACGCCGGTAACTTTTCCGTTGCCGCCGGATAGAATGCGCGTCACCTGCGCCCGGTCGAACACCGTGAGGTTTTTGGTCTTCTGGGCCGCCGGAATGGAGGTGACGGCCGTGGAATTCTTGGCGCTGACGTGGCAGCCGCCCCGATCGCAATAGCCGTGGTAGGCACAGCCCGGGCGGCCTTGGTACGGCTGCGAATTGATCGCCGCGGGATTGCGAAACGGATGCCAGCCGAGCTTCCTGGCAGCGGTCGTCATGAGGTCGGTGAAGTCGGTATCGCGCAGCGGCGGCATGGGATACTCCCGCTTACGCGGCCCCTCAAAGATGTTGCCGCGGGCATCGATCTTGCCTTGAATGTTGCCGGCCTTCCCCGACACGCCTACCTCGTATTCGACCAGGTCGTAGTAGGGCTCCAGGTCGTCATATGTGAGGGGCCAATCTTCGAGAGTCGTGCCCGCGGGAATGGAACCTGCGCCGTAGCGCTTGGTGGCCATGGAGCGCGCTTGGAAATCCCAGGGGTTGAGACGCCAGCTCTGCGCGTGATAGTGGATGGACGTGCCGCCGACGGCGTTCATCATGGGGTGAGACGGGGCTTGGCGCGCGGCTGCGGAGGGGCTGGTGCGGAAGGTGGGGATCTCGCCACGGACTTTGGAGCCAGTGGTCACCAGGCCGCGGACATTATTGTGAATCTCGTCGGGCTTGAAGGAGTGGGGGTCCATCCAGGTACCGGCTTCGATGCCCGCGATTTTGAGCCCGGCCTGGGCTAGGGGTAGCACGGCTATGCCGCCGGCGGCGCCTAAGCCGACTACGGCTACGTCGACGGGTTTTAGCGTGATGGGCATGCGGTGCTCCGGGCGAAAAAACCAGACACAGGCCGGGAGGCCTGTGCTACGAAGAGATTATCTCACTTTGAATCCGGCCAAGGCTTTCAGTACGGCTTCTCGTAAACGGCTTGCGCCACCGGCCTGGCGGCCGGCGGGCGCGGTCCACAGCGCACCTCGCGCCGGGTACGCCTTACTCTTGAGCAGGCGCTGGAAGCGCGAATACTTCCGCAAGGGGTCCCAGACAGGCATGAGCGCCAAGTACATGGTCCAGAGGTCGCCATCGTGGCAGGCGCGATCGAGGCTGCGAATGGCCTCGTGGGTGCGCCCACATGCCAGGTTGGCCAGCGCCAGGGCCACACCCGGAACATAGAAATCGCGCGCGCGGAGGTTCAATTCCTGCAGCAGGGCACGCGATTGTTCCGGCCGGCCGGCCGCGGATTCAGCATGCCCCAGCACGGCCAGGGCGACAGTATTGCGGCCGCTCACTTCCACCAGACGCTGGGCCGCTGAGACCGCACGGGTGGTGTCGCCGATAGCCACGAGGCTCAACGGCAGCACGGCGCCGTTGACTACGGGGGCGGGATCCGGCAACGTCTTCGCTATGCTCTGCCGGGGTCCAAAGAACGAGGCGATGGCCTGATCGAACTGGCGGGCGTTGTAGTGGCAGAACGCCAGATCCGCCCAGAACATGGCGCCGTGCGGCTCCAGCTTGCGGGCGCGTTCCAGCGAAGCGATGGCCATTTCCGCCTTGCCACGCGCCGAGTTGATGAGGCCGAACCAATCGTGCGCGGCCGCGAAATCCGGGTTGAGCGCCATGGCCATTTGCAGGTGATGCGTGGCGGTTTCGAAATCGCCGTCGTGCATCCACAGCGCCAGGCCGACTGAAGCGTGCGCCTCCGCCAGTTTGGCATCGAGCTCAATAGCCGCGCGCGCGGAACTGATGGCCGCGGCAAACGATTCCATGGGCGGCAGCAGCCCCCATATCCCCAGCGCGATGTGATAATCGGCGATGCCGGCATGAGCGCGCGCATACCCGGGATCTTCGGCCACCGCATCGCTGAACTGCACCAGCGCGTGCGGCAAGGCATCTTCCGTAAACCGGCTCCAGTACCATCGCCCTCTCAGGTAGGCCTGATGCGCCTTGGCGCTGGCCGTTCCCCGGCGCGCCAGCTCGCTCTTCTCTTCGCCCGTCATCTGCGGAATCAGGGCCTGAGCCACGCGGGCGGCAATGGAGTCTTCCACCTTGAGCAGGTCTTCCAACTGTTCATCGAAATGATCCGCCCAGACGGGAGTTTGCGCCTGCATCTCCACCAGCTGCACGGTGACGCGCATGCGCTCCTTGGCTTTTTGGATGCGCCCCTCGAGCACGTACTGAACGTTTAGCTGGCGGCCGGCATCGAGCGCGCTCGCCTCCGCCGAGAAGCGCATCACCGCGCCGGTCGGCCGCACCGCAATCCGGCCTACGTTGCTGAGCCTGGTGATCAAGGCGTCCGTAATGCCCACGCCGAGGTAGTTCTCCGACGTGTTATCCATGGCCAGGACCTGGAATGGCAGCACCGCGATCGAGTTGGGCTGCGGCCCTTCGGCTGCGCGCGGTTGCGTATCCGTGTGGCCGTACACCGGAACTTCGCCCCCCGCCGCGGCGATTTCGAGGTCCGCGGCAAACGCCTCCACCGATTCGTAGCGTTCGCGAGGATCGTCGCGCACGGCCTTGAGCACCGCGTTGCGCACATTGCGAAACAGGAGGCGGGTGAATTCGTCGGGCGCGTCCGGGGGCAACTCGAAGGAGCGCACCCCATCGGCACGGCGCGAACGCTTGTCCGAGATCAGCTCCCACAGCACCAACGCCAGGGAATACAGATCGCTGCGAACCGTCGCCGGCTCTCCGCGGAACTGTTCGGGACTGGCGTAGGCCGGGGTAATCAGGCGCATTTGCGTCAGCGTCTTTTCATCCCCCGTCACAGGCTCCGGGACCAGTATTTTGGCGATGCCGAAATCCAGCAGCTTGGGCGTGCCGTCTGCCGTCACCAGGATATTGCCCGGCTTCAGATCGCGGTGGATGATCATGCGCCGGTGCGCGTAGTGCACGGCCGCGCACACCTGCAGGAAGATGGCGAGCCGCTCGCGCAATCCCAAAGAGAGCGACTGGCAATGCTTCAGCAGCTTCTGCCCCTCCACATATTCCATGACGAAGTAGGGGAAGCCCTGGGCAGTGGCGCCGCCATCCAGCAGCCGCGCGATGTTGGGGTGCTCGAGCCGCGCCAGGATCTGGCGTTCGTTGCGAAAGCGGCGGATGGCGAAATCGTTCTCCATGCCCTCACGGATCAGCTTGACCGCCACCTGCTTGGGTGCCTCATCGCCGGCGCGAACCGCGAGATAAACCGTGCCCATGCCGCCGCGGCCGATTTCGCGAACCAGTTCGTAAGCGCCCACCTGCTCGCCGGCCAATCTGGCCTCGGCTTCGACCACTTCCTCCGGAGCCTTCACCCGCACGGGAGGCGATTCCAGGAAATCACCGGCATCTTCGTGCGACGCGAGCAGGGACAAGACCTCGGCGCGAAGTTCCTCGTCCCCGCGGGCCTGCTCGCTGACAAATGAGGAGCGTTGCGGCGGGCTGACGGTCAACGCCGCCTCCATCAAGTCCTTCACTGTCTGCCAGCGGTCAGGGGTCACGGAACATCCCGGGCGGAGGAGAGGGTCCTCGCTTGTTCCCTGATCTTACAACAAAGGGTTGGCGAGCCGCGACGTTACCGAACCGCGACCGTTGACGTTACAGAGCCGTGACCAAAGGGAGCGGTGCATTTCGCGTCTCACACGCCGAACTGCCGCAGGTGGTGGTCGGTGTGAAGATAGCCCCAGCGCAGCCACTCGCGCTCGCGCAGCCTACCAAACATAGGGTGGGGACTCCGCGAGGCGGCGCATCCCGGCTCGGAAAATCTTTCGATCAATGCGATCAAATCCGCGCGGTCGCGCTGGAAATCACCGGGGGGTGTGCCTCCGGCGCCCTGTTCCACTTCGGGCCGTGTGGGAACGCCCTTGGGCCAGGGCGCCGGAAAGTGGAGCGCCAGCCACTTCAAGATCGTCCGCTGAAAAATCCCGGTCGCGGGGCTGACAAATTTCATGCCCAGAGTGACCCGGTAAGAATCGGCCAGGTGACAGATCATCTGGTGCGCCGTCATGCGGCCCCAAAGGGGCTGGCTCTCCGGCCTCACGGCAGCGATCCTCTGGAAAATCCGCTGCCGGACTTGTGGCTCGCCTAAATGAACCATCCCGTTCCACTGGAATAGCGGCCGGAACCTGTCCTCTAGGAATGGCCGGCATCGCCCTCTACCAAGTTACGCGTACCGGTTCACATTTGTGGCTCACTTGTAACGCAAATAAATCGCTGCCTCTGGTGTAATTGCGATCACGCGCGTTTGCGAGGGTCGGTTCGCGTCGCAATTGCGACCAGCGCACGAAGCGCATCATTAACCGACGTACTCCGCTCTCATCCCACGGGTACGGCGCTTAGCTGGAGGGTTCTCCACGCTTCCGCGGGGGCCGACTACGTCTCCTCGCCTTTCCAGGGGGGAGAGGCGGCGATCGTGAATTTCGGCAATGCGGGCCAAGGCCCGGATGTACTCACCGTCCTGCTGAGCGATAGTCTTGAGGTCCTGGATTTCGCGGCCAGCCAGTTCCAGGTTCACGCGCAATGGAGCTTCGTCTCCTCAACCTCGGATTCATCTCGCCGGTATGATACATACAATCGTTAATGCCGGCATTCGCTGGCACGGTACACTCGTGAACTAGGGAGGCCAACAACCGGCGGAATGCCTCAACCAGAGCGCCCGAAGATCTACCATATTGTTCACGTTGATAGGCTCGCATCGATTGCTGCTGATGGGTATTTATTCAGCGATGCGGCTATTTCGGAACGCGAACGCGACGGCACGACCATCGGCATGGGAAAGATTAAGCGGCGACGGCTATCTCTGCCGATCGCATGCCGGCCGGGTCTTTTTGTTGGGGAATGCGTTCCGTTCTATTGGTGTCCTCGGTCGGTGATGCTGTTTCTCATACATCGAGCCAACCACCCCGACCTGACTTATCGCGGAGGTCAACAGCCTATTCTGCACTTCGAGGCGGACTTATATAGAACCGTTGAGTGGGCGGAGAATCATGGGAAGAGCTGGGCGTTCACACTGTCGAATGCGGGTGCCTACTACTTTGAGGATCGATGCGAACTCGGACAGCTGAATGAGATCAATTGGGATGCGGTAAGTGCGAGAAAATGGTCTGGCCCTGGTGTGCCCGCGGCAGTACAAGAGGGTAAGCAGTCTGAGTTCCTGATCGAGGGCTGCTTTCCGTGGGAGCTAGTGGAGCGGATCGGCATCCGCTCTAACGCCATTGTCAACCGCGTGGACCAGGCGCTGACGGCAATCGCGCATCGCCCACTGATCGAGGTTCGAACGGACTGGTACTACCTGGATTAAACTATGGGGTTCCGCTGTGATTGAATTCAAACAAGGCGACATCCTTGAGTCAAACGCTGAGGCGCTCGTCAACACCGTCAACTGCATAGGTGTGATGGGCCGTGGAATCGCCCTTCAATTCAAAGAGGCATTCCCAGACAACTTCAAGGCTTATGTTGTCGCATGCAAACGCGAAGAGTTGCGACCGGGAAAGATGTTCGTCTTCGAGAGGCACCAGCTTCGTAACCCGAAATTCATCATCAATTTTCCGACGAAGCGACACTGGCGAGGGCAGAGCCGCATAGGGGATATTGAGGCAGGTCTCCAATCCCTTGTGAGGGAAATTCGGGACCGGCAGATTAGATCAATTGCTATCCCGCCGTTGGGAAGCGGTCTTGGAGGTCTCGATTGGGGTCAGGTCCGCCCGCGTATCGAAAAGGCACTCGCACCCCTTGAAGACGTGTCAGTCGTAATTTTCGAGCCGCTACAGACAGCGCGAGATCCGCGCAAAGCTGCCCGAGTTCCGGATATGACCGCCGGGCGAGCTGCTCTGGTCGGATTGATGAGTCGTTATCTTGCCGGGTTACTGGACCCTTCTCTAACCCTTCTTGAAGTTCACAAGCTGATGTACTTTATGCAGGAAGCGGGGGAGCCGCTCAGGTTGAGGTATGTCGCAGCTCCCTATGGCCCGTACGCAGAAAACCTGCGTCATGTGCTCAGACAAATCGATGGATACTTCGTCTCGGGTTACGCTGACAGCGGAGATACTCCCGATAAGGAGTTGAGCTTAGTGCCCGGTTCCATCGAGGATGCCGACAGGTTTCTCCTCGATCACCCCACCACCCGAGCCCGCTTCGGAAGGGTGGCGGAACTGGTGGACGGTTTCGAGACACCCTTCGGTTTGGAACTGCTTTCCACTGTCCACTGGGTTTGCACTCGTGACCAACCTCCAGACGCGGCGCACTTGGTATCGAAGGTGTACTCCTGGAATGAGCGCAAGCGACAATTCTCGGCACGCCAAATCCTGCTTGCCCGCGATGTGCTCGCAAGAAAGGGCTGGATATCGATCGCGGATTCTTAAGATACGCGCGGAGTCATTCCCGGATAACGCGAAGAACGCCCACAGCTCAACAACCCTCAACTGGATAGGCAGCGCCGTGCACCTTTCCATGATTGAGGGAAGGTAAAGGCAGGTTAGGACCGCCGGCACAGATCCACAACCGCATTCCACAACGATGATGACGGCATGGTGCCACAACGTTCTCCGCCGCGGCTTGCTTATAGATTTCGATTTGGTGGTCCGTTAAATTCGGCTGATGTGCAACTTTGGGGCGGGATAGACCGGAGTCCAATGGAACCGGGATGCCGACAATCTTCCCCTCACCTTACAACCCCAATAGTTCATCGTGCGTTCATTTCGCCGATTCTATACTAGACTTCGTCAGATGCGGGTTCTTTCTCTGATTGCGGGCCTGGGCCTCGTGGTGTGCGCCGCACATGCGCAGACGCCGCCCGGCGCCACTCTTCAATTGACGCTGGCGGACGCTATGGAGCGCGCCCGGGCTAACGGGCCGGCCTTGCTTGCCGCGACCAACGCAGCACTCATTGCGCATGAGGACACCGTCCAGGCGAAAGCGGCATTGCTGCCCACTGCCAATTGGTTCAACCAATTCATATACACGCAGCCGAACGGTACGCCCAGCGGCATCTTCGTCCCGAACGACGGGCCGCACGTGTACTATAACCAGGCCAACGTTCACGGCGATCTGTACGCGCCCGGTAAGCGCGCGGATTATCACCGCGCCGAGGCGGCTGAAGCAGTGGCGCGGGCGAAGGCCGATATTGCGGTCCGCGGCCTGTTTGCAACCGTCGTTCAGTATTACTATGCGTTGGTGGCGGCCGCGCGGAAGTATGTCAACGCGCAGCAGAGTCAGCGCGAGGCCGAACAGTTTCTCGATATCAGCCAGAAGCTGGAACAGGGCGGCGAGGTGGCGCACTCCGATGTAGTCACTGCCGAGATTCTGGTGGAGCAGCGGCGGCGCGATGCGCAAGACGCGATGCTCGCTGAGCAGAAGGCGCGGCTCGGCCTGGCCGTTCTGGTGTTCCCGGAGTTTCGGCAAGATTTCACGGTGGCCGACGATCTGCAAACCACGGCGGCGCTCCCCGATTTCGAGCGCATCCAATCGCTGGCCGGCACGAACAATCCCGACATCCGCGCCGCGCAAGCCGCCGTCCAGCAGCAGCAATTTGAAATCAAGAGCGCCCGCAGCGCGCTGTATCCCACCTTTTCAGTCGACTACTTCTTCGGCATTGAGGCGAATCAGTACGCGCTGCACAACCGCGACGGCCAGAACAATGTCGGCTCGGTGGCGCAGGCCACGCTGAACATTCCCGTGTGGACCTGGGGCGCCACGCGCAGCAAGATTCGGCAATCGGAAGTGCGTCTGCGGCAGGCGCAAACCGATCTGAGCCTGACTCAACGCGAGTTGCTCGCCAATCTGAATTCCTTCTATCAAGAGGCCGATCTCGCCGGGATGCAGATCGCCTCGCTGCGCCGCTCCCTCGATCTCTCCACCGAGAGCTTGCGGCTGATATTGTTGCGCTATGAAGCTGGAGAAGTCACGGTTCTTGAGGTGAAGGATGCGCAGACCACGCTCATGCAGGCGCGCTACGCGGCGGACGACGGCCTGGTGCGCTATCGCGTGGCCATCGCCAGTCTCCAAACGCTGACGGGGGCGTTTTAGGCATATGCGGAAAACCGGCCTATGGCTAATGGCGCTGTCTCTGGTGGCGATCGCCGGCTGCTCAAAGAAGGAAGCCGAAGACAACGCGGCCCCCGAGGCTGCCCCCGTACAAGTCGCTCCGGTGCGCCAGGAATCCATCCGGCGCGTCATCGAGGCCGACGCTGTGCTGTACCCGCTCGATCAATCCAGCGTGATGCCCAAGATCAGCGCGCCGGTGCAGAAATTCTTTGTCAACCGCGGCGATCATGTGAAAGCGGGACAACTCCTCGCCACGCTCGAGAGCCGTGATTTGACGGCCGCGGTAGCTGAGAGTAAGGGCCAGCTGGATCAGGCCGAATCCAACTACCGCGCGACTTCCACGGCCACGGTCCCAGAGCAGGTGATCAAGGCGCAGACCGATGTGCAATCGGCGCAACAGACCGCGGACGCCGCTCAGAAACTGCTGGCGAACCGGCAGAAGCTATTGGAGCAGGGCGCGCTGGCCCGCAAACTGGTGGACGATGCCCAGGTCGCGTACGCCCAAGCGCGCGCGCAGTTGGAGTCGGCCCAGGAACATTTGCGCGCTCTCCAGAGCGTCGGCAAGGACGAGCAGATCAAAGGCGCGCAGGCCCAGGTGGAAGCGGCCCGGGGACATTTTCAATCCACCGAGGCGCAGTTGGGTTACTCCGAGGTGCGCGCTCCCATCGGCGGCGTGGTCTCCGATCGGCCGCTTTACGCCGGCGAAATGGCCAATCCCGGCACGCCGCTCATGACCGTGATGGACATATCTAAGGTGATCGCGCGCGCCAATGTTCCGCAGAACCAGGCGGGCTCCGTCCAGGTGGGCGGCGCCGCCACGCTGACCCAGACCGGTTCGTCATTGCAAGTGCAGGGAAGGGTAACGGTGGTCAGTCCAGCCACCGATCCCAGCAGCACAACGGTCCAGGTTTGGGTGGTGGCCGATAATCCAGGCGAGCGCTTGAAGCCCGGCGCCGGCGTGCATGTGGCGATCGTGGCAGCGACCATTCCCAATGCCGTAATCGTCCCCACGGCCGCGCTTCTCTCCGCCGAAGAGGGCGGCGCCATGGTGCTGGTGGTGACGGCTGACAACACCGCCCATCAACGCAAGGTCGAAGTGGGGGTGCGCGAGCCCGACAAAATTCAGATCCTCAGCGGCGTTTCGCCCGGCGAGCAGGTGGTGGTGGTGGGAGGCGTCGGACTGGACGACAAGTCCAAGGTGAAGATCGTCAAAGCCGACGCAGGCGACAAGGACGAGAAATGAGTGAGCTATTGACTCCTCCGCCAGTCGCGGCGGAATCGGAAGCCGCGCACTGGACCGACCGCCATGGCAAGCCCATCATCTTCGTAATCCTCACCCTGGTAGCCGTGGGGATCTATCTGGCGCTCACGATCCCCGTGGCCGTGTTTCCGGAAACCAACTTCCCGCGCATCGTGGTCGCGGTGGATAATGGCGTCGCTCCTATCGACCAGATGTTGGTCACCGTTACGCGCCCGCTCGAAGAGGCTCTCAACACGGTGCAGGGGTTGGAGCGCGTCTGGTCCATTACTAGCCGGGGAACGGCGGAAATCGACCTGTTCTTTTCCTGGAAAGGCGACATGTACCGCACGCTCGAGTTGGTGAATGCGGCCATCGCGCGTACACTGCCATCGCTTCCGCCCACCGTAAAGATCAACGCGCAGCGCCTTACCTTCGCCGCTTTTCCGATCATGGGCTACAGCCTGACTTCCGACACTGTGCCGCAGACGCGCATTTGGGAGTTAGCCAATTACGAACTGAAGCCGCGGCTCAACCGCATGCCGGGAGTCTCCACAGTGGTGGTGCAGGGCGGGCAACAACCGGAATTTCAGGTGCAGCCCGACCCCGCCAAGCTGATTCAGACGGCCACCACCATTCCCAATATTCTGGATGCCATTGGCCGCAGCAACCTGGTGGATTCCCCCGGCCTGATCCCCACCAACCACCAACTGGTTCTCAGCCTGGTTAGCGGGCAGGCTCGCACGCCCGATCAGATCGCCGATATCGTGGTGAAGACCACACCCGCCGGAACCCCCGTGCGCATTGGCGACATTGCCGGCGTGGGTCCCTCGGTGATGCCGGTCTATACGGTGGTCACGGCCAACACCAAGCCGGCCGTTCTGCTCAATATTTTCCGCCAGCCGGACGGCAATACCGTAGAAGTGGCCAATGCCGTTCATCAGGAAATCGAGAACCTGCGCCACACTCTGCCGCAGAGCATTCAACTCAATGCGTTTTACGACCAGTCGGAAATCGTCAACGATTCCATCAAGAGCGTGCGCGACGCGATCCTCATCGGCCTGGTTCTGGCATCGCTGATCATGGTGCTGTTCCTGCGCGACTGGGGGACTTCGCTGGTGGCCGGGCTGGTGATTCCCGCCACCATCGCCGTGACTTTCGTGGGCTTGCGCGCGCTGGGACAAAGCTTCAACCTGATGACGCTGGGCGGCCTGGCGGCGGCGGTGGGGCTGGTCATCGACGATGCCATCGTGGTGGTGGAGAACATCGTGATGCACCGCGATTCCGGGCAGACCCGCGCGCAGGCGATTCGCAGTGCGCTGCGGGAGATCCGCGTGCCGCTGATCGGTTCCACTATCACGCCCATCGTAGTGTTTCTGCCGCTGATTTCCATAACCGGAGTGAACGGCACTTTCTTCCGGGCGCTGGCGCTCACCGTAGCGATTGCCCTGCTTACTTCGCTGGCGTTGGCGCTCACCTGGACCCCGACCCTGAGCCATTACCTGCTTCGCAGCGGCCGACGCACGGCGCACGCGGAGCCCAGCGCGCCCTCCCGCTTGATGCGAATTTACGAGCCGGTCCTGCGCACCAGCCTGGAACATCCCCTGCTTCTGAGCCTGTTCGCAGCCGCGCTGATTGCCGGATCGTACTTCTGCTACAACGCCATCGGTTCCGACCTGCTGCCGGCCATCGACGAGGGCGGCTTCATCGTGGATTACCTCACGCCCGCGGGAGCGTCGCTCGACGAAACCAATCGCGTCATCAAACACGTGGAGCAGATTCTCCGCGGGATCCCGGAAGTGGCCAGCACCGCGCGGCGCACCGGCCTGCAACTGGGGCTGGCGGCGGTAACCGAAGCCAACCGCGGAGACATCTCGGTGAAGTTGAAGCGCGATCGGGACCGCAGCGGCGAAGAAGTCATTGCCGAGGCCCGCGCGCAGATCAGGAAGGCGGAGCCGACTCTGGACGTAGAGTTCCCTCAGCTCTTGCAGGACATGATCGACGACCTCACCAGCTCGCCCGATCCGATCGTCATCAAGCTGTTCTCGCAGGACCCCGAAACCCTGCGCGCCTGGGCGCCGCAGGTGGGCGATGCCATTAAGAAAATTCCGGGCGTAGTGGACGTGCTCAACGGAATCGAAAACACCATCAGCGGTCCGGCGACGATGTTCCAGGTGGACCAGGCCGCGGCCGCGCGCGCCGGATTTTCTCCGCAGGAGGTGCAACTGGACGCCAGCGCCATTCTGCAAGGAGAGCCGGCTGCGGTGCCGGTGGTGCTGAACGACCGCGCTTATCTCATTCGCGTGCGCTTTCCCGAGGCCACGCGCGCTTCCATGGACGCCATCCGCAACACGCCGCTGGTCAGCGCAACGGGGCGAACCAGCACCTTGGGTGCGCTCGCCACCGTCACCGATCTTCCCGGTCAAACCGAAATCCGCCGCGAGAATTTGCAGCGCGATGTCACCGTGACCGGCCGCCTGGAGCGTCTGAACCTGGGCGAAGGAATGCGCCGCGTGCAGAAGGCATTGGCCGACCTGCACTTGCCACCGACCATTCGCGTGGAATACGGCGGGCAATACGAGGAGCAGCAGAAGTCCTTCCGCGATTTCGGGTTCGTGCTGCTGCTGGCCATCGTGCTGGTCTTCACCGTGCTGCTGTTTGAATTTGGAGGCTTCGCCGCGCCGGTGGCGGTGATCGCGTCGGCACTGCTGTCGACCTGCGGCGTCTTCCTGGCCCTGTTGGTGACCGGCAAGACGTTCAACCTCTCTTCCTTCATGGGACTCATCATGGTGATCGGAATTGTGGCGAAGAACGGAATTCTTCTGTTGGACGCGGATCAGAAATTCCGCGCGGAAGGCCTGCCGGCGGAAGAGAGCATGATTCGGGCCGGCGAGCGGCGCGTGCGCCCTATCATGATGACGGCGCTGGCGACGGTGGCCGGCATGATCCCCCTGGCGCTGGCGCTAGGCGCGGGGTCGCAGATGTTGCAGCCGCTGGCGATCGCGGTGATTGGTGGAATTCTGGCATCGATGGTGCTGTCGCTGGTGGTGACGCCGGCGGTGCATTACTACTTGGGCGGGCGGTGATAAGGCAACAAAACCAGACACAGGCCGGGAGGCCTGTGCCACTCTTCGTAGCACAGGCATCCCTGCCTGTGTCTGGTTTTATGCGCCTAAAACCTAAATCGCACAACCACTTCCAGTGAGCGCGCTCCTCCGCTTTGCAACAGGGGAGACAACCCGCTCCCCGGACTTCCCGTTCCCAGCATCGTGTTCAGCATAGATGTCGATTGTCCGAAGAATGGGCTGTTCAGATAATTCACCGGGTCCGCAAAGTTAGGGTGATTCAGCGCATTGAAGGCCTCCACACGCAAGTCGATCGTGCGCCGGTCGGCCACGCGGAATTCGCGGCGCAGGGCCAGATCCAACTGCCACATCCCGAATCCCGTAATGGCATTGCGGCCCAGATCGCCTTGCTGCGCTCCCGCCGAGCTGAACGCCAGCGGATTGAGAATCCTGCCTCCCGGTGAACCGGGGTCTGAAATCCACACGGGTACGCCGTAGACCAAGTCCGGGCGAAACGCGTTGGTGAGAGTGATTCCGGTATACTGCGCGGAATCCAGCACGGTGATGGGAAAGCCGCTGCGCGCTCGCAGGATTCCATCGAGCGTCCACCCCTTGGCCACTCCCGGTAATGAGTAACCCAGCGACGCGGTCAGCGAATGCCGCGCATCGAAATCCGACGACCCCCAATCGCGGGCGGCACCGGAGTTGGGTCCAGCCCACACCAGGAATGAATCGCTCGAATCGTTGTCCAGTGAATGCGACCAGGAATACGAGACCAGGGCTTCCAATCCTTGTGCCACGCGCCGGCGGTATTGCGCGACAAAAGCCTGATAGTCGGAGGCGCCGTCATTGGTCGTGAGCGCGAACCAGTAGGTCGCAGCGCTTCCGGGACCGCCGACCTCTCGGCGGATGAGATCGCGGCCGGCGGATCCTACATAGCCCGCCGAGATGGTGTCGCGAGCGGTCAGCGAATGCTCCACCGAAGCATTCCATTGCGTCACCCGCGGTAACTGCAGATCGGGCACGAACCCATAGCTCAACGCCGTGTTAACGAAACCATTTCGCCCGCTGGTGAAGGCGCTGATGCTCAGGGGACCGCTATTGATCGCATCGGTGGCGATGCTGAGGCTGGAATCGTAGTAAATGCCGCCGCCGGCCCGCAGCACGGTGCGTCCGCTGCGGCCCGGGCTGAAAGCTACGCCGAGCCGGGGCGCAAAATGCCCATATGGCACGGACCACAGGGGGCGCGTCTCCGTTTCAAACGTCCCCAAGCTAGGGTCCAGAAAATTGAGACCGGGGGTGGCGGGCGCGGGGCTGTACTCCCACCGCAGACCGCTGCTCAGCGTGAGGCGCGGGCGCAACTGCCAGGTGTCCTGCGCCCATATGGAAAGCTCGCGAACGGGTTCCGAGCCGCTTTGCGCCACGGACCGGCCGATCCAATAGTCTTGGTTCTCGAGCGCGGGCAGATCGTCCGCGATCAAGCTGAGGGTGCCGCTGGAATCGCGCCGCTCGGGGACGATGCGGCGATAGTCCGTTCCCAGCCGCAGAGAATGGGTTCCGTGCTTCCATCCTGCCGACTGAACGAACTGGAACTGGCGCTGGAACCGGTCGCCTTCGGGCCCGGAGACCAGTTGGCCCACCCCGCCGATTTGAAATCGGATCAGCAGATTGCACGTCGGGGGTCCCAATAGCCATAGGGCGGCGACGGGTAATAACTCGCAGCCGGAATTGCCGCTCCAGAAAGATTGCGCCGAAGAATACGATTGGTTCAATCGGAAATCCACGACCGTCTCGGCCCCGGCACGCCAGTTCAGCCCCACGGTGCCGCTCCATGACCGGAAATCGAGATAGTCGATCTGCGGAATTCCGTATTCATTGCGAGAGGGCGAGTCGCTGACTCGTCCGAATAGTGTGATTCGCTCGGTCAAAGCATGATCGAAGCGCAGGCTCGCGGCATTCAGACTCCCGGGACGAGAACCCCGACTCGTCCACTCGGCCAAGCCATTCGAAAGTGAGGGTCCGTTCGGATCCGGAAACAGGTTCAGGGCCGGTTGGGCCCAAGCCGGCGCCACGCTCTGAGCCTGTAGTGAAGGAACCGCCTCCACCCACGCAAACGGCTGATCGATCGCCATGTGCTCGTAAGCCAGAAAAAAGAAGGTCCGGTTGCGCCACAAAGGGCCGCCGAAAGCGCCGCTGGCATTCTGCTCCCTTAAGGCGGCACGCGGCTCGCTGTCGCGGTTGGCGATCCAGTCGTTGGCGCCCAGCAGCTCGTGGCGAAATCCGAAGGAGCCGGCACCATGAAACTCGTCCGAACCGGATCGGCTGACAATGGAAATATTGGCGCCCGGTAGCCTGCCGAAGGAAGATGGGCTGCTGGAACTCTGGATGCGGAACTCTTGGACGGAATCCAGCGGGATGAGCGAATCGAGACTCCCGAACGCGCTCATCACGGGTAGGGCGCCGCCAGTGGCTTGCGCCGGCAACCCTCCGGCGGTGACACCGTTGTTCGCGGAGACCCCGTCGACGGTGAAGTAGTTGGTATTGGCGCGTTGGCCGTCCGTTACGAATTGGCCGGCGTCGCCGCGAGTGGCGGGGATGATGTTGGCGCCCGGCTCCATTTCCACCAATCCCAGCACGCCGCGCCCGTTCAAGGGCAGCCGGTCGATATCTTCCCTGCCGAGTGTGGTGGCCACGGCAGCGGCGTCGCGGTTCAGCGCGGTCGAGGCGCCCTCTACCGTGATCGTCTCCTGGATGCTTCCCAGCGACAACGCAAAATCGGCGCGCGCCGGCGCGGTCTGATCCAGGCGCACGTGAAAGCGGATCATGGTGCGAAAGCCTTCTTTACGCACCGTGATTTTGTAGTTGCCTGGCGTCAGGGAGCCGGCGGTATAGCTGCCATCGGCCTGTGATTGCGTGGAGTGCCGGAAACCGCTGTCTTCCTCGACAACGGTAACCGCTGCGCTCTCGACCGCGGCGCCGGAAGGATCCACCACGCGGCCGTAGAGGTAACCCGCGGCTTGCCCAGAGGCACTCGCTCCGCACATCAGGCCAACGGCGATGAGCGTAGCGAACCGCGCGGGGTTCATGAGGGATCTCTATGGCTTTAGGAGTCGCTCACATTGTTGCACGTCTGACTGAAGTTGCGCCAGAGCCGTGGAAAGCTGTTGCGGTAGATCCGCGGCGGGCGCGCTGTCGCGATCAGCCGCCGTGACTCCCAGCCAAGCCGGCAGCAGCGTTTCCACCTGGCGCGCCGAGGCGAAGAGATTCTGCGTCGCGGTCTGCCATGAGGACACGCCGACGCCTGGGCTGCCTTGTGGGGCAGCGCCATGCGCTGCCAGCAGCGGAAATGCCAAGCCATCGATAGCCGCTGTTTCCCGAGCCAGCGCCGCCACATGCTGCCGCCCCAAGTCTCTCAGCAACTGCTGCTCGTCGGAGCTCAGCTGGTGCTCAGCGTCCGGCGGAAACTGCTCCGCCAGCCGCCGCAGCGCGTACACGCGCGCCATGGCCGCTTCATCATGATCCAGAAGTTGCGTGCTAAGCCTTTCGAGCTGAGCGCGCCCACCGAGTTGCGCTTCGAGCGGTCCGGGAACGCCGGGGGCTGCGCTTTTGAGCGGCGTCGAGTCCCGGGCCGGCGCAGGCGACGCGGGCGCAGGGTCGGAGAATCGCAACAGCACATTCGGCTCCGACACCAGCGCTTCGCGAATCTGACGCTGCAGTTCGGGCGCAACACCGGTGCCGCCCACCACCACGTATGGTCCGTTGCGCGCCACCTCTACCGGGTCGCCCAGGTCGGCGCCCAAGCTGTGCAATGCGGCTACGGCCCGCAACTCGTCGGCGAGGCTGGCGGGCGCGGCCTCTTCGCGGGCGGGTGCACGCTCCGGAACGGACGGCATTACGCCGTCCGCCCGGGTGATCGTGCTCGCGGGAGAAGCTGGCTGGTCCGGCAACTTCTTCTTGGGAACCGGGCGCGTTTCCGCAGGCTTCGAACGCTCCAGTCCAATGCGGAAATCAAACACCTGTAGCGCCAGCGTGGCCGCCACCAGAGATACCGCGCCGGCGCCTAAGAGCGCCCAGCGGAAAGTGGACCGTCGGAAGAGAGGGATGCCCGCCGGGGACTCGTCCAAGCGGTTAAACTCGCGCGACAGATCCGCCCAAGCCTGGGGCGGCGGCATGGAGCCGGCGGCGTTCTCCCGATACCGGACGCACTCCGCTACCAACTTCTGCAACTCGTCGAGTTCGGCGCGGCACTGCCAGCACGCCTCCACATGCAGACGCACCTGGCGGGCTTTGCGCCTCGGAAGTTCGCCATCCAGGAACTGCAACAGCAGGTCTCTCTCGGGATGACGCAGCTCCAGGCTACTCATGGCGCGTCCTCCGTAGCCGCTCGATGGCGCGCCGCAAGAATTCGCCAACAGCCGAGGAACTGATGCCCAATGCCGCGGCAATCTCGGCATATCGCAATCCTTCCAGGCGCAAGAACAAACAGCGGCGCTGCTGTTCCGAAAGCCCCTCCACGGCCCGGTGGAAACGCACGGTGCGCTCGCGCTCCGCCAGTTCCTGCTCCGGATTGGCCAGTTGTCCGGCATGGCGAAAGTCCATCTCCGGGTCGTACGGCAACTCCGATTCCTGCCGCGCACGGATGTCGATGCCGAGGTTGTGGGCTACGCGGAAAATCCAGCCTCGGGGTTTGCGAATATCTTCCCCCTTGCGTAGCGCGCTGTACAACCGCAGGAACACCTCCTGAGTGGCCTCCTGCGCCTGCGGCGGATATAGCCCCAGCGTGAGCAGATAACGATACACGTCGTCGCGCGCTTCTTCGAACAGACGTGTCACCTGCTCCTGCAACTTGGCGGAAGCCCGCGCTTGCCGCAAGGATCCCACCAGTTCTTCCCCTATTGAGAGTGGCAACATCTCTATCCCGAAGACCGGCTTTATGTGAATTTCTCTACACCGCGCCGCAATATTTTTTTGTGAATTGTTCCTTCAGTGTAGTGGAACCACCATTCCCCCGGTCTTTGGAATAACATGGCTGAACCCAGGGTATGCGTATCGATCGTCACCTACAACAGCCAGCGGTACATCCGGCGCTGTCTGGAGGCGGTGTTAAGCCAACAGGGCGTGCACCTCGACGTTGTGGTGGTGGATAACGCTTCGACTGACGGGACTTTGAAGGCGCTGGCCGAGTTTCGTGGCCGAATTCGTGTCATCCGCAACAGCCGGAACGAAGGCTTCGCGGCCGGGCAGAATCGGGCGATCCGCTCGTCTTCGGCTTCCTGGGTGCTGGCATTGAACCCGGACGCGCTGCTCACGCCCGGCTTTCTGACCAGGTTGCTCGAAGCCGCCGAACTGGATGCGCGCGCGGGCGCCATTTGCGGCAAGCTGCTTTCCATCGGTCCCGGCTTTGAACCCCTGGCTGAGCCGCTGATCGATTCCACTGGAATCTATGTCACGCCGGCCATGCGCCACTTCGATCGCGGCTGGCACGAACCGGACGAAGGCCGCTACCAGCAGCCGGAATATGTATTCGGAGCCACCGGCGCGGCGGCGCTCTATCGGCGCGACATGATCGAGGACATCTCCATCGACTGCGAATTCTTCGACACCGATTTCTTCAGTTATCGCGAAGATGCCGATGTCGCCTGGCGCGCCCAGTTACTCGGTTGGCGATGCATCTATACGCCGGCCGCGGTGGCCTACCATGTGCGGACGGTTTCCCCGCGGAACCGCCGATCGATTCCCAAGGCGATCAACATGCACTCAGTGAAAAACCGCTTCCTGCTGCGCATCAAGAATCTGACGCCCGGCTTGTGGCGGCGCTACTGGCTGCCGATGACCTTGCGGGACATGGTCGTGATCGGCGGATGCTTCCTGACCGAGCCGGCTTCGCTGCGCGCGTTCTGGCAGGTAGCACGGTGCCTGCGGAGTTCGCTGGCGCGGCGGCGGCACATCATGGGCCGCCGGACGGTGTCCGATCAGGACCTGGCGCAGTGGTTCAGTTTGCAGCCCGTGGCGCGGCCGATCGGCCCCGAGGTCCCGGAGTTCAGTCACAATTAAGCATGCAGATTCTCGCGGCGGAAACGCGAGAGCAGATAGAGGAAGTGCGGCGGCTCTTCGGCGAGTATTGGAACTCGTTTGGCTTTATTCCTTGCTTTCAGAACTTCGGGGAGGAAGTGGAGCACTTGCCCGGAGCGTACGCGGCGCCCGACGGCCGGCTGGCGCTGGCAATGGTGGATGGCACCGCCTCCGGCTGCATCGCATTGCGCCGCTTCGATGAGCAGCGCGCGGAGGCCAAGCGGCTCTATGTACGGCCCGAGTTCCGCAGGCTGGGCGTAGGACGCACACTGATGGAATGGGTCATCGCGGAGGCACGGCGTGCGGGGTATCGGGAACTCGTGGGAGATACGATGCCGGTGATGACGACAGCGTTGGAAATGTACGATCGGATGGGATTCGAGCGGATCGATGCCTACTCCGGTTTGCCCACGCCAGGCGCTGTGTATCTGCGGCTGACGTTGTGAGGCCTGACCTCACCGGCGACAAGATCGCCGGCGCTACGTAACGCTGGCGGTCTTCACCGCCGGTGGATGGCCCCTGGCATCGCAATCTGCAAACTTCAGGGCAGGGCACGGCCCCGCCCCACGAAGCTAGCTTCGGAACCGTTCGTCGATCTCCACTTGGTAGCCGCTCGCCAGGCGGTTGGTTTCATTCGCCATCCCCACCACCGCCATCAACTCGGCGAGCATCCGGTCGGTCATGCCGGCCTTCTGCGCGCCGGCCGTATGCGAGGCGATGCAGTAGCCGCATTGATTGCTGGCACTGACTGCCAGGTAGATCATCTCCTTGGTAACCGCGTCGAGCGCACCGGGGGCCATGATCTCTTTCACGCTCTGCCAGGTTCGCCGCAGCGTCGCCGGATCGTGGGCCAGGGCTTTCCAGAAGTTGTTGATCCAGTCCGTCTGGCGGGTGGCCATGATGTCGTCGTAAACCGCCCGCACTTCGGGGCTTGCCGCCGCGTATTCGATTAATCCAAGTGTGGCCATGCGCCCGATTATCGCGCGTGTGTCGGATATGATGGCGGTGCTATTCTCAGGAGAAAGGGATGTATGCGCCTCCGACGGGCACTTTCGATACTGGGTTGCGGCTTGGCGTTTCTCGGTGGCGTCTATGCGTTTCAGCATCCGTTCCGCGAGTTTCCTGCGGTTGAGTACAACGATTTCCCGCTTCCGCCCGATTACAACGAGAAGACCGAGTGGGTTTTTGCGCGGCTGATGTTCCCCGGCGGGCCGCTGGATGGCTATCGCGGCCGCTTCGACGGCGACTTCCGGCAGGGGTATTCGCTCTGGACTCAGGACTATCCGCGCGCGGACCGGCACTTCGCCCAAGCCCTGCGCCGCTTGAGCCGCATCCACGTCCGTTCCGCGGAGCAGCCGGTCCTGCTGGAGGATAACGACGCTTACGATTTTCCATGGCTCTATGCCGTGCAAGCAGGCGAGTGGGGGCTGACCCAGGAGGAAGCCCGGTTGCTGCGCGAGCATCTGCTGCGCGGCGGGTTTTTCATGGCCGACGATATCCACGGGGTCGACGAGCGCGCCGAGTTCGAACGACGCATCCATTTCGCGTTTCCGGATCGCCCCATCGTGGAGATTGCCAACGACGACCCGATTTTCCATACCGTGTTCGATCTCAACGACCGCTTCGTCATCCCCGGCGCGGAACATCTCTCCGAAGGTTCCAAGAAAGGCGGAACGGTCGGGCATTGGCTGGCCATCTACGACGACAAGGGCCGCGTCATGGTGGTAGCCAACATCAATCAGGATACGGGCGATGCGTGGGAGTGGGCGGATTCGCCGAGCTATCCGGAGAAATTTTCGGGTTTCGCGATTCGCATGGGGGTCAACTACGTGACCTACGCGATGACCCACTGAGGCCGCGCGAGAAAACCGGACAGGCAGGAATCCGGGCACGGATCGTGCCGATGCCTGTGGTACAACTTGAAACTCGTCGTCAAACCGGATACTTTTGCCGAGCGCATGGCGCTGCGGTTGAACTGGGCGCCTACGCCGCTGATCGAAACGCAGTTAGCGTTGGTGTCGGCCCGCGCGATTATGGCGGCGACCGAGTTGGGCGTGTTCTCATGTTTGGGCGAGCGCCTTGCGGTTGCCTCGAAATTGCGAAGCGGTGCCAGTTGGATCCACGGGCTACTGAGGCGCTGTTGGGTGCGTTGGTATCCGGCGACTACTGGAGATATCGCCGGGAACGCTTCGAATTGACCCCCAAGTCGCGCAAATGGCTGGCGCAGCAGGAGACCTGGTCGCTGTTCGACTACATGCCGCACGTGCGCGACGTGTGGGAAATGCTTTCGGGGTTGGAAGGGTACTTGCGCACCGGCGCGGCGCTCGATATTCACGCTGACCAGTCCGATGGCGCGTGGTCACGGTATCAGCGGGCCATGCGCTCCCTGGCGGTGCTCAGTGCCGCGGAAGTCACGGGGCGGTTGTCGCTGCCTTCGGGGGCCCGGCGCATGCTCGATATCGGCGGCGCCCATGGGTTCTATGCCGTGGCGTTGTGCCGCAAGCACCCGTCGCTCGGCGCCACCATTCTCGACCTTCCCGAAGCCATCGGCCAGGCGGCGCCGATCCTGGCGGCCGAGGGCATGGGAGAACGCATCCGGCATCAGCCCGGCGACGCGCTGGCCGACGATCTCGGCGAGGGCGTCTACGACCTCATCCTGATCTCCAACCTGGTGCATCACTTTAGCGGCCGGCAGAATCGGGACCTGGTGGCGCGGGCGGCGCGGGCGCTGGTTCCGGGTGGGATGCTGGTGATCCAGGATCTGATCCGTCCGCGGTCGCCCAACAGCGGCGATCAGGCCGGCCAGGTCCTGAACCTGTTCTTCGCGCTGACCAGCACTTCGGGCACGTGGGCGGTAACCGAGATCCAGGCGTGGCTGCGCGAGGCGAAACTGGCGGCGCGAAGGCCCGTATGGCTGCGCTCGGTCCCGGGGGCCGCGCAGTTGGTGGGGGTGAAGCGTTAATCGCATTTCCAGCTACTGCAACTTACTCTGCCGATCCCGCCGCATTGGTGGGGCGGACCCCTGGGCGGACCCCCGGTCCGCGGCCACCCCCTGGCCGGCCTGCTTGGGTTACGCCAGACTTGATACGCCAAGCGAAGAACGGGTCAGGGGGACCCACACTACTTCCCCACCAGATGCTCCGGCTTATTGTTCTCACAAACGTATTCCAGCAACTCCTCCCCCGGCGCAAGATCCCACTTCAAATTCACGTGATACGGTTTCACAAACGTCCCCGCATCTTCAAAAGTGACCCGCACCTCCATGTGCCCAAAGTCCACGCGCCGGTACCTCTCCGTCATGCGCAGCATTTCCGTATGCGGCAAATTGCCGATCCAACTGCGTTCCGTAAATCCCACCGTGTCCACCACCAGCGTGTCTCCTTCCCACTTACCCGCCGAATGTCCCATCCACGACGGCTCCATGCTCGAAGGGTGGCCCCGCCCATCCAAAAAGATCTGCCGAAATCCCGGGACGTCCTCAAATAGCAACACCAGCAGCGAAGGAGTCTGCACGAATTTGCCGATGAACGGCACGGAACTGCCGGGGAGCGGCGGCGCACCCGGCAGGCAGCGATTGTGGGGGTCGTCCTTCCCATGGTTCTCGCGTCGCTCTTTCACGATCGCCTCGGCCCAAGGCAGCAGCTCGGGCTGTTCCGGGTAGGGGTCGCCATTATCCACCCAGATTCCGGATAGATCCGGCTTTCCACCGGCAGTGCGAGGAGCCGGCCGGGGCGGAACCTTGTCTCTCTTGCGCATGACAGCCGCCAGCCGCCCCGGATCGTCACCCAGCGTAGTCCCGTTGATAGTCTCCGTGAGCCGAATGTCCAATTGGGTTGTTTGTCCCGCGTCGACTGTGACCTCTTTAGTAAACCGTTCATAAGCGCAGCATGGCATCACGATCGATAAGTCGTAGGTTCCGGCAGACAGATCGGCGAGCGTATAGCGGCCGTCACTGTTACTGGTTGTCCGCGCGATCTTACCCGTTATCTTGTTCTTGACTTGGATGGGGGCCTCGGCCACGACCGCACCGGACGGTTGTGAAACCGTGCCGGCTAGGGAGCTGGATTGCGCCTGCGCTGACAATGTTGCGATGAGCGCCATAAAGCAAGTTGGGATAACACGCCGACACATAAATGCTCCTCTTCGTGGGACTCCGGGTAGCAGGTATTGTACCCCGAGACGCTTTCCGCCAAACCGAGTGCAGTCTCTCCAGCATGTCGCCAGATTAACCGGACGACTTGACCAGTCTTTCGATTTCTCCGCGACCACCCACTCGCGGCCCTATACTATTGCTATGACCTTCCGAGTCGTTCTGGAACATGATCCAGAGACCGGTGATTACTCGGCCGTGTGCCCCGAACTCCCCGGTTGCGCGTCTGCCGGTGAAACCGAGGAAGAAGCCCGTGAAAACATCCGAGAAGCCATCGCACTCTATCTAGCGCCCGGCGATATCGAACTGCCTGAACATGCGAAGCTCGTTGAGGTGACGGTTGGGTGATCGCGGCACGCCGCGGCTCACTTCAGACCAGGTGATTAGAATTCTTCGCCATCACGGTTTTGCGCGGGTCGGCGCTTCCGGAAGCCATCAGAAATGGCGCAGTCCGATCACAGGGAAACAGGTCATCGTTGCCCATCATCGGGGTCGCGTTCTTCCGCTCGGAACTATGAGGGCAATCATCGAAGGCAGCGGCATCGCCACCGACGAATGGTTGAAATGAACGGCAACCGAAATCGCGGGCGCTACAGTGCGTTCCTGAAGTCTTCTGCGATGATTCCCGCCTGGCGGAGGATGCTTTGCAGCGTACCAACCACGAGCCCACGATGCATCGGCACGGTTACGCGCCGATCTCCCCGTGCCATGCGAACATGCGAACGGTCTGTCTGGTAATCGAGAAACCGAGGCGCTCCAGTGCCTTGACTGCATAGGCTCCTGAGATGTCCCGGGGCAGTTTCACCCTTGAACCAGGATAGGATCGCTTACGAAATGGATACGGATTCGGCGCGGACCGGCGCCTTCATCAAAGTGAATGGAGACCGCTTCCGTGATTTGCTGTTGCAGATCGCGGAGATCTTGCCCTTGCGTCGTTATGCCACCCGCGCCGTCCGGGTCGTCCCACCATGCCACGAGCCAACCCGATTGCTCGTCACGTTGGACTTGAAGCGTGATTTCTTCCATTCACCACTCATTATTTCATAGTGGGTCGGTACTTCCGCTGACCGCCGACCGAATCACGCTAGCCGCATACTGCCCATTCATCTCCCTATAAACCAAACTTATACCCATTCCCCCTTGCATTTAACAAACCCGTCCGTTACACTCGTCTTAAGTTTCCCCAATGGGCTACGCTTTTACAGGTCGGTTGGTCCGCTCCATTCTCTCCCGCACCATCGGTATTCCTGTAGGCATTATTCTGCTCGTAGTCATCGTATCCGGCCCCGTCTGAGGCCAGGGGAACCAAAGTTTCCAAGGCCATCAGCGGGGCGGACAAAGCCTGCTGATGGCCTTTTTGTTTTAGTGGCAAGTTTTTTGCGAGGCAAACGATATGTCGACATCATCTTTAATGAGCGGCGCGCGAATGTTGCTGGAGTGCCTGTCCCGCGAAGGGGTCGATTGCATGTTCGGCTACCCGGGCGGCGTCACGCTTCCTTTTTATGACGCCCTCTATGACCACCAGATCCGGCACGTGCTGGTGCGTCATGAGGAAAACGCGGCCTTCGCAGCCGAAGGTTACGCGCGATCCACCGGCAAAGTGGGCGTTTGCTGCGCCACCTCCGGCCCCGGCGCCACCAACCTCACCACCGGCCTGGTCGACGCCATGATGGATTCCATTCCGATCGTGGCCCTCACCGGCCAGGTTTCCACCAAGCTCATTGGCAGCGACGCGTTCCAGGAGGCCGATACCTTCGGCATCACGCGCTCCTGCACCAAGCACAATTACATGGTGAAGCGCCTCGAAGAGTTGCCTCAGATCATCCACGAAGCGTTCTATGTGGCCGCGAGCGGACGGCCGGGACCGGTGCTGGTGGATGTTCCGAAGGACGTCTTTCAAGCCCAGGGGCACTACCAGCACGTCTCTAGCATTCATTTGCCGGGTTACAAAGTCTTCACCGAAGGCCACACCGGGCAGATCCGCCGTGCCGTGCAACTGATCCGGAAATCCGAGCGGCCGCTGGTATATGCGGGCGGCGGAATCATCGCCGCGGGTGCGTCCCCGGAACTGCGCGAATTCGTGGCGATCACGGGCGCACCCACGGTGACCACGCTGATGGGATTGGGCGCCATGCGCCCGGACGATCCGAACTTTATCAGTATGCCGGGTATGCACGGCAGCTACGCGGCCAACATGGCGATGAGCGGCGCCGACCTGCTGATCGCGCTGGGCGTCCGTTTCGACGACCGCGTCACGGGCCGCCTGGCCTCCTTCGCGCCCCACGCCAAGGTGATCCACGTGGATATCGATCCCGCTGAAATCGGGAAGAACCGCGCGCCCGATGTGCCCATCGTCGGCGACGTCAAGCACGTCCTCGTCAAACTGAACGAGTCGCTCGCCGAGACCAAGGCCGCTGATGAACACCTGGATGCCGCGCGGCGCGCCTGGTGGCACCAGATCCGCAGTTGGAAAGAAGAGCATCCGCTGCAGCCGGTCACCTCTGACACCGAGATCAAACCGCAGCACCTCATGGCCGAGATCGACCGGCTTTCGAACGGAGAAGCCATCGTTGCGTCCGACGTGGGCCAGCACCAAATGTGGGCGGCGCAATTTATCCGCTTCAACGAGCCGCGGTTGTGGTTGAATTCGGGCGGCTTGGGGTCCATGGGATTCGGCCTGCCGGCGGCCCTGGGCGCGCAGTTCGCGCGGCCCGACAAGCTGGTGTTCGCCATCTGCGGCGACGGCGGTTTTCAAATGTCCATACCCGAGCTGGCCACTATCGCAAGCTACGGCCTGCCCGTAAAGATCATCGTCATGAACAACGGCTATCTGGGGATGGTGCGGCAATGGCAGGAACTTTTCTATAACAACCGCCTCAGCGCCGTGACCTTGGATTGTTTTCCCGACGTTGAAAAATTAGCCGGGGCCTACGGCTTCAAAGGCAAGGCCATCGATAAGCCGTGGGAGTTGGCTCCCGCGCTGGAAGCGGCGGTGAAGGAACCGGGGCCATACCTGTTGAATGTGAAGGTGTCGCCGCTCGAGTGCGTGTATCCGATGGTGCCGGCCGGCGGAGCGATCAATGAGATGGTGTTGGGTCCGCCGCAACCTGTGGTGGCGCCCGCCAAGTAGCCAAGGTCGAATCATGCTGCAAGTTATTTCCATACTCCTCGAGAACAAGACGGGCGCGCTGATGCGGGTTACGGGGCTGCTGAGTCAACGCGGCTACAACATCGAGAGCTTGACGGTCGCGCGCACGCTCGATCCCGAGGTTTCGCGCATGACCATCGTGGTGGAGGTCGATTCCACGCTGCGGCAACAGGTGATCAAGCAGATGAACAAGCTGATCAATGTGCTGCAGGCCACCGATCTGACCGATTCGCCCTCAGTATTCCGTGAGCTCTTGCTGGTCCGCGTACGGATGCCGCAGGAGACACGCCCGGCGGTGTTGAAGGAGGCCGAAATCTTCGGCGGACGCGTGGTGGATTCGTCGGCCGATGGGTTCGCCATCGAAGTAACCGGCGCGCCCGAAAAGTTGAATGAGTTTGTGGATGTGATGCGCAGCTACGGCGAAATCGACGTGACGCGTTCGGGCGTTGTGGCGATTGGCCTCGAGCCCAAGAAGCTGCGCCTACAAGCCCCCGTGCCCACGAAGGCGGGGGCGAAGGTGGAAGAGACGATTCATTAGGAAGGACCGCTCCCTACGGTCACGGCTCGGTACGAATTCATCACGTTACTGAGCCGTGACCGTAGGGAGCGGTTCACTGGAGCATAGAATGGCGAAACGCTATTACGAAAAAGACGGCAATCTAAACGCCCTAAAAAACCGCACAGTCGCGATCATTGGCTATGGCAGCCAAGGCCACGCGCATGCGCTCAACCTGCGCGATTCCGGCGTGGATGTGGTGGTCGGCCTGTACCCCGGCAGCAAGTCCCGAGCCAAGGCCGAAGCCTCGGGCCTGAAAGTGATGAACACCGCCGACGCCGCCAAGGCCGCTGACATCGTCATGATCCTGGTGCACGATCACCTGCAGGGTGACATCTACAACCAGGAGATCGCGCCGCATATGACCGCGGGCAAAACGCTCATGTTCGCGCACGGCTTCAACATTCACTTCAAGCAAATCACGCCGCCCAAGGACGTGGATGTCTCCATGATCGCGCCCAAAGCGCCCGGACATCGAGTGCGCGAATTATACGTGGAAGGCGTGGGCGTGCCGGCGCTGGTGGCGATCCACCAGGATGCATCCGGCCATGCCATGGAACGCGCGCTGGCCTATGCGCTGGCATTGGGTTGCCTGCAGGCGGGCGTCATTGAGACAACCTTCCGTGAAGAGACCGAGAGCGACCTGTTCGGCGAGCAGACCGTACTGTGCGGCGGCGTGAGCGCCCTCATCCGCGCCGGTTTCGAAACTCTGGTGGAAGCCGGCTACGCACCGGAGATCGCCTATTTCGAATGCCTGCATGAGGTCAAGCTGATCGTCGACCTGATCTACGAAGGCGGCCTCAGTTATATGCGCTACTCGGTATCGGACACCGCAGAATACGGCGACTACACGCGCGGCCCGCGCATCATCAACGATCAGACGCGTGCCGAAATGAAGAAGATTCTGTCCGAGATTCAGTCCGGTGAATTTGCCCGCCAGTGGATGGAAGAGAACAAGACCGGCCGCAAGAAATTCCTAGCCATGCGCGAAGCCGAGCGCGATCAGAAGGTGGAACAGGTGGGCCGCGAGCTGCGCGAGATGATGCCCTTCCTCAAGCGAAAAAAGAAGGAAGCTGGCGTGCCGGAAGATGCCGCGGTAGCCGCGAAAAAATAAGGATGTGGGGCAGGCCTTCCGGCCTGCCGCCGGGCTTCCGCCCGGCGCGCCGCGCAGAAGCGCGGCGGCAGCCCGGAAGGGCAGCCCCACCAACGGAGCCCGGATTATGAAGATCTCTACGTTCGACACGACGCTTCGGGATGGCACACAAGGTGAAGCCATCTCGTTTTCGGTGGATGACAAGCTGGTCATCGCCCAGAAGCTGGACGAGCTGGGGATCGACTACATTGAAGGCGGGTGGCCCGGGTCCAATCCGAAGGACAAGGAGTTCTTCAGCCGCGCGCATGAACTAGAGCTGAAGCATGCCAAGCTGACCGCTTTCGGCGCCACCCGCTTCGCGAAGAATCCGGTGGAGGAAGACCGCAATGTGCTCGCCCTGGTGGAAGCCGGCACGCCGGTGGTGTCGATTTTCGGGAAGACCTGGGACCTGCACGTGAAGCGCGCGCTGGGCATCTCGCTCGACGAGAACTTGAAGCTGATCTCCGAGACCGTGAAGTACCTGAAGGACCACGGGCGCGAGGTAGTCTACGACGCCGAGCACTTCTTCGACGGCTACGCGGCGGATTCGGCGTACGCGTTGCAGACACTCGAAGCCGCGCACCAGGCCGGCGCGGACGTGCTTTGCTTGTGCGATACCAACGGCGGCACCATCACCAGCCGGCTCGCGGAAGTGGTGTCGGTAGTACGCAAGCGGTTCGACGGCGTCATCGGCATCCACACCCATAACGATTCGGACGTGGCAGTGGCCAACGCGCTGGCCGCGGTAGAGGCGGGCGCGACGCACGTGCAGGGCTGCATGAATGGCTACGGCGAGCGCTGCGGCAATGCCAATCTCGCGTCTATCCTGGCCAATCTGGAATTGAAGCTTGGCCATACTACCATCGGCCCCGAGAAGCTGGCCAGCCTGGCGGCCGTTTGCAAATTCATCGCCGAGCTGGCGAACCTGCCGCTCCGCAACGACCAGCCGTTCATCGGCCGCAGCGCGTTCGCGCACAAGGGCGGCGTTCACGTCGCTGCGGTTTTGAAGGATTCGTCCACCTACGAGCACATCACCCCGGAGGCCGTGGGCAACCGGCAGCGAGTGTTGGTGAGCGATCTCTCCGGCCGCGGCAACATTATGTATAAGCTCAAACAGCACGGCCTGGCAGACCGTCTGGATGAAGAGGCGCGGCGCAGCCTGCTGGAGCGCATCAAGCAGATGGAATATGAGGGCTACGAACTGGAAGCCGCGGAAGGGACCTTCGAGCTTCTGGTGCGCGAGGCGCTTCATCCCGGAATGCACTTTTTCGACGTGGATAGCTACGAGGTAAGCACGCGAGCCGGCGGTCAATCGCCGTCACACACCACCGCGACCGTAACGCTGCGCGCGCAAGACGGTGTCCACTCGGCGACGGCCACGGGCCACGGCCCATTCAACGCGCTGCACCTGTGCCTGCGCAAGTGTCTCTCGAAGCTATATCCGCAGATCACCGATGTGCGGCTGACCGATTATAAGGTCCGCGTGCTGGACTCGCACCAAGGCACCGCGGCCGCCGTGCGCGTGCTGATCGAATGGTCCGACCACCGCAAAAGCTGGTCGACGGTGGGAGTTTCCGACAACGTGATCGAGGCAAGCTGGAAGGCGCTGGTGGATGCGATCCGCCTGGAGTTGATGCGCTTGACCGAGCAGGATAACTCGATCGAAAAAGCGGTGGAAGACTACTGTTGGGGCGTGTAGCAGTCTACGACGTCAGATCGATCAGCTCGTCCCATCCCAGTGCATAGCCCAGCGCGCGCTTGACCTCCTTCTGCCGAGAGGACGGCAGAGCGCCAGCCCGCGAATCGAGCCACGGCTTCGCTACCATACGGATATTGTCAAGGTTCACGACACATTTCGATGGCAGCCCCTCTCGCCGGCCGACTCGGACCTCAACTGGAATAGCTCGGATGGTCGTCGTGATCTCCGCAACGATGAACTTGTTGAGGTACTGATAGGCATCATTGCGGCTCAGCAACAGCACGGGCCGCCGGCCTGCTGGCCCAGGCAGATTCGCCCACCAGATCTCAAACTGTCTCACGGCTGGTATTCCTCTGCGGTGGACCAGTCGTCAGCATCCAGGGACGAGTCCGGTTGTTTGCGGTAAGCCTCGCGCATGGCCCGATATTCCGCCTGACGGATCGCCTTGCGAATCGCTTGCCGGACAAATTCCGACCTTTGGCGTTTTCCGGGCGCCGCGACGCGGTTCAGCCCAGCCAGTGTCTGCTCGTCCAATTGGATCAAGAATGGTTTCATCTATATAGATTTATTATATAGTTTCTTCATATGGCCAATAAGCTGTCCGTGCGTCCGCCGCTTAAGTTAAGCGGTGAAAATTAGCAGTGCTCCCGTGTTATCAATGGGTTCCGTTTTTCGTCGCTCAAGTCAAGCGGCGGGACGCCTTCTTTTCCTGGAGCGTCCGGCGGAGAATCGGTAGCACCGCGAGATCCTTCTCACCCGCCAACTCTTCCTTAATCGCGATGAGCGTTTCCAGATCGAGCACGCGCACGCGAATTCCTTCACCAATATCCATCTCGACGGAATGCGGAACGAGATCCTGGTAACCGAGATCGCGACCGATCATGCCCAGCAAGTCCAGCGGGCCGTGACGCGTGATTAGGTGATGCCCACGCGAGGCGAGGTGACTAGCCGTTGGCCGGAGACGGCGTTCCGGCTGGATGCGGTAGACTGCATCGAGCTCTTCCAGCACCGGCAGCAGCCGTGCGATGTTCGCCGCTCCCCGGGAGTGAACAATATCAAGGTCGTATGTGTGGATAGGCGCGCCGTCCAACACGGCCGCCAAGCCTCCTACTACAATGAACTCGATATCAGCGCCGTGTAGAGCGCTCAGCACCGAGAAAAAGTCAGTTTCTTGCATTCAGCGCCCGGATCGACAGGATGCGATTAACCTGTCGCTGGAGAAATTGCAGCCGCTCCGCCGGCGTCAGCGAGAGCATCCAGCGGATCAGCGCGAGGTCCACTCCGTCCTCGCTATAGTCGGTAAGTTGCGTCTGCTCGTCGGGCTCCATGCGGTTCATCCTTGTTCTCTTTAGTTATCCCAATGTTAACCCGTACTGCTGGGACTTTTATTCCATATCCATCCCGGTCACAATGCCAACAGGAAGAAGAAAAATGATTGCTCTAGCGGCACTCTTAATTCTGTTCACGGCCGGGGTCGGATTGGTTTTGGTGCAGTTGTGGCGCGTGCTCGCCACGCCGCGCAACCTGGCGGACAGCCTGGATTCCATTGCGGACATCTCCACCGAACGGTATCGTCCCATGATGCGGCTGCTGGATGGCAGCGATCGGGCGTTCCTGCAGTCCCATCCGCACGCTACACCCAAAATGGCGGCGAAGCTTCGGAAGGAGCACTGCCGGGCATTTCGCAGTTACCTGGGATCCCTGAAGAACGATTTTCAAGCGGTGTGCTGGGCGGTCAAAGCGCTCATGCTGCAGTCGCAGACGGACCGTCCGGACATGGCTGCCCTGCTCCTCCGCAGCCAGGTTGCATTCGCCTGCGGCCTTCTGAAGGTTCAGGCACGCGTTGCGCTATATAGTTTCGGGATCGGCACGGTCAGCGTGGGCGATCTGCTGAAACAGTTCGATGGGATGCGCCTTGAACTGCGGAACCTCACTCCGGCTGCGATGCCGAACGCCGCTTAATAAAAGCCGAGAGGTAACTCTCCAGGCCCAGCGCCTCGAGTTCCCGGTCGGCCGCCAGTGTATGCTCGCTCAGCGCGCGCTCACGGAGCTTTTCGAAGACCTGCAGCTTGCGCCTCTCCGACAGCAGCTTCTGCCGTTGCTCGGCCGCCAGAGCTTCTTTCTTCTCCTGCTCGCGAACCAGTTCGCGGCGTTCCTTCACCGTGCTGCGGCGAAACTCGGCGAAGGCCTTCAGATCCGGTGGAATCATCGCGCGCTGTTCCAGAAATTCCTGTTCCATGGCGATGCTGCGAGCAGACAGCTTCGCCAGCTTTTCCCGGCAACGCGCCAGGTCCAGCATGCGAAGGCGCAGCTTTTCCTCTTCCGCCTGACAGACTTTCTGCTGCCAGTCTAAGACCCGTTGCAGACGAAAATGGAAGGACTGCACCGGCCTCAGAGCCTCTCGGCAATCGAGCGGAGTTGCTCACGCGTAGTAGCGAGTGAGGCATTCTCGGAGGTCAATTGCCGCAAGAATGCGTTCAGCTCAGGCTGCATCCGGATGGCCGTATCGAGCTTGGGATTCTTTCCGGGCAGGTAGGCGCCGAGATCGATCAGGTCGCGCGCGTCCCGCAACATGGAAAGCGCCTCGCGAATCTTGACCGCCGCCGCGACCGCTTCGGGCGGCGCCAGTTGCGCCGACAGGCGGCTTAGAGAATGGTTGACGTCGATGGCGGGGTAATGGCCCGCCGAGGCCATCGCACGCGACAGGATAATGTGGCCGTCCAGAATCGCGCGGCTCGCGTCGCAGATGGGCTCGTTGAAGTCGTCGCCCTCCACCAGAACCGTGAAGAAACCGGTGATGGAGCCGCTTGAGAAGTTTCCGGCCCGCTCCAGAATTTTGGGAAGCAGATGGAATACCGAAGGCGTATACCCCTTCTGACTAGGAGGCTCGCCGGCGGCGAGGCCAATTTCCCTCTGGGCCATGGCCAGACGCGTCACGGAATCCATGATCAACAGCACATCAGCTCCCTGATCGCGGAAGTACTCGGCGATGGCGAGAGCCACGAAGCAGGCGCGCACGCGCAACGGCGCTGGCTGATCCGAAGTGGCACACACCACCACGGAGCGGGCGGCGCCCTCCGGGCCCATATCCTGTTCCAGAAATGCGCGCACCTCGCGGTTGCGCTCACCGATGAGCGCGATCACCGTCACATCCGCGGAATTGTGCCGCGCCATGGAGCCGAGCAAGGTGCTCTTGCCTACCCCGCTACCGCCGAAAATTCCCATGCGCTGTCCCTTGCCGCACAGCGTCAAGGCGTCGATTGCACGGATGCCGGTTACTACCGGTTCGGTGATGTGCTCCCGGTCCAAGGGACTGCCGGCGGGCCGATACAGCCGATAGTAGGCTTGCGCTTCGAGCGCCGCCTTGCGGTCGATCGGTTGACCGAAACCGTCGAGCACTCGCCCCACCAGGCCGGGTCCGACGGCCACGCGGGCCTCATCCTGGCGCGCGCAAATGCTGTCGTGCAGTTGAATGCCGTCGATCTCTTCCAGCGGCATGGAGAGGACATGGCCGTTGCGAAATCCGATCACCTGGGTGCGGATGCGCCGGCCGGCGGACGTGCGAACCTCGCAGAAATCGCCGACGGCCACGGCGGGGCCGCGCGAAGCCACCAGCATGCCGACTAGTTCCACCACCTCTCCCGTCCAGGGCAACAGCTCGGTGTTGCGCACTTGATCGAAGTAGCGGTTGAGGTCCAGCGTGAGGGGAGTGGTCATGAACGCTTCTGCAGTTGGTCGGTGAGGCCGCGCTCGATTTCCCGCAGTTGGGTTTCTACCGACGCGTCGAGCGACCCCCGGCTGCTTTCGAAAACGGCTCCGCCACGCGGCTGCGCGGGGTCGGCGAGGACTTCAATATCTGCCCGGCCAATCTCTTCGAGGCACATGCGCATTACGGACTCCTGGTCGGGATGTATGCGGACGCGGTTCACCTGTTGGCCTGCCAGCTTCTCCAATGCCGCGCGAATCAGTCCGCCCAACGCCGATGGATCCACCGACAATTCGCGGTGCACGATCCTGCGCGCAATTTCCATCGATAGCTGGACGATGTCGGTTTCCGCGCGGCGAAGGGCTTCCTCACGGCTCGAGGCGACCTCCGCGATGGTCCGGGCCAATTGCTCGGTGAGTTCCCGCACCTGGGCTTCGAGCTTTTGCCGGGCCGCGCCCTCGCCTTCGCGTAAGCCGGATTCGAAAGCCAGTCGGACCTGCTGCTGAATCTGGGCTTCCAGTTCCGGGCCGATCGTTGCCACCGTGACGGCGTGCGGCTCGGACTTGCGTGCCTTGGCCGGGCCGCTGCGCCACACCATGGGGCGGACGTTCACTTCGGACGCAGTCACTATCCGCGAGAGAGCCCGCTTCATGCGCGCGATTTCTCTTCCTGCAGCCAGGACCGCACCACGTTGGCGGCCAGCGTTGTGTCGCGGCTGGCAAGTTGGCGCACACGTTCGGGGACATCCAACGTGTCCTCCGCCGCGCGCAGGGAAGCGGGTGCGGCCTCATAGGCCTGCGCCGGCCGGTTGGCCACCTGGAGCGTGCCCGGTTCGTGCGCGGCCGGTAACTCCCGGGCCGCTTCCGGCGTTCGCCCGCCCTTACTGCGAAACATGCCGGTCACCATCCGAAGAACGAAAGTGATTAGAGCGATCCCCATCGCAGCCATGGCGCCCAGATCCTTGTACTTAGTCACAAACTGCTGCCATGCGGGTTCGGCGGGCGCCGGAATCTGCTTCGGCCTCTTGGCTGGGGGCGGCGGGGGCTGGGCATTCTGCGTGGATTCAAACGGAAGGCTCTCGATGATGAGTTGATCGCCACGTTCGGTGTTGAGTCCCGTGGCGGCGGCTATGAGACCCTTCAAGCTTTGGATCATCTCCGGCTTGGGCGGATCGAAGACGCGCTGCCGCGCCGTGCCCTGTCCCTCCCAGTGCACCGCTTGATCGAGCAACACCGCCAGGGACATGTGCTTGATGACGCCCTGCGGAATGCGCGTGTGCTTCACCACGCGGCTGGTCTGATAGGTCATGCTCTCGGTGCGGCGCGTGGTGCCGCCTGCAGTCTGGGTAGGGCCCGAACCGCCGCGCGGAAGATTGGAAGCTGTCCCCGGAACCCCGGAAGCCGAGCCGCCCTTTTCCATCACATCTTCGGTCTTCTGCGAAGAAGTCATCACCGAGCGCGTCGGATCGTAGATCTCTTCCTGCTGGTCTCCGCTGATCAGGTCGCACTCCACGGATGCGCCGGCGCGGAAGCGGTCGGCGCCCAGTAGAGGCTCCAGGGTGGCGTGAATCTTGGCCACCAGTTCGCGCTCGATCTGCTGGCGCACTTCCAGGGCTTCGGTGGTGACCTGCGATCCGTCATCGGCGCCGGTGCGGCGGGGACGGCTCAGCAAATTGCCGTTCATGTCGACTACCGAAACTCCTTCGGGTGACAGGCCCTCCACGGCGCTGGCTACCAGGTTGGTCATGGCGGCCACGTTCTGCGCCGAGACCTGCGCGCCGGGGCGGAGCTTCAAGACTACGCTGGCCTTGGCCGGCTGCTGCTGTTCCAGAAAAACCGAGTCCTTCGGCAGCGTTAAGTGGACGCGCGCTTCCTCCACCTCCGCCAGCGACATCATGGAGCGCTCGAGTTCGCCTTCCAGGGCCCGCTTGTAGTTGATGTGCTCCACGAAATCGGTTGCGCCGAATGAGCTCTTGTCAAAGAGTTCAAACCCGATCCGGCCAGTCTTGGGCAGCCCCGCGGCAGCCAACGCCAGCCTTGACTCGGCCAGCCTGGTAGAGGGCACCAGCACAGAGCTGCCGCTCTCCGAAAGCCTGTATTCCACGCCGGTCTCGCGCAGTTTCTGCACCACCGCGGCGGCATCCTCCGCTGCCATGGAGGTGTATAACGGCCGGAAGTCGCCTTCATGTTTCCAGCGGCTGAAACCGTACAGCCCGGCAACCGTGAGCACCGCCGCGGCGGCAATCGAAATCTTCTGGGATAGGGAGAGACCTGTGACGGCTTGAGTGAGCTGATTCATGGGTCAAGGACTTACATCTGCATGCGCATGATTTCCTGGTACGCGTCCACTACTTTGTTGCGCACCTGGAGACCGAGATCGAAAGCGATCGACGCCTGCTGAACGGCCAGAATCGCGGTATGCAGCTCTTCGTTTTCGCCCTTCAGGAATTTCTGCACGCTGTCTGTGGCGTTATTGTTAGCCGATTCGATGTTCTGAATGGCGCCCTCCAGCACGTTCTGAAAAGCGCCGGGCTGGGAACTCTGCCCGGGCGTCGTCATGGGGGCGACAACACTGGGGATGGAAGTAATCGCGGATATCGGGTTTCCCATTAGCTCTCTCTTAACGCAACAGATCGATCGATCGCTGAATCATGTCCTTGACTGCACTGATCGCCGAGACATTCGCCTCATAGCTGCGGCTCGCGCCCATCAGGTCTACCATGTCCTCGGCGGGGTTCACGCGCGGCATGGATACATAGCCATTCGGGTCGGCGTCGGGGTGCCCGGGCATGTAGCGCCGTTCCGGCTCGCGGGTGTCAACGGCGATGCCGGTGACTGAGACTCCCTGCAGACCGCTTAATTCGGAGTCCAGCTCCGACTGAAATGCCGATGGCACACTCTGGCTGGAGAAGATCGCATCTTTGCGCCGGTAGGGTCCGCCTTGAGCCGTGCGTGTGGTCTCGGAATTGGCGATGTTTTCCACCAGCACTTCGGCGCGAGTGCGCTGGGCAGCCATGCCGGAGGCGCTGACCGAGAGAGCGGAAAGCAGACTCATGAGCTTTTCCCTTCCTGGATGGCTTCCTTGATAGTTGCCAGCTGTGAGCGGATCAGGTTGCTGGCAAGGTTAAACCGCATCGCATTTTCGGCCAGCAGGCGCGCCTCCCGATCGAGACTGACGTCGTTGCCATCGTTCTTCACCGGCAGCCCCCCAATTTCCACGGTGTGCGGCGACAGAGCGGAGTTGGCAGTCTGGAGTTCCGACTGGAAATTCAGGTCCTTGGTTCGGTAGCCGGGAGTGTCGGCGTTGGCAATGTTAGACGCGACCAGCTTCTGCCGGGCGGTCAGCAGATCCATGTAATGTTCCAGGCTGTTGGTTAGACCGTCGATCATCCGGGAACGCCTGGAGCAAGCGCGGTTCCACAGCGAGAATGGACTATATCGGTGAAAAGGCAGGAGCGGCGGAATGGGCCTGGGTGCGCCCCCGCGTCAGCCGAGTGACGCGTCAAGGTCTTGACGTGGGGCATGTTTTAGCTTGCCCTCAAATCATCGACACGGTGTCAAGAGGCAGCGGCTGGGCAAGGTAACGCATGCCCCACCTTAACCCTCAACGTGCCAGCTGCTCCCGCCCGCCGGCGGAGTCTGGAGGTAACGCTGAACTCGGGGCAGGCGATTGAGCTCCAGCGCGATGGATGCGCGGCCTGCCAGTAGCATCCGGCTAGTCCATTCCAGCACTTCCTGAATGGAAGTTTGGGCTGCGCGTACTCTTGGGTCTTCAGGCGCAAGTGACCCGACATAAGTCCGGGCCGCCTCGCAATACTCCACCACGAGCCGTTCCACCTCGCGGTACCGTCTTGACTCGACGGCGGTTCGGAGCTCCCCTTCGAGTTTTTCCAGTGGCGCCATCGTTAGCCTCAAGGTAGGGAATTGGTGCCGCCGCTGTTCGCATTGGCGCCATACTGAGCGGTATACAGGTCGGCCATCATCGTTACCTGCTGTTGCATAACAGCAATGGCGGCATCTGCGGCCGACAGTTGCTGCGTCAGCGACGTTTGCAGGTTATTGATCTGGTCCTGTTGGTTACTGATCTGATTATTCTCGTTCGTAATCTCAGTTTGGATCGCCGTGGTATCGCTTTGAATCAGTCCAGTGGAACTGTCCGCCACCGTGGTCAACGCACTGCTTGCCGCTTCTAGAAAACCGGTGGTCGCACTACCCAGAAACTGCTGGACGGCCGCGGCGTTCAGGTTGGGCAACTGGGTCGGATCGAAAGTAATCTGGCCGGTAGAGTCAAGGTCCAGCCCGAGATCGGCGAGAGACGTCACAGATCCGGAGGCATTCGAATATAGAGAAACGGACTGCAAGGCCTGCCCGAGCGAATCAATGAGGCTGCTTCCCGCCAGTGGCCCGGCACTCTGACCATGTTGTTGATTGACCGCATCCACGGCCGCATTGTACGCAGTTGCGAAGCTGGAAAGGGCGGAACTCAGCGAGCTGGTATCCGGAGACACCGTGACCGTGTCCCATTGCCCCACATTCGTCTGCAGCAGATTCACCGTCAACCCTGGAGACAGTGTGACCTGGGTTGAATTGCTTTGGATGGGCGTGGTGAGGCCGTCTACCTCATAGGTTGCCGGGGAGCCGGTAGATAACGTCGTGAGCAGGCTGGTGTTGGTGCCGTCGCTAAGCTGAATTGTATCGGCGGCGAGATTGTTGCTGACGACCGACAGGCGGTAGTCCGAGCTCGCATTGGAGCCTACATTGACGATGGTTGCCTGTGCCGCTACACCCGCGTTGTTTATTGCGTTGGCCAGATCCTGCAGCGAATTCCCGGCCGGCGTGATTGTAGTGGCCGTTCCATTGATCGTCAGAGTGAACGTGGAGGAACTGCTGATGTTTTGGGAAGTGGGATCGGTGATTGGTGGGGACCCGGCATTGCTCAACGTGGTGGTAGAGGATCCCAAGCCGGTGACCTGGATCGTATACGTGCCGGGTAGCGCACTCGATGTAGCCGAGGCCGAAACGGTGGAAGGATCGGATACCGTGGCCGACATCGAACTCTGGGCCGTTCCGATTGCCTGAATCGCGCTCTGGAGCGAACTGAAGGTGCTCTGCATGTTGCCCAGCGCCTGTTCCTGGCCGGTGAGCGTCGTGACATCGTTCTGAAGATTTTGCATCGGCAAAGATGCAATATCGACGGCGCGGGTGAGAACTTGTTGAAAATCGCTGGCGTAGGTGCTGACCCCGTTAAAAGTCGGTGGCGGGATGGGGCTCGTTGACATGATTTACTGAGATGCAAGATGTGGGCCAAACCCGGTTAGGCTCGGCCCACATGCAAACGGTGTTAACTCTTTAACAGCGCCAGCACCGCTTCGGGAGCGGCATTGGCTTGAGCCAGGGCCGCGATGGAGGACTGCTCGAGCACCTGGGCCTTGGTTAAGTTGGCCGCTTCCGTGGCCATGTTGGCGTCGCGGATACCAGATTCCGCGGCCGAGAAGCCGGTGATCTGGGAATTCGCCAGGCTTATTCCATAATTCAGCGTGTTCTCCCCGGCGCCGACCCGGCCTTGTACCAATCCGAGGGTCTGAATCGCATTGTTAATCGCGGTGATGGCCGCCTGCGCGTTGCCTGTGGCGCTTGCCGTGCCGGACGGGGCCGTAATGGCCTGTGCGCCCGTAGCCGCGAACGTACCGGTCGCACTCGCACCGGCCGTGAAGTTATTGGCACTCTGAATAGAGATGCCGGTGCCGGCGGCGTTTTCCACAGCGTAGATGCCTAGCGATGACGTCTGGGCATTAATTTTTCCTATCGCCGAAGCCAGGTTGTCGCCGACAAGGATCCCTACGGTAGCGGTACCCTGCCCGTTCTGGAAAGTCAGCGTTTGGGCTGTGGGTACGTACGTTGCTAAGCCGGCGGCTGAATAGACGCCTTGATTGGTCGCGGTAGACGCGGTGGTGGCGATCGCATCCGTTGCGGTTGTCGACGTCGAAACGGTGAATGGCGTCGCGCCGCCGAACTCCAATTGTCCGTTACTGCCGACGGAAGCTGAAATGCCGTATTGCGATAGAGAGCCGTTCAGGCTGCTCAGGACCTGCTGTTCGGTAAGGGCGCCGCTGCCGCCGACGCTGATCGTCTGGGTCTGCGCCCCGCCATTGCTGGAATACAGGTTGAACGTAAACGTCTGAGCTACAGTGGAGAGGAACGTTGCGCCAGGCGCGTCTAAGCGCAGGAGGTCACCCGTTAGGCCGGTGCCGCCGCCTGCCACACTGGTGGTAGAAATGCCCAAGCCGTTGGAGTCCACTTGGTTTTGGGTGCCGCTCAGGTCGATGCTGATCTGCGAGTTGGCGAGGTTGTTGCCACCGCCGATGAAGACTGTGTTGACCTGGTTGTATTGGCCGCCGGCAGCCAGACCGACATTATTGGCCTGCTGCGTGATTTCTCCCAGCAGCGACTGGTACTCCGTGTTCAGGGTGTTCCGGTTGCCGCTGAAAGTGGCGCTGGCGGACTCGGTAGCCAGCGTTTGCAGCCGGTCCAGCATGAGCGAAATGTTATTCAAGCCGCCATCTACGATTTGCAGTGAGTTAACACCGTCGTTGGCATTTTGAACGCCCTGGGTCAACTGTGAGATCTCGCTGCGATATTGATTCGCCACCGCCAGGCCCGCGGCATCGTCGGCAGAAGAGTTGATGCGATAGCCCGAGGTTAAGGCCTCAATGGTCTGGGTTTGGAACTGGTTGGTCGTCTCGAGATTGTTCTGTGCAATTAAGGAAGCGATATTCGTCTGTAGAGAGATTCCCATTGGTAACGTCCTGTTGTGCGATACGTTCCCGGCGTCCTGCGCGGGTCCGGGTTCTCCTGCTTGGGATACCCGAAAGTATCTTCTCTGTGCATATCGCGGAAGTACTCAGGTACTTCTAGTATTTTTTAAAGAAATAGCCTAGGAAATGTCCGGGGGGTTAGTTAAGGGTGTCAATGAATTGACGGTCTCCGTATCCCGCGGCGCCAGCTTGCGGCTGAGCCACGCAATCGCTTCCGGATCGTGGTTCTGGGAGGCAGTCAGGTTCTCCGCGCGAGTCAAAAGGACTTCTTTGCGGGCGATGGCGAGTGCCGGTGGGGCGGTTATGCCCAGCTTGACTCGGGTAGGGCCAACCTCCAGAATCTCGATCTCGATTTCGGACCCAAGCAGGAGGCTCTCTCCCGCACGCCGCCGCATTACGAGCATGCGGCAGCCTGGCTCTCGAGCGCCAGCGGGTAGCGCAAAGAGTAGTTGGAACCCAGCTGGATCGCCTGAATGCCGCGGCGAGTGCTCAGGTTCAACACAATCGGCGACATGAGATTGACCACCGGATCGGCATTCTCGACGAAAGTCAGCAGCACCAGCGAGAGCAGCTCCGGACGGTTCTGCGGTGCTTCGGCTTCGGGCAGACCGAGAGCGAGAGCTTCCTCCGTCGATAACTCCAAGCGGTAATCCGGATCGACCACGATCGCCGGTAATTGGACAAAGCATACGGACGGGTCGCGGAGGCTCTGCATGAAAACCAGGGGCTTCGTCTGCGGTTGCTGGATGAGAAGAAAGGCGGTATGTTCCTCGAATCCCGGAATGCCGGCTGCAAACCGAAAGGGAGCGTCGTCGGAGTATTCCAACTGGTTAAAGTAACGCGTCGTTAGTGTCGGCATGTTGTCGGAATCACATGTGCAATTCTAGGTCCGTTATTTGGCGGGTGGCTTGGGTGCGGCCTCTGTTTTTCCGGCTAAGGTCGCGGGTTCCTTGATTAATGCTTTCTGATCGAGAATGACGATGTCCACACGACGGTTATGGCCGCGGCCTTCTTCTGTATCGTTGGTGTCCACGGGGGCGGTTTCGGCATACCCTGCGACGGCGAAGCGGCTGCGATCCAACCCGAATTGCCCGGACAGCAACTTCAGCATGGCGATCGCCCGCTTCGCGGACAAATCCCAATTGCTGTCGAACCGCTCCGTATGAATGGGAATCGAATCGGTGTGGCCCTCCAGCCGCACGGGATTGGGCAGTTGACCGATCAGGTCCGCAATCTTCTGAACCATCGGATAGGTATCCGGAGGGATGGTATCTTCTCCGGAAGGAAAGAATGCTTTCTGCCGGAGGCTGATCACCAGCCCGCGGGATTCCAGGTGTACTTCCAGCTTTCCCTGCTTGATCTCGTCTTCAAGCTTTTTGCTCAGGTACGTCATGGACGGCAGAAGTTCCTTGACCGTAGCGGGCGTCTCCTTGGTCTGCTTTTGGGCGCCGCCCGGCCCTCGCATCTGCGCATTCCCTTTGCCTTTGTCGTCGACGGTTCCGCCCAGGATCTCCTTGACTGTCGCCTTGATACCGCCATTCTCCAGCGCTTCCTTGACTGACTCGGATACTTGTTTGGCCTTGGCCTTATCGGTTTGGGAGGAAGCGAACATCACCACGAAGAAAGCGAACAAAAGGGTGATGAAGTCGGCATAGGAAACCAGCCAGCGTTCATGGTTCTCGTGTTCGGCGTGCGGCTTTTTGCGCGCCATCTTAGCCTTCGGCCGCAGCCGGCTTGGCAGCGGGCGCCGCTACCGCTTTGGCTTTCTTCGGAGACGCTTTGTGGGGAGCGTAAGCTTCGAGTTTGGTCCGGATCAGCTTGGGGTTCAGCCCTTCCACCAGCGACAGCACTCCTTCGAGCGCCAGTTCCTTGAGATGGACCTGCTCCTTTACCCGCGCCTTTAGCTTATTCGCCGCGGGCAGGAAGAACAGGTTGGCCACGGCCACGCCGTAGACCGTAGCCACGAACGCGGTGGCGATTCCGTGACCCACCTCCTCGATATTCGCCAGGTTCTTCATCACCTGCATGAGGCCCAGGACCGCCCCGATGATGCCGACGGTGGGCGAATATCCGCCGGCGGCTTCAAACACCTTGGCCTCCGCCTCGCCGTGATGCTCCATGAGCCCGATTTCCAGTTCCATGATGCTCCGGAGCTGGCTCAGATCGATGCCGTCGATCGCCAGGTTCAGCGCTTTCTTTAGAAAAGGATCGGCGATCGAGGCGGCCTGCTGTTCCAGCGATACGATCCCCTGTTTGCGGGCCTGCGTGGCATACCCGATGATCTCTTCGATCAAGGCCTCCGCGGAGTGCGATGTTTCCATGAAGACCGAACCGAGCCGCCCGGCCGCGCCCAGCAGCACTTTCATGGGAGTGGTGATCATGACCGCGCCGATGGTTCCGCCCATGACGATCAGTGCCGCGGAGAACTGCTGCACATCCTTGAGCTTGCCTCCATCCATCAAGAGGCCGACCACGATGCCGCCGAGCGCCAGGATCAGACCGCCGATGCTGGCCAGGTCCGGCTTGGCGCCTCCCGACTTGGCCTTCGGCTTCGCCTCAGCCATTGGCCCTATTCCCCGGGTTCAGCGCTTCGCCCGAAAAGATCGAGCGGCGAAACTTCACCACCCGTTCGATGATCTCCTCCGCCGATTCCAGCACCATCAGCTTTTGCCCGGTGGTGAGGCTGATGACCGTATCCGGTGTCGTCTCCACGTGCTCAATCAGATCGCAGTTCAACACGACGGGTGTATGATTCAGCCGGGTTACATAGATCATCCGTGGCCTCTTTGAATCACATCGAATTTGAGCCGCAAATTTCTAGGAATTTTACTTGGAATCCGACGATAAGCGGTTCTAATGACGCTGTCCGAACGTACTCCCTTAACACCTGCCAGCCAGGCGGCCCGAATCCTGGCGGCGTGGACGTCGCAAAACGCGACAGGGTTCCACGAAGAACTGCAGAGGAGCCTGGAACTCTCCGCGGCGCAGCCCGCATGGGGTATTCAGGAGGAGCGCTTGCAACTCCTCCGGGCAGTTACCGAGGGCATTCAGGATATCGCCGACCCGTTGACTCCGGGAGATCCCAAGCTGCGGCGCTGCCTGTATCTGCTGCGGCACCTGGCGCAGACGCCGGAGTTGAGTTAACTCTCGCTCCCTGGCAGTCGCGGCTCAGTAACGCTACTGGCTCGCAGGGCATGGCCCCATGTCACTTACTTTTCGCAGGCCCGGGAATCGCGAGGGTAGGGCGAACCCCTGGGTCCGCCCTACCGGGCTTTACTGGATCGTCGCTGTGGCTGCCTGCGAAGTGCCGGCTGTATTCGCCATGGTCACGGTCACCGACGTGATCGCTCCGCTCCCGTTCACCGTGAACGGCTGTACGTAGACGAACTGGCTGCCCGTCCCTGTCATTGCGGGCGGGTTGGTCTGGTAGAAGCTGCTGAACAGCGGTCCCAGCGGAACCGTAAGGCTGGTGGTCTGCAGATTGGCGCCGGATGCGGCATTGAACTGGAAGACTGCCTGGCTCATATCGAGCGTGGTGCTGAAGCCCGTGACCGTGACGGTAAAACCAGTCGCGGTGGTGGTGGCCGTCGCCGATATCGTGGGCGGCGCGGCACTCACAACGATCTGCTGGGTTGGCACCGGCGCCGGGGTGACATCGGTCCCGGCCGCTTTGAGATCCGCCGTGATCGTAATCGTTCCGGCCACGGTTCCAGTCTGCAGTTGCGGCGTCGGAATTGGCGCGGTAGAGTTGGCCGGAATGGTGAACGGGACGGTACGGCCGCCCGTGGAGAACTGCACCTCCGGATTGTCGCCGCCACCCTGAGCGGCCTGGAAAGTCAGCGTCAGCGTTCCGGTGATGGCGACCGGGAAACCCGCGCCCAGATTCACTTCGAGCGCCGGCTGGGTAGTCGGACCGATGTTGCCAACTATGCCGATGGTCACCGGAGGAACGGCCGGCAGGGCGAAGACCACGTTAAAGGTAGCGCTCTTGGTGGTCTTGGCGCTGTCTGTTACGGTGACCGTGATGGGAACCGTGCCGGTGACGGTGGGCGTCCCCGAAATTGTGGCTGTTGCTGGGTCGCTCGTCGGTTGGATTGTGAAGCTGGACGGGAGCACGCTGAAAGTGTAGGGCGGTATTCCACCGGAAGCCGTCACGGTTTGCGAATAGGTCGAACCGATCGTGCCTGTGGAAACTGTCAACGGGGTGGTGATGGTGAGCGGCGCGGCGGCCACCTGCAGCATAAACTGCTTGTTCACGGTCACCGGCGGGCTTTCGGAGTCGGTCACCCGCACGTTGAGGGTGAAATTTCCGGCAGTTGTCGGAGCTCCCGAGAAGGTGCCGTTGCTTGCCAAAAAGATTCCGGATGCGGAAGGCGCCGTGGTTGTTTCTACGAGACTCCATTGGTACGGCGGCAAGCCCCCGGACGCGGCCATTGGCGGCGCGGTGGGTGCGGTATAAGCGACCCCCACGGTAGCCTCCGGAAGGGGGGATATGGTGACAATCGTCAGCGGGCTGGTGACAACGTTCACCGTTACGGCGATCGAGGCCTGCGCCCTCGCCCAGTCTGCATCGCCACTATACACGGCGACGATCTGGTGGGTTCCCGAGGCTAATGGCACCTGGAGCGTAGCTCCGGCAGATGCGACGGGCACCACGCCCAGCTGCGTAGTCCCATCGCTGAAAGTAACCTGCCCGGTGGGGCCAGAGACTCCCGTCGGAGGCGATGGGCCGATTTGAACTGTAAGGGTGGCTGCCTGGCCCGATAATGAGCTGGTCAGAGTGAGCACGGAGGCCACGGGGTCGACGACGAAGCCCCTGCTGGCTCCCGTCGATGGGTACTGAGAGTCGCCGCTATAGGTGGCGTTGATGTTATGATTCCCCACTGCCAAGGTCGCGGTTGTATAGGTGGCTTGCGCGAGCAACACCGGTACCGGCGAACCCAGGAGATTGGCCCCATCGGAGAACTGGATCGTACCGCCGGGCGGCCCGTTTCCATTCATCACCGTGAGCGAGGCGGTGAACGTTACGGCCTGGCCGATGGTGGAAGTGTTCAGCGGCGTTCCATTGAAAGTACTGGTAAGGGTCAGGGCGCTGGTCGGTGGCGGCGGCAGCACCCCTACCTGCAACGCAGAGGAGGCGCTGCCGGCGAAGCTAGAGTCGCCGGAGTAGGTGGCTGTAAAGAGTCCCACGAGGCCGGAAGTGCTAAGCGTCGCTTGCCCGTTCGAGACACTGGCCGACCCAATGCTGGTTCCCCGGTTGCTGAACGTGACTGTGCCAGTTGGCGTCCCGGCGCCCGGCGATACCACCGACACCTGGGCCGTAAGGGACGTCCCGTTCGTGGCGGCGCTCAAGGTGGTGGTGGTGCTGGCCTTGTTGACGATGGTCGTAATCTGGTTTTGGCTGGCTGCCTGAGCCTGGTAGGTGATGACCTCTTGGTCCTGTTCTCCGTAGGCTACGCCAACCGTGTGACTCCCCACCAAAAAGTAGACTCCCGGGCCCGGAATGAGATCGTTGAGGTCTGGAATCGTAATCGCCGCGGCTCCGCTCGAATTAAGCTGGATCGGATATCCCAGGGCCAAGCCGTCAACCGTGAGTTGGACGCTGCCAGGAGCCACCCCGCACTGCCCTGAAGTGGTCACGTTCACTACCAGGTCCTGCCCGAAGACCGATGGCGAGGGGACCACGGCGACGGTGATGGTGAGAGGCTGGGGCGTCTCGAAACATTGCGCCCGTAGCGATGGCGTGATCGCCGTTAAAGCGGCAAGTGTCGCGATGCAGTATGCGGCGTGACGTCGCAAGAAAGGCCTCCCGTGGAACACAATCTTCTTGAGCAAACGCGTTAGGTAAGAAGATAATTGTACTCCGGAAGCCAGCCTTTTTCGGCCAGGGTTTGCGACTATCTTACGCTAGGGTACCGTCGGAGCTGTAGGGACAACCCCCAGTCCTTGGCAGGCGGACCCCCGGTCCGCACGTCCGCTACGGACGTTCTTCGCGTGGAGAGTTGAGGCTCTCGACGCCCGACTGGGCCGGCCAGGGGTCCGCCCGGCCAACCCCCGCTTGCTGACGCGCGCGGTTCAGAAACGCAGCAACGAGTTTGCAACCGGTTACCGAGATGGAATGAGAAGGCCGGTCTCCCGGCGGGATAGCGTTAAGCTTCCCAATAGGTAACGCACTCGAGGTGCAAAAGGAGACCGGCATGAAGAAGAATAGCAAGAACTCAAAGAGT
>Ga0182024_10000536_pt1 | contig 98323 bp, 95 predicted proteins | sample P32metaG_FD_120480 | JGI IMG/M metagenome (GOLD analysis project Ga0182024, IMG submission 120480) | Permafrost microbial communities from Stordalen Mire, Sweden - P3-2 metaG (Illumina Assembly) | ecosystem: Environmental > Terrestrial > Soil > Wetlands > Permafrost | place: Sweden: Stordalen... | reverse complement strand
GAGAGGGTCCTCGCAAAGGGACAAATCCGTGACAGCCCAGCCTTTCCATTGCGCTGTTACGATCTTGCGATCCCTGGACAGGAGCAGGCCGGAGACGCACAGGGCGGCTCGGTGGCTGCCGGTGGGGGTGGAGGGTAGCTCCAGTGCCAGTACCACGCCATCGCCTCTTCACTTCGGAGTCGGTCACCGAGGGACATCCCGACAAGGTCGCGGACCAGATCAGCGATGCCGTCCTGGACGCGGTGCTCGGCAAGGACCCCCTCGGCCGCGTCGCCTGTGAGACCGCGCTGAGTACCGGGACCGTGCTGGTATTCGGCGAGATCACCACCGAGGCTTACGTCGACATCGCCGGGCTCGTCCGCCAGACCATCAAGGAGATCGGATACACCCGGGCGAAATACGGCATCGACTGGGAGACATGCGGCGTCCTTGTCGGGATCGACGAGCAGTCGCCGGACATCTCGCAGGGCGTCAATCATGGTGGCGCCGGCGATCAGGGAATGATGTTCGGCTTTGCGTGTGACGAGACCCCCGAGTTGATGCCGGCGCCGATTCAGATGGCCCATCAGCTGGCGCGGCGGCTCGCCGTCCTGCGCCGCGACGGAACCCTCCGGTGGGCTCGGCCAGACGGTAAGACGCAGGTGACCATCGAATACGACAGCGAAGGGCGTCCGCGGCGGGTCGACACCGTGCTCGTCAGCGTGCAGCACGGCGAGGAGGTCACCCAGGAGCAGATCTTCGAGGACGTCCAGCACCACGTCGTCGAGAAGGTGATCCCGCCCGAATGGCTCGACGCGAGCACCAAGCGCTACGTCAATCCCACCGGGCGCTTCGTCATCGGCGGCCCGATGGCGGATGCCGGGCTCACCGGCCGCAAGATCATCGTTGACACCTACGGCGGATATGCCCGCCACGGCGGCGGCGCATTCAGCGGCAAGGACCCGTCGAAGGTCGATCGCAGCGCGGCCTACGGGGCGCGCTGGGCGGCGAAGAACGTCGTGGCCGCCGGACTGGCGACCAAATGCGAGATCCAGGTGGCCTACGCGATCGGCGTGGCCAAGCCCGTGTCGGTGCTCGTCGAAACCTTCGGGACAGAGAAGGTGCCGACAGACATGATCGCTTCGCTCATTGACGAATACATCGATCTGTCTCCCTTCGGGATCATGAGCGCACTCGAGCTGCGCCGTCCCATCTACCGCCAGGTCGCCGCCTACGGGCACTTCGGCCGGAGCGACCTCGATCTTCCGTGGGAGCGCACGACACTCGCCGAGCAATGGGCCGAGGACGCCGGCACCGAGCCTCTCCTCGTCGCCGCCACGGCCTAGTCGCAGGGGACGCGAGGCGCCAGCACCTTGGGCTTACACATCCTCGTGCTCGCGGGCGGGAGTGGGACTCGTCTGTGGCCGCTCAGCCGCAGGTCCACGCCAAAGCACCTGCTCCCTCTCGCTCCGGGCGGCGAGACCCTGCTCCGATCGACCGTGGAACGCGTCGCCGGTCTCGGCGAGACGGTGCGCGTGGTCACCGCCGGCGGCCAGGCACAGGGCTGCCGTGAGACTCTGGCGGACCTGGGTCTGTCCGGCGATGCGATCATCGAGGAGCCGGACGCACGAGGGACCGGGCCGGCGCTTGCCCTTGCGGTGGCGCTCATCGCACGTGAGGATCCGGACGCTCTGATTGCCAGCGTCCACGCCGATCACCGCGTGAGCGATCGCGATGCTTATCGCGCCGCCGTCGTGGCATCGGCGGGGTGGGCAGCGGCGACCGACGGTCTCGCCACCGTCGGGCTCGTTCCGGCCGCACCGGTCACCGGGTTCGGGTACATCGAGGTCGCCTCGGCGCGAGACCCGCAGGTTTGGCGCCCGCCCCTGGGCAGTCCGCCGTCGATCGCGGCCGCGGCCGCCGCCCTCCCGGCGTTCGAGTCCGCGGGCTTCAAGGAGAAGCCGTCGGCGGAGGTGGCTCAGCGCTACGTCGCCGATGGACGGCACCTGTGGAACCTCGGGCTCTTCTCGTGGACGGCGCGACGCTTCCGGGCCGAGCTCGACGCGGCCGACGCCGAGTTCGCGGACACGATCGACAGGGTGGTCGATGCCCGCGTCGCCGGCGACGATGCGCTGGCAACGCGGCTCTACCGCTCGCTGCGGCTCCAAGCGGTGGAACCCCTCGTTCTCGAACGAACGCACCGGCTCACCGTCGTCCAGGCGTCGTTCGGCTGGTCCGACCTCGGGTCGTGGGTGGATGTCGGTCGATCGCGCGAAGCGGACGGCGACGTTGACCCGGAGGGGAACGTGGTCGAGGGGGACGTGATCATCACGTCGGCGCGCGGATGCACGGTGATCTCGCGCTCGGGGCGAATCGTTGCCGTCGCCGGCGTCGACGGCCTCGTCGTGATCGATACGCCGGATGCCGTCCTCGTGGTTCCGTCGGACCGCTCTCAACTGGTCAAGGTGATCGTCGACCAACTCCAGGCGGCCGAACGCGACGAGCTCCTCTAATGGGAGCCGAGCAGCGCGGCTGACGAGCATGCCGGCTCTCCCGCCGCCAACGGGTGGGCCCGTGAGGCGGCACACCCGTGCGCTTAGAATGATGGCGATGCAGCCGAACCCGATCAGGTTCGGGACCGACGGATGGCGGGCCGTGGTCGCGGATGACTTCACCTACGCGAACGTGCGCGCCGTGGCACAGGGCGTTGCCGGCTATCTCGGCAGCGAGAGCCGCCCGGTCGTCGTCGGCCATGACTCGCGGTACTGCGCTGAGATCTTCGCCCGCGAGGTTGCCCGGGTCCTGGTCGCGAACGGCCTCAATGTGGTGCTCCTGGATCGGGTGACTCCGACTCCCGCGGTGTCGTGGGCGATCACCCAGCAACACGCCGCCGGCGGCATCGTGGTGACCGCGAGCCACAACTCCGCGGAGTTCAACGGCATCAAATACAAGCCCGACTTCGGGGGCTCGGCCCCGCCCGAGATCGTCGCCGAGATCGAGCGCCACACCGCGGAGGCGCTCGAAACAGGCGTCACCGAGATGACCTACGAGGAAGCGTCCGCCACCGGCAAGTTACAGGTGGCCGACCCCCTCCCGGATTACTTCGTGCAGCTGGGCAGGATGGTGGATCTGGGCGCGCTGCGCGGCCGTGGACTGCGCGTGCTCCACGAGGCCATGTATGGCGCGGGCATGGGCTTGATCGCTCGCGCGCTCGACGGGGGAGCCACCACGGTGGAGGAGTTGCACGGCGAGCGCAACCCCGGGTTCGGCGGCATGCATCCCGAGCCGATCGACCGCTACATGCCCGAGGCGATGGAGCGCATGAAATCGGGTGCGTTCGACCTCGGCATCGCCAATGACGGTGACGCGGATCGCGTCGGCATCATCGACGAGACCGGGCGCTACATCAATCAACTCCAGGTGATGGCGCTGTTCGCCATGTACCTGCTCGAGAAGCGCGGGCTCCGCGGCGACATCGTCCGTTCAGTGACGACGTCCGGCATGCTCGACAAGCTCGGCGAGCGCTTCGGCGTCACGGTGCATGAGATGCCGGTCGGCTTCAAGTACATCGGCACGAAGATGATGGAGACTGACGCCATCCTTGGCGGCGAGGAGTCCGGTGGATACGCATTCCGAGGTCACATCCCCGAGCGTGACGGAATCCTGTCAGGGCTGATGACGGCGGCGATGATCGTCGATTACGGCCTGCCGCTCTCCGGAATCCTTGCGCACCTCGAGGACCTCGTCGGACCGCACGCCTACGACCGCCACGACATCCGCTTCCCGCGGGACGGCTACGAGGAACGCAAGGCGCAGATATACGCGCGCATGGAGCAGAACGAGCCCGACAACCTTGCCGGGAGCAGGGTGGTGCGCACCCGCACCGACGACGGGTTCAAGTTCTACCTCGACGACGATTCGTGGGTGCTGATGCGTATGAGTGGCACCGAGCCGTTGATGCGAGTCTATGCCGAGGCGACGACCCGCGAGCGCGTCGACCAGCTGATCTCGGCCCTCGAGAATCAGAGTGGGGTCAATGCCCGAATCGCCGTGGGCGCGTCGGAATGACCAGGCTGGCCAGCGCCTCCGGTTCGATCAGTGCCGCCGGTTCGGGGAGAGTGGACAAGCCATGGGGCTACGAGCTGCGCTGGGCGGTCACCGAGCGCTACGCGGGGAAGCTGATCCATATCGACCAGGGACACGAGTTGAGCCTGCAGTACCACGTCCAGAAGGACGAGTCGATCCACGTGGTCTCCGGGGTGATGGATCTCCTCCTCGAGAGCGACAATGGGGAGATCGAGATCAAGCGGCTGACGGCGGGCATGAGCGCGCACATCCGGCCGGGCCGGCGGCATCGGTTCACGGCAGTGGAGGACACCGATCTCGTCGAGGTGTCGTCCCCGGAGATCGATGACGTCGTGCGTCTCGAGGACAGGTACGGACGCGCCGGCACCTCGGCGCCCTGAGCCGGGCTCGGCCGAGTTTTCCACCGTTTCCACAGGCCGACGTGGATAATCGAACAGGTTTTCGCCGTCGGGGCCATGGCTATCTTGCCGACCAGGCGCGAAGCGCTCTGGGCATCTCCGGCGAGGTCCGGGTGCTCGCCGAGATCCCGCTGCCGATGGTGCACACGGCGTTCGGCCTCGCGGTCGCGGCCGCCGAGGTACTCCTCCGGCCCGAGGCAGTCGGTCTCGATCGAAGTGCCGCCGCCGATGCGGGCCTGGCAATCCTCACCGGGCTCATCCTCGTTGCATACGACCTCCTGATCTACCCATCCGACTCCAGGCCGGGACCCGTGGGAGCGGCGCTCCCGATGGCGGCCGTGCTCTCGTTCGGAACCCTGCTCGCGATCGCGGTTCTTCCGCTCCCGATCCGGATCGCCGGAGGGGTGATCGCGGCCGTGGTCATCGGCGGCGTTCCTCGCCTGGCCGGTCGCCGCGCGCTGGGCAAGGAAGGGTGGTTCACGCGGCTGATCAGGGATGTCTCGGGAATCGCCGTGCTCGCGCCAGTGCTCCTCGGCGGGGTCTCACCAACCCTGCCGATCCGCCTTCGGATCGGGGCCGTGTTCGCGGTCGTGCTCCTGGTGAGCGTTGACAGCCTCCGCACCGAGCGCCTCTCGATTCCAATGACGATCCTCGCCGCGCTCGTCGTCGCCGCTGTCGTGGTCGGCGGCGCCGCCGTCGTCGGGGCGACCAGCGCTCACGCCGGTCTGCGCGCCGCGATCCTGCTCGTGCTCTGGTACGGCACGCGCGGCGTCGCCGGCGCTCTTGGCGGCCCGCAACGGTACCGGACACTCATCGCGGAATACGGGGTATTCGTGCTGGCGGCGCTTGCCGGGGTGATCTGGATCCATGCCGCCCATCTCTGAGCGGCGACCGAATCAGGAGAGGCGGAGGCCCTGCCCGGTCGCGATCCGCGGCGGGGTGGCGTCAGCGGAGTGGAGGCGCTCCACCTGCGTGTGCGACTTCTCGACCTGTTCCGAAAGATCGCGGACGGTGATCTTCATCGCCTCGAGCGCGCGCAGCTTGTAGGTGTCGATCTGATCGAGGGCGGCGAAGACGTTGTCCCACGCGCGCTGCAGCGACCCCATGTCGATACCGGGGCTCGCAGCCTGACTTTCCACGGTCGCCGTCTGTTCGCGGAGCACCGATGACGTGCTTTCGATCATCGCGCTGGTGGTCTCGTTCACTGCCTTCACCTGCTCACTCACCAGCTTCTGGTTGGTGAGCGCCTGGGCCACCATGACGGCGGTTCGCAGTGCGGCAACGGTTGTGGTGGTGGCCGTGCGAACGGCACGCACGAGCTCGCGGTTGTTGACCTCGACGACGCGGAGCGCCGCGTAGCCCTGCACCGCGACGGCGAGCTGGGTGAGGATCTCCTGGCGACGGCGTCTGACCGGGTAGAGGATGTCCTCCTGGAGGACCTTGGCGCGCTCGGGGTCACCGATTGCGAGGTGGTTGATCTGGGCCTCGAGGCCGGTGTCGAGCTTCTCGGCCATGTAGGTGTACTGGCGGAGCGTCCCCATCTGCGACCACAGCGCCTTCTGTTCCTGGCTGATCGCCGCGTTGTCCTTCTCGAGCTCCGCACCGCCTTCGCGCAGCGCGCCGACGATGCCCTCGATATGGCTCTGCGACTTCTGGTACTTGGCGAAGTACGCACGCACCCGGTCTCCGAACGGAACCACACCGAGCAGCTTGCGCGGGCCACCGGAGGTGAGATCGTGCTTCGCCGGGTTGAGCTCTTCGACCGAGCGGCGCAGATCGAGCAGGCTCTTGGCGATCGTCGTATCGCCCTGACCGAGCCCGCTCATCGCCCGGGTGGGACGGTCGAGCAGGCGATTGCTCATGTCCGACGTCGACCGGATCTCGCGGTCGGCGAGATTGTCGATATCGTCGACACGCCTGCGGTAGTCGTCGCCATGCACGTCGATCGACCGGAGACCGCCGACGAAGGTCGTCACCATGGCGTCGATCCGTTTGGCGGCCTCCGGGTCGATGGTCACCTCGCGTTCGGCCTCGGCAGGCCCCACAGTCGTGGCGGCCGCCGGGGCCGAGAGGGAGAGCTCGGGTAGGTCTGCCGTCACTGAGTCACGTGCTCCTCGCTGGCGTCCGTCCCGGAGGAGGCCGGGTCCGTGATCGTGACAGGAGTCTGCCGCTTTCGCCGCCCGTTTCGGTCACCGTTCTCATACGAGGTCCCGTTGCGGACACCATTGAGGTGCTGCGTCTCGGGCTGTGACGACGCGGCCCGGGTGATCGCCGGGAGCAGCGACTGCCGAGCCAGCCCGGTGAGGGCCCCTGCCTGCTGGATGATCTCCGCAAGGGCCCCGGTCACTCCCTGAGCTCCGTTGAGCACCGTGAACTGGTCGACGTGCTCGAATGGCGCCGCTGCCGCAGCGACGATCTCCGGCAGCTTTTCGGCGATCTGTTGCGCGATGACCGCCTCCTGGTTCTGGCTCATCGCGGCGGCCCTCCGCTCGATACCGGATGCCTCGGCCTCCATGCGGGCTCGGGTGGCATCGGCCTCGGCGAGACCCTTGGCCTTGATGGCGTCAGCCTCAGCCTGGCCGGTGATCCGGGTCGCGTCGGCCTGGGCGGTTGCCTGCATCTTCAGTGCCGCGGCCTGCGCCTCGGCCTGCACCTTGGTCTGGGCGGCGACGGCCTCTGCACGGAGGCGAACCTCCTGGGCCTCGGCCTCAGCCTGGTGGATACGCACGTCACGACCGGCGGCTGCGAGCGTGGTCTGCCGGTACGCCTCGGCGTCAGCGGGCCGGCGGACGTCGACCTGGAGCTGCTGCTCCTTCTGCTGCGCCTGCAACTCGGCGACGTGCGTCTGCTCGGAGACGACCGCCTGGTGCGCCTTGGCCTCCGAGAGCGGTCCCTGCTGGGCGGCGAGCTGGGTTGCGGTGTCCACCTCCGCCTGGTACCCGGCCTTCTTGATATTGGTGTCGCGCGCCGACTCGGCCATCTGCGCCAGGGCGATCTGCTCCTGGCTCACCGCGGTGCGCTCGGCGTTGGCGCGCGCGATACGCGCGTTCTTCTCGACCTCGGCCTGGTGCGGTGCGGCGAGGTTCTCGATGTAGTTCGAGGGACTCGTGATGGATTGAATCTGGAAGCTGTCGATCACCAGACCGAAGGACTCCATCTCCTGCGAGCAACGGTCACGCACCTGCTGGGCGAACTTGTCCTGGTCGCTGATCATGTCCTCGACCGTCATCGACCCCGCGATCGCACGCAGATGACCCACGAAGACGTTCTGCACCTTGGTCTCGAGCTCCTGCGCAGGACGGTCGAGGAAACGGCGCGCGGCGTTGGCGATCGACCGGTAGTCGTCGCCGACCTTGTAGACGATGACGCCGCGCAGGTCGACGCGGATCTTCTGTTGCGACACACACGGGACGCCGATTTCGCTCTCGTGGGCTTCGAGCGACAGCCGACGGACACGGGTGATGCCGGGCGCCACCAGGCATCCGCGTCCGGTGACGATGCGGAATCCCATGCTCTCGCCGACGCCGTCCGGGCGCTGGCTGGTCCGGAACCCGGAAACGATCAGCGCCTCGTCAGGCTCGGCAACGCGCCACGCGGCCCGAAACAGCAGCACGAGTATGAGCAACCCGCCGATGATGATTCCCAAGATCACGTAGGCCAGCGCTGTCATCGTGGCAACCTCATGGTGTCTGTCGGCGCCACCTCGACGGTGCGACCGCCCAGGCTACCCACCACAAGGACCTGGGAATGTTTGCTGATCGTTGCTGCCTTGTCCGACGCGCACGCAAGGAAGCGCTCGGTGCCAGCGCGAACCTCGATGAGCACCTCACCGAGGTGTCCTGGGGTGATGTCGGCGGTCACTCTCGCCAGCTTGCCGACCACGTCTATCGCCATCGTCCAGGCTCCTTTGTGCAGTGATCGTACCCGCGGTTTCGGGGCTCGAATCCTGACTCCCCCAGCTCTCAGGCAAGCAACTCAGATGACTGTGTGAGCCAGCGGAGTTCAGGTCCCTACTGCTCGAGTTTGCGCCGTTCCGCGTAGAGGGCTGCGTCGGCCCTTGCGATCACCGATTCGGCGGTGTCCGCGTCGCCGACAGTCGTCATCCCGACGCTCACGGAGTGGCCGGTTCTCGCGGCGTACTGACGGCGAATGTCGGCGAGCGTCCGCTCGGCGTCCCCCGGTGCCACATCGATCAGCGCGCACAGGAATTCGTCGCCTCCGTAGCGAACGATCAGGTCATATGAGCGGACACGCTTTCGGATGGCGGCGACGACCTCGACGAGGATGCGGTCCCCGGCCGCGTGTCCCTCGGTGTCGTTCACGTGCTTGAGGCTGTCGACGTCGAGGAAGATGACGGCGATTCCCTTGCCCCCGACGCGGCGACACCGGTCGATCTCGCGCTGGAGGGCGGCGAGCCCGGCGCTGCGGCGGAGCGCTCCGGTGAGATCATCGGTCGCCGCAACTTCTGCGAGCTTGTGCGTGTATACGGCCATGGCCCGCAGGCGATCGAGAGCGGCCCGCAGTTGCGCAGCATCGAGTGTCGCCAGCACCTCAGGCTTGAGCCCGAGCGCCGTGGCGAGCACCTTGCGCGTGACCTCGATCGAAAGACGCCGGCTGTTCCGGAGCTCCGGCTGCATCGTCCACCCCACGAAATCGCGTGTGGGCGGCTCGTCGGGCGGCGGCGTGACCGAAACGAGCGGGCTGCTCGGACTCTCGGAGGCCGGCGTCGTCTCGCCGATCGATGGCATCACTTCCCTCTGACGTCAACCCAGGTCTGGTTGATCTCCCTCCGTTGAGGATTACATACCGAGGTAGGCTCTTTGGATATCTGGGGACGCGATGAGCTCCGCCGAAGGGCCCGAGAGCACCACGTTGCCTGTTTCGAGCACGTAGCCGCGGCTCGCGGTCTTGAGCGCGAGCAGGGCGTTCTGCTCGATCAGCAGGATCGTCGTCCCGTTTGCGCTCACCTCACGGATCACCTCGAAGATGGCGTCAACCAGCACCGGGGCAAGACCGAGCGAAGGCTCGTCGAGGAGGAGGATCGACGGCTTGCCCATCAGCGCCCGTCCGATCGCCACCATCTGCTGCTCGCCGCCGCTCAGGCTGCCGGACAGCTGGCTCGACCGCTCGCGGAGCCGGGGGAAGAGCTTGAGGACGCGATCCATATCCTCGCGAATGCCTGGCTTGTCGCGTCGGCTGTATGCACCCATCTCGAGGTTTTCGCGAACCGTCATGCGCGAGAAGAGCCTGCGGCCCTCAGGAGCGTGCGCCACGCCGAGGCGGGCGATCTGCTCGGCGCCGAGCGTTTGGACCGGCGCGCCGCGGAGCCGCACCTCACCCTTCGCAGGGCGCACCAAGCCGCTGATGGTTCGCAGCGTCGTAGTCTTTCCCGCGCCGTTGCTTCCGATGAGCGCCACGATCTCGCCCTGGCCGACGGTGAGCGACACACCGTGCAGCACCTGGACGCGGCCGTAGAAAACATCGAGATCGCGCAGCTCGAGGAGCGGTTCCGCCGGAGCCGGGCTGGCGTCCTCGTGCGCCGCGGGCGTTGCGGTCTCTGTCATGAGACCTGCATCTCACTCGCTCCGCTGCCCAGGTAGGCTTCGATGACGCGGGGGTTCTCACGCACCGCCTGCGGGGCACCCTCGGCGATCTTCTCGCCGTGATCGAGCACGACGATCCGGTCGCTGATTCCCATGACCACGCGCATGTCGTGCTCGATGAGAAATATCGTCAACCCACCGGCGCGCAGCTCGCCGATCAGCTCCATCAACTCGCGTTTCTCGCGTTGATTGAGTCCCGCCGCCGGTTCGTCGAGGAGGAGCAGGCTGGGGCCGCTGGCCAGCGCGCGAGCGATCTCAAGGCGGCGCTGCAGACCGTAGGGGAGGTTGCGCGCGTAAGCATCGGCATAGCGCTCGATTCCCAGCCGGCGCAGCGTCGTGAGCGCCCGTTGCTCAACGTCGCGCTCTTCCCGCCGTTCGCTGGGCGTTCGAAACACGGCGTCCCAGACCTTTGCGTGCATGCGGGAATGCTCGCCCACCATCACGTTGTCGACCGCAGTCATGAAGGAGAAGAGGCGAATGTTCTGAAATGTCCGTGTGATGCCAAGCCGCGTGATGCGATGCGGTGGCATGCCGGTAATCCGCTTGCCCTTGAAACGAATGTTGCCGCCGCTCAGGGGATAGAGACCGGTGACGCAGTTGAATGCCGTCGTTTTCCCGGCGCCATTGGGTCCGATCATGGAGATGATCGCGCCCTCCTCCACGTCGAAGCTCACGTTCGAGACCGCGCGGAGGCCGCCGAACACCTTGGTGATACCGTCGATCTCCAGGAGCGCGGTCACGCCTTTCCCTGTAACGCAGCGAGCGATTCCGTCTCCGACTCCGCCGGCGCGACCAGCTCCACCTTGCGAGCGCGACTCGGCAGCAATCCCGCGGGTCGAAGCAGCATGATCCCGATCAGGACAAGGCCGTAGAACATGTACTGGTAGCGGCTGAAGTCGATGCCGGCGAGCTGCGTTGCGCCGGTGACTCGAGACAGCGTTGTGGTCCACTCCGTCATGTACGGCAGCACCCAGTTGATCAGAAACGCGATGAGAATGGCGCCCACGGCCACCCCGGCAATGTTGCCGATGCCGCCGAGCACCACCGTGCTCAGCACCGTGACTGACACCGCGAACTGGAAGTTCTCCGGCGCGACGATGCCGAGCATCGCACCGAAGAAAGCGCCCGCGAAACCGCTGACAGATGCGCCGATCGCGAACGCCAGCAGCTTCGTGCTCACGGTGTTGATCCCGGTTGCAGCAGCCGCGATCTCGTCTTCACGAATCGCGACCCAGGCACGCCCAAGGCGTGACCGCTCCAGGTTGCGCAGAGCGATCACGACTGCCGCCACCAGCACCAGGAGCATCCAGAAGTAAAACTTGGTGTTCGCGGGGATGGCGCCGAGTTGGGCGAGGTTGAAGCCCCCGAATGAGGCCGGGTACGCCTGCAGTCCATTCGGTCCCCCGGTTGCGCCGAAGACGTTGTTCGTCGCAAGGTCCGGGATGATCTCGCCGAATCCGAGCGTCACGATGGCGAGGTAGTCGCCTCGCAGGCGCAACGTCGGTGCGCCGAGGACTGCGCCGAAAAGTGATGCCACCGCTGCGCCGAGAAAGATGATCACCCAGAAGGGAAGGTGCAGCCCGTAATGCGGCCCGGACAGGGCAGCCGTCGTGTAGGCGCCAATGGCAAAGAACGCCGCATATCCGAGGTCCAGCAGCCCTGCGAATCCGACCACCACGTTGAGTCCGAGAGCGAGCAGCACATAGATGGCGGCGAAACGCGCTCCCCAGCCTACGAAGTCCGCAGACTGATTGAAGATCATCGGAAACGCAGCGCCGACCGCGAAAGCGACCGCGGTAAAAGCGATTCCCCCGTGGTGGGTGATCCACCCGCGCATGCCGTACGCGAAGGCGCAGAGCGCGAAGCCGGTCAGGGTCATCCATACGGCGTTGTCCGTGACCGAAAAGGGCGAGAGGTTTCCGAAGAGCGGTTCCTCGTGGAGAACGCCGATCAGGATTGAGATGGCCGTCACGGCGGCAACGCCGCACAGGGAGATCACGGCGCGCGGCCTTGCGTACTGAAACGGAGTTCCGCGATGGGTCGCGACGCAGAAGATGTCGTAGAGCGCCCCGCCGAGGAGGCTGAGCATTCCCAGCCCGACGACGTACAAAAGGATGGTGCCGATCCCGGTGAAGTTGAGCACCGCGTCCATCGGGCTGAAACCAATCCCGTTGCTCGTCAGCTCGACGTACCACGGCAGGAACCACCCGCACACGATCAGGGCGATGCCGGAGATTGCGATGACCCAGAGCACGCCGGTCTCTTCGGCTTTGGCGTCTGCAGTGGTCCCCAGGATCTCCATGGCGAGATCGTCGGGCGGCGCCACCGCGACGTCCTGGGGGACCGCGCTCCCGGTCACCTCGTCAGGCACGGTCGGGCACCCGAACCCCGAGAAGGCCCGACGGCCGGAGAGTGAGGATCAGGATGAGGATCGCGAAGATGATGGCGTCGCTCCAGCCGCCGCCGTTGGGCAGCAACGAGGCGGAAAACACCTCGACGAGCCCGATGAGAAAGCCGCCGATGCCCGCGCCGACGATGTTGCCGATGCCCCCGAGGACGGCCGCTGTGAAAGCGACGATGCCGAACCGGTAGCCCTGGCTCCACAGGATGGTGTGGTAGTGGGTGGCATACACGACGCCACCGGCCGCCGCCAGCGCCGAGCCGATGAAGAATGTTGCGGCAATGGTTCGGTTGATGTTGATGCCGCAGATCAATGCAGCGTCGCGGTCCTGCGCGGAGGCGCGCATCGCCTTGCCGAGCCGGCTCGACTGGATGTAGCGCTGCACGCCGACCATCAAGAGGACCGCCGCCACAATGACGAACATGTCGCCCCAGTCGAAGACGACACCGCCGACGGTGAATGCGATGCCGTTGATCCAGGAGTCCATTCCCGTCGGATAGCTGCCGCCGAGGCCGCCCGGCGGGACGAAGAAGGCGAACATGATGCCCTCGAGCAGGAAGGACATCCCGATCGCGGTGATGAGCGCAGCGAGCCGCGGGGAGTTGCGAAGCCGGCGGTACGCGAGCCGTTCGATTGCAACGCCGGTGAGACCCGTGGCGATCATCGTCAGGGTGATGAGGATGACGATCGCCGCGACGAGGCCGAGGACGCCGTGCTGCGTCGCCAGCCCGTCGATGGGGAGGTGCAGGTCATCCGACCAGGCCACGATGGTGATGGCATAGAAGGCACTGAGCGTGAAGACATCGCCGTGGGCGAAGTTGATCAGCTCGATGATTCCGTAGACCATCGTGTACCCGACGGCGATGAGGGCATAGATGGCGCCCACCTGCAGTCCGGTCAGGATCTGATCGCCGGTCTCGGTGCCGCCATTCTTCGCCACTGAGATGACGACAAGGGCGACGAGGATCGTGATGGCGATTGCGGGAAAGGAGATGCCGCGCAGGGTCGGCCCCAGGCCGGCAGCCGTGCGCGGCTGAGCGAGGACCGCCTCGCCGGCGTCGTCCGCAGGTGGGCTCATGCCCGGTCCCCTGCGACAAACGGAGGCGGCGGGAGGCTGTGCCTCCCGCCGCTGGTGTTCACGTGGCTGTGTGTTCCGCTATTTAGCCGGCGGGTGTGACGCTCAGCGCCTTGACCGCGACCGCGGCGCCATTCTGGATCTGGTACAGCGTCAACGCGATGTTGGTCGTGTCGCCAACGCTGGTGAAGGACGTGTTTCCGATGACGCCCGAATACTGGATGGAGGCCACGTTCGCCCGGACGGACTCACGGAAGGTCTGCGGGTTGCCGGGGATGGTTCCGCCATTGGCGGTAATGGCTTCCTTGATCGCCTTCAGGATGATGTTCATGGCGTCGTACGCGTTCGCCGTGTACGCGTACACCTGTCCGCCGACGAGACCGTTTGAGGAGGTCGCGTACTTGGAGGCCCTGTACTGGGTCAGGAAGGTCGCCGCCGAGGAGATCTGGCTGAGGAATGGCGCCGCGACCGTGTAGTAGACGCCGTTGGCAGTCTTGCCCGCCTGGGTGAGGAACAGGTTGTCGGAAATGCCGTCGCCACCGATGAAGTTGACGGTGCCCATTCCAACGGTGGGATCGGACATCTGCTGGCGGATGATGCCGCCGCCGTTGCTCGAGGTGCCACCGAAGAAGATCAGGTCAGCGCCGAGGCTCTTCGCCTGCTGAAGGTAGCTGGTGAAGGACGTTGTCGTGCCCGGCAGGCTCTGATGGCCCACGACGGTGCCACCGCCGGCCGTGAAGTCCTTGATGAACTCCGTCGCCAGGCCGAGGCCGTAGGACTCCTGGTCGTCGAAGACGTATGCCTTCATGGCGCCGAGAGCCTTCGCCTCCTGAGCCAGCCCCGCGCCCTGCTCCGTGTCAGTGGTGCACACGCGGAAGAAGGTGATCTTGCCGGTCGGCCGCAACGAGACCGTGTTGACGGTCGGGTCCGCGCCAACCTGGGTGATACCGGGGTTGGTGCAGGACGGGCTGATCATCACCAGGTCCGCCTGGTTCGCGATCGGCGCCTCGGCCTCGCAGACAACCGAGTTGAAGGCTCCGACCACGCCCACAACCGCGGCGTTCGCGGCCAGTGCGCTCATGTTCGCCGCACCGAGGTTCGGGTCGTGCTTGCCCAGAGCGACCGACGCGTCGTCCTTGGTAATGAGGTTCACCGTGCAGCTGCCACCCAGCAGGTGGTTGGCGTTGGCCTGGTCGACTGCCAGCTGCGCCCCGTACTGCGTCGGCAGTCCGTCAGAGGCGTCGCCGCCGCTCGTGGGCAGCTCGGTGGCAACCGTCACCGAACCGGTGCAACCTTTGGTCGTGCCGCTGGTCGTGCTTGTCCCGCAGGCGGCTAATACGCCCAGTGCAGCGATCGACGCAATTGACAAAAACCCTTTGATGGGCGTGACCATGTGTTCTGTGCTCCTCTCTCTGCGAGGCATTGCTGGTGAGGGGTCCTGTGTACACGCGCAAGCGTTGCGTTGTCAATCGCCCATTGGAACTAGCCGCGAGAATTCGCGCAAATCCAAGGACCCGCTCAACCTCGCTAGGATCACTGGTTATGGTCTTCGCTGCCGTTGCGAGTGGACTGAGTGCGGCGTTTGCTGTGGTCGTCTTCCTACGATTCCTTCGCAGCAGGCGTCCGGCGTTCGCGGCCTGGACCCTCGGTCTCCTTATCTTTGCCGGAGCGGCGGCGTTCCAGGCGGCCGGCGAGACCGGCGGCTGGTCACCCGCGGTTTTCCGAGGCTTCTACCTGCTCGGCGGAGTGCTTGGAGTCATCTATCTCGCCCTCGGCACCCTCTTTCTTCTGGCGCCGCGCCGGGTCGCCTGGGCATGCGCCATCGCGCTCGGGGTGATCACGATCGTGCTCGCAGTGGATGCCGCGGTGATCCCGGTCGACGCCGCCAAGCTCACCACCGCCAAGGGGGTCCTCGGCGATGCGATTCAGCAGGGATCGCTCCTGTTCATCGGCGTGGTGTCCCTCAACATCCTCGGGACCCTGGTCCTTGTCGGCGGCTCGGCATGGTCGGCATATCGGTACATCCGGGACCGAGCTGGCATCGACCGCGTGATCTGCAACGTGCTGCTCACCGCCGGCGCGCTGATCATCGCCGTCGGCTTCTCGGCGGCAAAGACGGTCGGCATCGCCAACCTCGACATCCTGGGGGCGTATGAGGCAGCCGGGATCGCGATCATGTTCGGCGGCTTCCTCGCCCTGGGGAGGGTCGGAGTCCGGAGTGCTGCATCATCCCCGTCGGGGCCTGCAAGAGTCGCCTCGGGGTCGTGAGCGGCATGCTGGCGGCCGCCAATGCGGCGACGTGGCGTGAGCGCGACGCCGAACTGATCTCCCCGGCATATCACCGCTATTCCGACCTCGTGGTCGAGAGCGCCGAAGGCGCGCACCTGCATACAGTCGACGGCCGCGATGTCCTCGACTTCGGCTGCGGCATCGGGGTGACGAACCTCGGACATCGCCACCCCGCCGTGGTTGCCGCGGTGCACGAGCAGGTCGATCGCCTCTGGCACACGTCGGTGACCGCATTTCATCCTCAGATGATCGAGGCGGCGGCAGCACTTGTCTCGATCACGCCGCCGTCGCTCGATCAGGTCTTCCTGACGAACTCCGGCGCCGAGGCTGTGGAAGGCGCGATGAAGCTCGCGCGGCGAGCCACGGGGCGCGGCGACATCATCGCGTTCATCGGAGGTTTCCATGGACGCACCTACGGGGCGCTCTCGCTCACCGCGAGCAAGGCCGGCTACCGCCGAGGCATGGGCCCGCTCCTCCCCGGGGTGCACCACGTCCGCTATCCATATTGCTTCCGATACTGCACGCACCCGGCCGACGCCGTCTGTGATCTGGTCGAGCGCGACCTTGCCCTGCTGTTCGCCACCACAACGGCCCCGGACACAGTTGCCGCAATCGTCGTCGAGCCTGTGCAGGGTGAGGGTGGCTACATCGTTCCTCCGGCCACCTTCATGCCGATGCTGCGCCGCGTCTGCGACGAGCACGGCATCCTCCTCGTGGCCGACGAGGTGCAGACAGGGTTCGCCCGCACCGGGGAGATGTTCGCGGTGGATCACACGCGAGTGGTCCCGGACATCATGTGCCTCGCCAAGGCGCTCGGTAACGGCATGCCCATCGCCGCGATGGTGGCGGGACATCGCGTGATGAGCGCCTTTCATGAGGGCGAGCACGGCACCACGTATGGCGGTAACGCCGTTGCCTGCGCGGCGGCCGTCGCGGTGATCGAAACCCTCGTGCGCGAGCGTATCCCTGAGCGGGCCGACAGGCTCGGCCGCCGCGTCATGGACCGCGCGCGGGGATGGCACGCCGAGATTCCCGCGCTGGCCGACGTACGCGGACTCGGGTTGATGATCGGCCTCGAATTCATGCAGGGCGGCGCTCCCGCGGGCAAGCTGGTGGAACGCATCGCCGCCAACGCGCTCGGGCGCGGACTGCTGGTGCTCTCCTGTGGTATCGATGGCAACGTGATCAGGTTGATCCCGCCGCTCACGATTCCGGAGTCCGAGCTGGACGCCGGCCTCGATATCCTCGAAGCCGCCATGCGGGAGGAGGCTGCGCGATGACGGTCGTGGATGCCGCGCTCGAGGTCGGGAACCTGATCGCCGGCTCGTTCCGGCCGGCCGGCTCTGCGCGCACGTTCGAATCACGCAACCCCGCAGATAACAACGACGTCGTCGGCGTGTTTCCGCGGAGCGATGCCGGCGACGTCGACGTCGCAGTCGGTGCCGCCCGGGACGCGTTCGACGCCTGGCGCCGGACGCCGTGGCCGTCTCGCGCTGCCATCATCCTGCGTGCGTCGGAGCTGCTCGAGGAGCGCAAGGAATCGCTGGCGCAGCTCATGACCCGAGAGATGGGCAAGGTGCTCACCGAGGCTCGCGGTGATGTTCAGGAAGCGATCGACATGGGGAAGTTCATCGCAGGTCAGGGTCGCCGGGCATTCGGCGAGACGGTGCCGAGCGAGCTGCGCGACAAGTGGGCGATGACGATGCGTCAGCCCTTCGGCGTCGTGGGCTGCATCACGCCGTGGAACTTCCCGATCGCCATACCTTCCTGGAAGATCTTCCCCGCGATCATGGCGGGCAATGCCGTGGTGATCAAGCCCGCGGAGGACACGCCACTCTGCGCGCTGCGCTTTGTAGAGGCGCTCGAGGACGCAGGGCTGCCGGCGGGAGTGGTCAATGTCGTCTTCGGCTTCGGTGAGGAAGCCGGAGCAGCGCTTGTCGCACACCCTGACGTCGCTGCGATCTATTTCACCGGGAGCGTTGACACCGGGCGAATCGTGTCCGAGACGTGCGGCCGGATGCTCAAGAAGTGCTCACTCGAGCTCGGTGGGAAGAACGCGATCGTCGTGCTCGACGACGCCGACGTCGAGCTCGCGGTGGATGGCGCGCTCTGGGGCGCGTTTGGGACTGCGGGACAGCGTTGCACGGCGTCGTCTCGACTGATCGTCGAAGAGGGAGCGCTCGAGCGATTCACGGCGCGATTGGTCGAGCGCGCATCGCATCTGCGCCTCGGAGACGGCCTCGACGAGAAGGTCGACGTCGGGCCGGTGATCAACGAGACGCAGCTCCGGCGCATCCACTCGTACACGGAGATCGGTAAGGGTGAAGGCGCGTCGCTGCTCCTCGGTGGCGAGATCGCAACCGAGGGCGCGCTCGCCAAGGGCTGGTTCTACCGGCCGACGGTGTTCGGCGACGTCAAGCCGGCGATGCGGATCGCGCAGGAGGAGATCTTCGGACCGACGACGGTGATCATCCCCGTCGCCTCAACGGAGGATGCGATCGCGGCAGCCAATTCCACGCAATACGGACTGAGCCTGAGCGTATACACCAACGACCTGCGCACCGCGTTTCACGCGATCAACGAGCTCCATTCAGGGATCGTCTACATCAACGCGCCGACGATCGGCGCGGAGATCCAACTCCCGTTCGGCGGCACTCGGAACACGGGCAACGGCCACCGCGAAGCCGGTGGCCACGTGCTCGACGAGTTCAGCGAGTGGAAGTCCGTATACATCGATTACAGCGGACGCCTCCAGCGCGCCCAGATCGACACCGAGTGACTTCTGTCGTGAACGGGCTCGAAGAACGGTTCACGACATACGACGGCAAGCGCCTGCGCTACCTGACCGGAGGAACCGGACCCCCGCTGTTGCTCTGCCATGGGTTTATCGGATCCGCTGAGAACTTCAACGACTGGTTCGACATTCTGCTGCAGCGCCGCACGATCATCGCGCCTGACCTGCCGGGCTTCGGACGTTCGGCGCCGATGGATGGCGGCCACACTGCGCCCGCACTCGCACGCGCGGCTCTTACCGCGGCCAGCGATGCCGGAGCCGAGCGGTTCGATGTCGCCGGACTGTGTCTCGGTACTCCCGTCGCGCTCGCGATCCAGCGCGCCCGTCCACAGGGGACCGAGCGCTTGATCCTGCACACACCACTGGTTGCGCCGTGGCTCGTCCGGCGCGGGTTCCAATTCCAGGTCGGGATCATGATCGCACCGGTCGTTTTCCCAGGCATCGTGTGGCTCGCGCATCAGCGCACCGTGAGTGATATCTACAAGCGGCTGATGGTGGAGGGCAAGGGCGTCGACCCCATCGCAGCCAAGGTGAACTTCGACAACCAGGTGCTCGCGGATCCGCGTGCCGCTCGTGAGTGGCTCCGCGACGCGCTGCAGCGAAACGACCTTGCCCAGGTGCGCGGTTCGGGGCGGCCGACGCTGATCCTGGTCGCCGAACACGATCGCATCGTCAACGTGCGCCGCCTCGAGGCGGCCGTTGCGGGTGCGCCGAACGTGTCCTTCGACGTGATCCGGCAGGCGGGTCACGCGTGGAGCCCCGAACTCTCGCGCCGGCAGCGCGCGCTCATCGCGGCCTTCCTCGACGACCAGCCACTGCCGCAGAGCGACGGCGCCACGGTGGCCGCCGCCTGAGCGCTCACGGATGACGCCCGGCGAGGATGGCGTCGACGTCGAGGCGGACCGCGCGATCATGGCGTTCATCCGGGAGTCGCGCAACGCCCACGAGCTGCCGTGCGTCGGACCGTTCGCGCTCCTCTTCAATGACGCGACCAGGTTGCGCTACCTCAACTACGCCATCCCCGACGACGGGGCCGACCCAGGCGACTCCGAGCTTGACGCCCTGGTCGCAGCGTTCCGCGTGGCGGATCGCATGCCTCGCTGCGAGTTCCTGCCATCACTGGCACCAGCACTCGAGCCGGCATTCACCGCCCGCGGTTGGGCAGTGGAGGACCGCCTCCCGCTGATGACGTGCACGAAGAGAACCGTGCGCGACCTGCGGCCGCCGTCGGGCATCGTCATCGAGGCGCCCTCGGATGACCTGACGCTGCTCGAGATGGTGCGCCTGCAGCACGACATCTTCGAGGACCCGGAGCCTGCCGACGAGCGCACCGTCGCCCGGCTGCGCGCCTCGCTCACGCGCGGCGGGCGCGCGCTCGTCGGCCGCGATGAGGCAACACGCCGTGTGGTCGGAGCCGCCCAGTCCGGCGCGCCCGCCGGTGGCGCCACCGAGGCGGTCGGGGTCGTCGTCACGCCCTCGCATCGACGCCAGGGCCTTGCCGCTGCGATGGCGTCCGCCCTCGCCCGTCAGGGGCTCGACGCCGGCCTGGTGACGGTCTTCCTGGAGGCTGCTCCCGGCGCGGACGGCGCGTACCGGAACGCCGGATTCCTGCGAACGTCGACCAGCGTGCACATATCGTTGGAGGGTGACGCCGACGCCTGAACCTGGCCCGACCGGCGAGCGCAGATGGCCGCCGCCGGCGCTGCGGGTACGGCCGTTCCGCTGGTACTGGGCAGCCCAGTGGCCGACCCTGCTCGGCACCTGGATGCAGATTGTGGCGCTCGGGTTTCTCGTCTACCAGCGGACCGGGAGCACCACCGCGGTGGCCGTTGTCGCAGCGGCCGATGGGATCCCGTCGGTGATCCTTTCACTCGCCGGCGGAGTCCTCGCAGACCGGCTGCCGCGGCGACGGATCCTGCTCGTCACCCAGTCGCTGCTGGGCCTGAGCGCCGGCTCGCTGGCGATCCTGGTCGCGACCAACCACGCGAGCTTCGCCGCCATCCTCGTGGTGGCGATCGTCTTCGGGGCCACCGACGCGGCCGACCTGCCGACGCGGCAGGCCCTGGTCGCCGACCTCGTCGAGCGGCATCTCGTGGTCAATGCGGTCGCCCTTGGCGCCACGGCGATGAGCGCGACCCGGATCGTCGGTCCATCGGTGGCCGGCCTCCTCATCGGACTGGCCGGGCCGGCCGTGTGCTTTGGGTTTCTCGCGGTCGCGTACCTCGCTCCGATTGTCGTGCTGTTGATGGTCATCCCGGACGTGGTCCCGCTGCCGAGGCAGGCAGGCGCGACCGCGTGGGGCGAGCTCACCGCCGGGCTCCGTGTCGCGGTGGGGGATCCGCTCGTACGTGGCGTCGTGATCGTCGCCTCGGTGCTCGCATTCTGTGGCGTGTCGTACATGCCGTTTCTGCCCGTCCTGGCAAAAACGCAGCTCCACGCCGGCCCCGAGACGCTGGGTGTCATGTACAGCGTGGGCGGCATCGGTGGATTGGTGGGCGGATTGGCGATCGCTTCGATGGGGCGAGGCGCGGGACGCCTCCAGCTCATGCTCGTCGGTGGGGTGGTGTACGCGGCAAGCCTGTTCGTCGTGGCCCACGGCACGGTGCTCTGGCTGACGCTGCCCGCGCTGGTCGGCATCAGCTTCGCATTCGTTGCGGTGAGCACGTCGATGACCACGCTGCTCCAGACGGACACCGATCCCGCGCTGCGCGGCAGGCTCCTCGGCATCTACGCGACGATCTTCGCCGGGTTGCAACCCCTGGGCACGGTGGCCTACGGCCTGATGCCGCGCTCAGTGGGACTGTTCAACGCCATCGGCGTCGGCGCTCTGCTGGTGGGGGCGACGACGGTGCTGGTGGTGGTCACGCCGTCGTTCCGGGCTCGCGTCAGCGGTCTGAGCGTCAGCCGACCCGGGCCGGCGGCAGCCCCCGATACACTGGCCTGAGGATGATGCATCGACGCGGCGGGGCGGCGGCCGTGGCAGCGTGCGCACTCGTGGTGGCGGCATGCGGCTCGAACAAGCCCCCTCCGGCCGCCGCGTCAACGGTGATCGCGCGCGTGGGTTCGGACAACATCACGCTCGCACAGTTCAATGTCCGCTACCAGAGCGCAGACACCAGCATCGTGCAGGGTGGCGGAGGTGACCCGCCTCCTGCTGCGGTCACGCAACTCCGCGCCGCGATCCTGCGCAGCCTGATTCTCGACACGGTGATTCGCGAAAAGGCAGGAGAGCTCGGGCTCGAGGCGACCACTGCGGAGGTCGATGCCGAAGTTGCCACCGACGCGCAGCAGGCAGGCGGAATGAGTGCACTCAAAACCGAGCTCGCCGGGGCGGGGGGGTCGATCGCGCAGCTCGACGACGAGATCGGCTCTAACCTCAACGAGCAGCGTGTCGAGAATGTCTTTGCGCAACAGCGCGCCGTGCTGATCGAAGGGTTTCTTGCCAAGGGCGCAAGCTTCATCGCCACGGCGAAAACGTATTCGGATGACAACGGCTCGACGGGGACTGCGGCCAAGGGTGGCGATCTCGGCGTCCTGACGGCTGCGCAACTGAAGACATACGATCCCGTGTTCGCGACCGCCGTTGAGGCGCTGAAGATCGGCGCGTACACCAAGACTCCGGTCCATGATGCCGGCGGCTACGACATCGTGATGCTGTACTCGAAGACCGCCGCCGGGTGGGGCGTGCGCCACATCCTGGTCTATGCCGGTAACCCGTACAACGTCATGGACCGGCCCAGCTGGTTTACGGAGGATCTGTTCACCGCAGTCGACCAGCTCTGCTCGGCGAATGAGATCGAGGTATCGCTGACCAACGCGGGTGGCAACCCATGCACATCGCCAAGCCCCAGTCCTTCGCCGGCCGCCTCGAGCCCCAAGCCCACCACCACGGCGACACCGGCTGGGTGAGGTGCTTCCTCGCCGTTCCCCTCGGCGAGCCGGCACTTGGGGAGGCCACGCTGCTGCAGGGTCATCTCCGTGAGCGCGTTCCCGAAGTCCGCTGGGCGCGACCGGAGACGCTGCATCTGACCGTGCATTTCTTCGGACAGATCGACGGCGACCGGGCCGCGGACGCGCTTGAGCTCGTGACACCCATCGCCGACCGCACCGCGCCGTTCGACGTCGCCCTGGACCGGCTCGGCGCCTTCCCGCACCACGGACCACCCCATGTGCTCTGGATCGGACCGGCGCGAGACGTCGTTCCCCTGACGGCGCTCGCGCTCGAATGTCGCGCGGCACTCGGCGCTGCGGGCTTCGACGTTGGGGAGCGCCGGTACCACGCGCACTGCACGCTCGGAAGGCCTCGTGTTCCGTGGAGCGACGGTGCACGCGCCGCGTGGGTCGCAATGGTGACAGAGGCTCAGCCGGAGATCCGTTTCACAGCAACGCGACTCACGCTGTACGAGTCCCGGTCCTCACCGGGAGGCGCCGTGTACACGGAGCGCGAGTCGCTCGCGTTCGAATCACACTGACTGGGGTCAGCGGTAGCGCGGGTCGATGATCTCCGTGTCGAGTCCGTACTGCTCGATTGCGGCGGCGACGACGTGACGCGGAAGGCGTTCCTGCTGCGCCAGCCCGTCGAGCACGGCGACGGAGATGGAGCCGGGGTCGATCTCGAAGTGGCGCCGCAGCGCCACCCGCGTGTCGCTCCGACCATATCCGTCAGTGCCGAGTGGGATGAACGGTACCGAGACGAAGCGCCCGATCTGATCAGGCACCGCCTTCATGTAGTCGGTCACCGCCACGATCGGTCCACCGTCACCACCGAGCTGCTCGTCGATGTACGCGACCCGCGGCTCGGCGTCCGGATGGAGACGGTTCCAGCGCTCGACGTCGAGCGCGTCATGACGCAGCTGCTGGAAGCTCGTGGCGCTCCACACCTCGGCCGCGACGTCGTGCTGCTCGAGCAGCATCGCCTGCGCCTCGAGGGCGGCCTGGACCGCGGTGCCGCTCGCGACAATGCGCGCGCGGTGGGTGCGGTCGCCGTCTGCGGCCCTGTATAGGTAGAGACCGCGCAGGATGCCCTCCTCGCTGCCCTCAGGCATCGGCGGCATCGGGTAGTTCTCGTTGTACAGCGTGATGTAGTAGAAGGCGTCCTCCCCGTCGACGTACATGCGGCGCATGCCGTTGCGAATGACGGTCGCAAGCTCGTATGCGAACGCGGGGTCGTAGATGCGCACGTTCGGGATCGCGCTGAACAGCAGCGGCGAATGTCCGTCCTCATGCTGCAGGCCCTCGCCGTTGAGCGTGGTGCGCCCCGCGGTGCCGCCGAGCATGAAGCCGCGGCCGCGTGAGTCGCCGAATGCCCAGATGAGGTCGCCGACGCGCTGGTACCCGAACATCGAGTAATAGATGTAGAAGGGGATGACCGCCTGGCCATGGGTCGCATATGCAGTTCCGGCCGCCGCGAAGCTCCCCATCGATCCCGCCTCGGTGATCCCCTCCTCAAGAATCTGTCCGTCGACTGCCTCGCGATACGACAGCACCATGCCCGCGTCGACAGGCTCGTAGGTCTGGCCGAACGGCGCGTAGATCTTCACCTCGCTGAAGAGCGCGTCCATGCCGAAGGTGCGCGCCTCGTCGGGGATGATCGGCACAACCCGGTTGCCGATGCCCGGGTCGCGGAGCAGGTTGCGAAGCAGACCGGCGAAGACCATGGTGGTCGACGCGGCGCGCGTCCCGCTGCCGGTGAGGAACTCTGTGTACGGCGCGTCGCCCGGAAGATCCAGCGGCTTGTTCCGCACCACCCTCCGCGGCAGCATGCCGCCGAGCGCGCGGCGGCGCATGAGCAGGTACTCCACCTCGTCGGAGTCCGCGCCGGGGTGGTAGTACGGGGGCTTGGACTCCGCGAGCCGCTTGTCGGTGATGGGCAACTCGAGCAGGTCGCGGAACGCGCGCAACTCCGCCTCGCCAATTTTCTTGATCTGGTGGGTCGAGTTGCGTCCCTCGAACCCGACGCCGAGGGTCCATCCCTTGACGGTGTGCGCAAGGATCACGGTTGGCGCTCCGCGCTGCTCGAGCGCGAGCTTGTACGCGGAGTACACCTTGCGATAGTCGTGTCCACCGCGGCGGAGGTGGCGGAGATCGTCATCGGACAGGTGCTCCACCATCTTGCGCAGACGCGGGTCCGGACCGAAGAAGTGCTCGCGAATGTACGCGCCGCTCTCGGTCGTGTACTTCTGGAACTCGCCGTCCGGCACGCGGTTCATCTGGTCCACGAGCACGCCGTGGACGTCACGGGCGAGGAGCTCATCCCATTCGCGCGCCCAGATCACCTTGATGACGTTCCAGCCGGCGCCGCGGAAGATGCCCTCCAACTCCTGGATGACCTTGCCGTTACCGCGCACCGGCCCGTCGAGCCGCTGCAGGTTGCAGTTGACGACGAAGGTGAGATTGTCGAGCTGCTCGCGCGCGGCGAGGGACAGCGCCCCGAGCGTCTCCGGCTCGTCGCACTCTCCGTCGCCGAGGAAGCACCAGACACGGCTCTCGCTCGTGTCAGCGATGTGGCGGTTGTACAGGTAGCGATTGAAGCGCGCCTGGTAGATGGCGTTGAGCGGGCCCAGACCCATCGACACGGTCGGGAACTCCCAGAACTCCGGCATCAGGCGCGGGTGCGGATACGAGCTGAGCCCGTTGCCGCCCGTCTCCTGGCGGAAGTTGTCCATCTGTGCCTCGGTGATCCGGCCCTCGAGGTAAGCGTGCGAATACATCCCCGGCGCCGCGTGGCCCTGGTAGTAGATCTGGTCGCCGGAGTTGCCGTCGTCCTTGCCGCGGAAGAAATGGTTGAAGCCGACCTCGTAGAGCGATGCGGCCGAGGCGTATGTCGACAGGTGCCCACCGATGCCGTCGCTTCGCTTGTTCGCCCGGGTGACCATGACCGCCGCGTTCCAGCGGACGATGCGGCGGATGCGCCGCTCCATCTCCTCGTCGCCGGGGAACCACGGCTCCTCGTCGGGGGGAATCGTGTTGATGTACGGCGTCGAGACCAGCGAGGGCACCGGCACCTGCAGGCGGCGGGCGCGTTCGAGGAGCTTGCCGATCACGAAACGTGCGCGCACCGTGCCTTCGGAAGCGACCAGCGCATCGAGAGACTCGAGCCACTCGGCCGTCTCCGCGGCATCCGCGTCGGGAAGCTGGTGAAGGAAGGCGTCGAACGTCATTCGAAGCGAGGATATACACCCGGGCGCCGGAAACCGCCTGTGTCACCGCATGCGGTCTTTGCACCAACCTGTGGTACTGTCTTGGCAAGTGCTCGCGAATCGGCGAGCCATGCCTCTTGGTGAACCCTCTCTCCGCCGGTCATCGGCGGGTCTCAAGAATCCGGCACACGACAGTCCAGCGAGGGGATTCTGGGATAGCGGGAATGACCCGGGTCCCGAGGTAACACGGTGACAACGTTTGAATCCATCGGCGTGCGTCCACGCACGTCCGCCGCTCTCCGCGAGAGCGGTTTCACAGAGCCGAACACGGTCCAGCAGGAGGCGATCCCGCCGCTTCTGGCCCGCCACGATTGCGTCATCGAGGCGCCGACCGGGTCCGGGAAGACCCTCGCGTTCGTCGTTCCGCTGGTGGAGCGGCTTGCCGGGCATCAGGGTCACGGGGCCAGGGCGCTGATCGTGACTCCCACCCGTGAGCTCGCCACCCAGGTGAACGCGGTGATCCGCAAGGTGGACCCGGCGCTGCGCACGGTGGTCTGCATCGGAGGGGTCGGCTACGGTCCACAGACGGGGGGTCTGCGCAATTCGCCGGATGTGATCGTCGGGTGTCCGGGACGGCTCCTCGACCTGGCGAGCAACGGCCTGGCGCGACTCCGGGACATCGAGTACCTCGTCCTCGACGAGGCTGACGAGATGCTCGACCAGGGGTTCGCGAAAGACGTCGAGAAGATCATCTCGCTGTGTCCCGCCTTCAGCAGCAGCGCTCGCCGGCAGACGGTCCTCGCCTCGGCGACGATGCCCGACTGGGTGCAGCGCATGATCACCAAGCATCTGTACGAGCCGGCACGCGTGCGCGTCGTCAACGAGCAGGTCCCCGCGCTCGAACACGGTGTCATGAGCGTCGTGAAGTCGCAGAAGATCGACGCGCTGTCACGGCTCCTGCGCCGGCAACGGACAACCGAGCTGAATCAAACAATCGTCTTCCATCGCACCAAGCACGGAGCCAAGAAGCTCGTACGCGACCTGCTCCGCATGGGTCACACGGCAGGCGAGTTGCAGGGCAACCTGTCGCAGAATGCCCGAGACCGCGCCCTGGATTCGTTCCGCGCGAACCGGACCGAGGTGCTGGTCGCCACCAACGTCGCGGCGCGCGGTATCGACGTCGTGAATGTGGGCCTGGTCATCAACTTCGAGCTTCCCGAGACGCCGCAGTGGCTCACCCATCGGGTCGGACGGACCGCGCGCAACGGCAACGAGGGCAAGGCGATCACGTTTCTCAGTGAAGAGGACGGTGACCAGTGGCGCAAGCTGCGCCGCCTCGGCGCCCCCGCGCTCCCGGAGATCGACGGCACGCTGCTGCTGACCACGGGTGAGTGGAAGCTCGGTGCGCCGCCGCGCGAGGCTATGCCAGCGCCTGCTCCAGGTCGGCCACCAAGTCGTCGACGTCCTCAATACCGACGGACAGGCGCAGCAGCCCGTCGCTGACCCCGACGCGCGTTCGGGTCTCTTCCGGTATCGACGCGTGTGTCATCAGGGCGGGGCTTTCCGCGAGCGACTCCACGGCACCCAGTGACTCGGCGAGCGTGAACACGCGCAGGCGCTCGAGAAAGGAGCGTGCCGCATCGCCCGACGAGACTTCGAAGGACACCACGCCGCCGAAGTGGCCGTCCATCTGCCGCCGCGCCAGCGCGTGGCCTGGATGGCTTTCCAGCCCGGGGTAGTACACCTGGACCACGGCATCCTGACCCTCGAGCCATCGCGCGATCGCGAGCGCGTTCTCGCATTGGCGCAGAACGCGCAGTTGCAGCGTCTTCAACCCGCGGAGCAGCAACCAGCAGTCGAACGGTGACGGCACCGCGCCGACGGCGTTCTGGTGGAAGCGCATTCGCTCGGCGAGGATGTCATTCGAGGTGAGCACCGCTCCGCCGAGCACATCGCTGTGGCCGCCGAGAAATTTGGTCGAGCTGTGGATCACGAGGTCGGCACCGAACTCGAGCGGGCGCTGCAGCACCGGGCTCGCGAACGTGCTGTCAACCGCGACAAGCGCGCCCGCACCGTGCACGATCTCGCTCACCGCGTCGAGATCGACGACACGCAGCAGCGGATTCGTCGGGGACTCGAGCCAGACCATGCGCGTGCGATCGGTCATCGCGGCAGCGACGCCGTCAATGTCGGTGGGATCGACAGCCGTGAAGGTCAGTCCGTAGCGCCGGAAGACCTTGTCGAACAGCCGGAAGGTGCCGCCGTAGACATCCTCGGTGAACACGACGTGGTCGCCTGGATCGAGGAGCAGCATCACCGTCGTGGTTGCGGCGAGGCCGGAGGCGAATGCGAGCCCATGCTCGGCACCCTCGAGCGAAGCGAGGCACGCCTCGAGGTTCGAGCGGGTCGGATTGCCGGAGCGCGAATACTCGAATCCTCTGTGCCGGCCGGGCGACTCCTGCGCGAACGTCGTCGCCAGATGAATCGGGACGATCACCGCGCCCGTGGACGGGTCCGGTCCCTGGCCGACGTGCAGGGCGCGCGTGGCCAGACCATGCTGTTTGTGCTCCACGTCGGTCAGGGGCGTCCGCGCCGGGCGACGAACTCGAGCAGGTCGCTCCGCGTGATCACCCCGACCGGGCGGTCGCCTTCGACGATCATCAGCGCGGGCTCGCCGCCCAGCAGGGCCTCGAACGCCTCCTCGATCGGCGCGCCGGCTGCGACGCGCGCGAATGGCGGGTCCATCGCCGTCGACACCGACGTGGTGACGACGGCGGGGTCGCGGTAGATGCGATCCAGCAGCGTGCGCTCCTGGATGCTGCCGACCACGCCGCCGGCGGTCGTGCTGCCGTTCTCGGTGACGAGCAGCTGAGAGATCCCGTACTGCTGCATCAGATCAATCGCCTCACCGACGGATTTGCCAGCGCTGACGCTGACCATCTCGGGCACACCGTCGCTGTGCGAATCGATGACCTCGCGAACGCGCGCGGGGACGAGTCGCTGCAGGTACCCGTTCTGGCGCATCCACTCGTCGGAGAAGAACTTGCTGAGATAGTTGCGGCCGGTGTCGGGGAGGAGCACGACGATCACGTCGTCAGCCTTGGAGTCGACCGCGACCTGGATCGCGGCATGCAGCGCCAGGCCGGCCGAGCCGCCGACCAGGATGCCCTCCTGACGCGCGAGCTTCCGTGCGGCCACGAAGCTTTCGCGATCGGTCACCTGGATGAACTCATCGACGACCTCGCGGTCGAACGTGCCCGGCCAGAAGTCCTCGCCGACGCCTTCGACCTTGTACGGCGCGATCTCGCCGCTGTAGATCGACCCCTCGGGGTCGGCGCCGATGACGCGAACCGCCGGGTTCTGCTCCTTCAGGTATTTGCCGACACCGCTGATGGTGCCGCCGGTGCCGACGCCGGCGACGAATGTGGTGATCCGGCCGTCGGTCTGGCGCCAGATCTCCGGCCCTGTCGTGCGGTAATGCGCCTCGGGGTTTCGCGGATTGAAGTACTGGTTTGGCTGGAAGGCGCCGGGCACCTCGCGTGTCAGCCGGTCCGCGACCGAGTAGTACGACTGCGGAGATTCGCGCTCCACGTTGGTGGGGCAGATGACCACCTCCGCGCCATACGCGCGCAGCAGGCTGATCTTCTCCGCCGACATCTTGTCGGGCATGACGAAGATCATCTTGTAGCCCTTGATCGCCGCCGCCATGGCGAGACCGTGGCCCGTGTTGCCCGACGTCGGCTCGACGATCGTGCCCCCCGGCCTGAGCAGCCCACTGTGCTCGGCATCCGCGAGCATCGACAGGCCGATGCGGTCCTTGACGCTGCCACCCGGGTTGAGCTGCTCGAGCTTGGCAAGGATCAGGGGCCGGAGCCCCTCGGTGACCTTGCTCAGCCGGACCAACGGGGTGTTGCCGACCAGGTCGAGGATGCTCTCGACGTACTCCACTGTCCGGCCATTCTAGTGCCCGGCCGCGGTGGTCCCCGTGACGGAATTCGACTCCACCGCGCTTTTGCCACGGCATACTGATGACGAATGGAGCAGTCTGGAGGCCGCGACATCGACGGGTCGCGGATACACGTTCCCGGCTACACACTGGATCGGGGGATCAGCGTCGACCGCGCCGGTGCGCTCGTCGACGCCCATGACGACACGACGGGATCGCGGGTGCTCATCCGCCTGCTCAGCCCGGCGCTGTCCACCGACGCCGCCTACCGTCGCCAGATTCGCCACGACATGGGCGTGCTCGGCGCCTTGCGACACCAGCACCTGCTTTCGGTCATCGCGTTCGACGACAGGAGCACGGCGATCGTCTACGAGTGGGTGGACGCGATCACGCTGCAGCACCTGATCGATGTGTCAGGTCCCCTTGCCGCGACGGCTGCGCTGGTCGTCTTCGACGACTCACTCGCCGCACTCGAGGCGCTCCACGCCGCGGGAATCATCCATCGCGATGTGACTCCGGGCGCGATGCTGCTCGACACCGGTGGGACCGCCATCCTGCGTGATGCGGGTGTGCCGTCACCGCCACTCCGTCGCGGCTGGCGTGCGGGGACGCCGCAGTACATGGCCCCCGAGCTGTGGGCGGGCAGACCGCACACCGTCGCGACCGATATCTACGCCGCGACCGGCGTGCTCGTGGTCTCGCTCACCGGGCGGCCTCCCTACCTCGGCACGGACCTCACCGGGCTGGGCGTGCAGCACACCCAGGGAGCACTGCCGAGCGAGTCGGTGCCGCTGCTCGCGAGAGAGCTCGTGATCCGGGGTCTGGCAAAGGATTCGCGCGACCGGCCGGCGAGTGCGGCCCTGTTCCGGCGCGATGTCGAGGTCGCGGGCGCAGCGTTCCTCGGCGCCAACTGGCGAGCGAAGGGACGTTCCTGGCTGGCGGTCGTCGTCGCCGATCGCCTCGCCGACCCGGCCCCCGAATCGCCGCCGGTCGAGTTCGTGGATGACGACGATGACCTGCCGCTGCCCGGTCTCGCGATCGACAGCGCGGCTGACGAGTCGCGTGCCGGCGGCGTGGGATGGAAGGTATGGTCGATCGCCGCCGCCGCGGTCATCGCGCTCCTGGTTATGGTCGTCTTCGCCGTGCAGGCGTTGGGCGGACCTGGCGTTCAGGTCTCGCCGACAGCGCCGCCGGCTCCGCTCTTCACGCCCACCGCTGCAGCCACTGCGCCGGCGGATGCGGGCCTGCCGATCGACACCGCCGGGGCTGCACCCGACACCCCGACGGCACCACCGGCGGCCACGTCGACGCCGACGGCGGCGCCGAGCACCGTGCCCATCACGATCGCGCCAACACCGACGGGATCACCGCCTCCCAGCGCAACGCCAACCGTCCTACCAACGCCGTCGTCGAAACCGACGCCGAAGGGGCCCTGAAGGAAGAGCGATCGGGGCTCAGCGCAACGGGATAACGTTGTAGACGTCGCTCGCGTACTCGAGCATCATCCTCGCCGCTGAGAATCGCGGCCCGTTGGTGCGCAGCGAGGCGCGCATTCGCTGCACCCAGCCGCGGGGGATGCCGTCCTCATCGCGCTGATAGAAAAGCGGAACGACCTCGTGCTCGATGATGTCGAAGAGCGTCGCCGCGTCGCGCGAGTCCTGCATCCCATGGTCGAACAGGATGTCGCCCGGAATGGCCCATCCGTTGAGCCCGTTGTATGCCTCGGCCCACCATCCGTCGAGCACCGACAGATTGAGGCCGCCGTTGAGCGCCGACTTCATGCCACTCGTTCCGCTCGCCTCGAGTGGTGGTCTGGGGACGTTGATCCACACGTCGCAGCCGGCCACCATGTGCTCGGCGGTCGCCAGGCTGTAGTTGTCAAGGAACGCGATCCGGCTCATCGCCGCGGGCTCGCGCTCGAAGGTGAACAGTCCCTGGGCAGCGTGCTTGGCATCCTCGTCCTGGGGATGCGCCTTGCCCGCGAACACCATCTGCGCCGGCCGATCCTTGTTCTCGAGCACGCTCGCGGCACGCTGCGGATCGAGGGTCAGCAGCTGGATCCGTTTGTATCCGGCGAGGCGACGGGCGAACCCGAAGGTCAGCGCGTGTTCGTCGAAGCCGTGCTCCGCCGCCTCGACGTACCAGCGCGGCTCATCGCGAGCGAGACGGTTGGCGACGCTTCGCACCCGGACCTCCTGCACGAACTCGGCGCGCATGGCATTGCGCACAGCCCAGAGCTCGGCGTCGGGGATGTCGTCGACTCCGCGCCACGTGTCGGGATCGGCTGCGCGCGCCTCCCATCCCGCACCCAGATAGCGATCGAGCATCTCGCGCATCCGCGGGACCATCCAGGTCGGGACGTGCACGCCGTTGGTGACGTGTCCGATCGGCACGGTGTCGGCAGGGCGCTCGGGAAAGAGTGACTGCCACATCTGGCGGGCAACCTCGCCGTGGCGGCGGCTCACACCGTTGCGCGCGCGGCTCATCTTGATGCCGAGTGGCGTCATCACGAACTGCTCGTGGGGGTTGTCCGGCCGCGTGCGGCCGAGGTGGAGGAAACCCTCGAGGTCGAGGCCGGCCTGCTCGGGATAGTCGCCGAGCACCTCGACGATCTCGCTGACGTCGTAGCCCTCGTTGCCGGCGCTGACCGGCGTATGGGTCGTGAACACGGTGCGTTCGCGTGCAGCGGTGAACGCCTCGTGGCGCGAGCGCCCCAGCGCCATCTCGCGGCGTGCCATCTCGAGGGGGGCGAGTGCGGCATGGCCCTCGTTGAGGTGGACGACGCAGGGCTCCAGCCCCATCGCGTCGAGGGCGCGCATCGAGCCGATGCCGAGGAGCGCGTACTGGGCAAGCCGGGTGGGTCTGTCGGCGACGTAGAGACGGCTGGTGATCCACTGATCGATGGCGGAGTTCTCGGGACGTTCCGCATCGAGCAGGTAGAGAGGTGTGCGTCCGATGTCGAGCCGCCACACCTGCACGACGACATCGCGCCCGCGCAGCGGCACCGTCACTGTGAGCGGCGTGCCGCCTTTATAGACAAGAGCGGCAGGAACTCGTTCCGGGTCCACCTGGAGCCAGTATTCGAGCTGGTATCCCGATCGATCCATGCGCTGCTGGAAATATCCCTGGCGGTAGAGGAGCCCGACACCGACCATCGGGAGCGCCATGTCGGATGCCTGCTTGAGGATGTCCCCGGCCAGCACGCCCAGACCACCGGCATAGATCGGAAGGGATCGGTGCACCGCGAACTCGGCGCAGAGAAATGCCACCGGACGGAGCGGTGTCGCCTTCCCCTCCAGCGGCGGACGGTTCAACTCGTGGTCGAGGGTCCCGATGAGCTCGGTCAGCCGGTGGAGCAGCGTCGCGTCTCCTGCGGCACGCTCGAGCGTCGCGGACGACGTCTCGTCGAGCAGGCGTATGGGGTTGTGGTTGCTCGCCTCCCATCGCACGGGGTCGATCATCCGGAACACGTCGTCGCCGCCGTGCCACCACGACCACCCGTAGTTGTACGCGAGCCGCGCGAGCGGCTCGAGTGGTGACGGCAACCGGCCCGCGAGATCGGCCGCTGCGCGGTCGATGTCCTCGCTGCCGTCGGCAAGGATGGCCGTTGCGAGCTCTGTCATGGCTTGCTTAAGGACTCTGCGAGTGCCTGCTGCAAGGCGTTCACGCCACCCTTCGGACCGCCGGGATGCTTGAAGACTGCAGTCCCGGCGACGAGCACGTCCGCCCCCGCATCGACACACGCTTTCGCATTGGTCGCATCGACGCCGCCGTCGACCTCGATTTCGGTTTCCAGGCCCTGACGCTCCACCTCACGGCGGATCTGCTCGACCTTCTGCAGGGTGCGGGGTATCAGCTTCTGTCCCCCGAATCCGGGGTCGATGGTCATGACGAGCGCGAGGTCACACGACTCGAGCATGTCATCGAGCATCTGCGCGGGTGTGCTGGGATTGATTGCGGCGCCGGAGCGGCAGTCGAGGGCGCGGATGGTTGTCAGTGTGCGGTGCAGGTTCGGACACACCTCGTAATGCACGGTGATCGCGTCAGCGCCCGCCGTCGCGAACGTGCTCAGATGCGCGTCGGGGTTGACGATCATGAGATGCAGCTCGAGCGGTAGCGATGTCGCACGCCGGAGCATACGCACCGTCTCAGTACCAAACGTGAAGTTGGGAACGAACATGCCGTCCATCACGTCGACATGGATGCGCTCCGCGCCGCTTGCCTCCAGGTCGTGCGCAGCCTCCGCTAAGTGCCCGAAGTCAGCGGCGAGCAGGCTCGGCGCGATGCGGACGGCGTCGCGGCAGGGCTTCCAGGTCGATCGCGGCATCCCGCGGATTCTGGCAGACGCGGGTCAGCGGACTGCCGGAGTTATCCGAGCCGTCACCCGGCCGCGGCATCGGCGTCGAGGAACCAGGCCAGGCTTCCATCGGCGGGGCGCACTCGCGAGGCGGGGACATCCCCTCGCGCGGTGGCGACCAGCGCAGCGTGCTTGCTCGTGCCCGTGACCATAAAACCGACGGCGGCAGCCGCGTTGATCGTGGGAAAAGTGAGCGTCATCCGGTCATAGGGTTCGTAGTCGGCGAGACCGCGGGTTGCCCAGCGGTCGGTGACCTCCAATGCCGGCGTGCCCGGGAACAGCGACGCGGTGTGGCCGTTCTCGCCAAGACCGAGGAGGATCAGATCGAGCCGCGGCGCACCGCCCGGTCCTGCCGGGAGCGACGCGGCGAGCAGATCCGAGTATTGCTCGGCGGCCGCATCGAGATCCGGGCGTTCGGCAGGCATGCGATGCACGCGATCGGGGTCGACCGGCACGCGACTCAGCAACGTGGTGGCGGCAAGGGAGTAGTTGCTGCGGGGATCATCGGGCGGGCAGGCGCGCTCATCCGCGAAATAGACGTTCCACCAGCTCCAGTCGATGCGTCCGCGCCATTCCGGGCCTGCGAGCAGTTCGTTCAGCAGACGTGGGGTGCTGCCGCCGGAGAGCGCGATCGAAAAGCTGCCGTGGCCGGCGTGCGCCTGCCGGGACTGAGCAGCGATCCAGGTCGCGACCGCGTCGGCAACTTCCGCTGCGGTCTCACTGACGACGCGCTCGCCGGCGAGTCCATCGAGAGGACTTGACAGTGCCACGTCAGGGGACATGCCACGAGCGCCCGTCGCCGGCCATGAAGGCATGCGACTCTTCGGGTCCCCACGTCCCCGCCGGGTAATTCGGGCAGTGGATCGGATCGGGTGGATGCGCGCGCCACCCGTCGAGAATCGCCGTGCAGAATCGCCACGCCTCCTCGACCTCGTCCTCGCGCGCGAAGAGTGTCGCGTCGCCGCGCATGCAGTCGAGGAGCAGGCGCTCGTACGCATCGGGCGATTGCTCGCGAAATGCCGTGCCGTACATGAAATCCATGTTCACCGACTCGATGCGCAGCGCCTGACCGGGGATCTTCGCGCCGAAACGGAGCGTGATCCCCTCGTCCGGCTGGATGCGCAGGATGAGCAGGTTTGGATCGATGCCGTCTGCCGGCGCCGCCCCCGAGGCGAGCGGGACACTGCCGGCGAAGGGCGAATGGGGCACGCGGCGAAACTGGATGACGATCTCGGTCGCGCGTTTTGCCAGCCGCTTGCCGGTGCGCAGGTAGAACGGCGTTCCCGCCCAGCGCCAGTTGTCGATGTCAACCTTGAGCGCAACGAAGGTCTCGCGCAGCGAATCGGGCGCGACGCCTCTCTCCTCCCGATAACCGGGAACGGGCTGCCCGTTGATGAATCCTCGGGAGTACTGACCGCGTACCGAGTGCGAGAGTGCGTCATCCGGATGGATGGGCCGCACCGCGCGGAGCAGCTTGACCTTCTCGTCGCGAACCATCTCGGCCTGAAAGTTCGACGGCGCCTCCATGCCGACGATGGCGACCAGCTGCATGATGTGGTTCTGGACGATGTCGCGCAGCGCGCCGGCCTCCTCGTAGTACGCACCACGGCCCTCGACGCCGATCTCCTCCGCCACCGTGATCTGGACGTGGTCGATGTACTGGCGGTTCCACAACGGCTCGAAGATCCCGTTGGCAAAGCGGAAGACGAGCAGGTTCTGGACGGTCTCCTTGCCCAGGTAGTGGTCGATGCGATAGATCTGCTCTTCGATGAAGGCGGTGTGCAGCCGCGCGTTGAGCTCGCGTGCACTCGCCAGATCCCGCCCAAACGGCTTCTCGATGATCACGCGCACAAAGGTTCCAGGTGCCTGGGTCGTCAGCCCGGCGGCGTTGAGCCGATCTGCGAGGCGGATGACCGCATTCGGCGGCGTGCTGAAGTAGAGCAGCCGGTTGCCGCCGGTGCCCCGTTCATGGTCCGCGGATTCGAGTGCGCGCTTCAGCGGCTCAAAGCCGTCCGGAGCCTCGAGGTCATACGCCACGAATCGCAACCCGGCTGCGAATTTCTCCCACACATCATCGCGGAGGTGCACGCGGCCATACTTCTCGACGCCCTCGCGCATGTCGGCGCGGAATTCCTCATCGCTCAGGTGCCTGCGGGCGGCGCCGATCACGGTGAATCCGTCCGGCAGACTTCCTTCCGCTGCCAGCGCATACAGCGCAGGAACCAGCTTGCGTTTTGTCAGATCGCCGCTGGCGCCGAAGATCACGACGCAGCAGGCAATCGGAGTTCGCGGCTCCCGCCGTCTCTCGTACAGCGGGTGCTCTGCGGTCAGTGTGATGCCGAGGTCCCCGCAGGCGACTCGGGCTTCACCGGGTGGCCCCCGAACTCATTGCGGAGCGCAGCGATCACCTTGTTGCTGAAGCCGTCCGGCAGTCGCGACTGGAATCGCATGAACAGCGACATCGCGAGGACGGGAGCCGGTACCGACAGCTGCATCGCCTCCTCGAGCGTCCAGCGACCCTCACCGGAGTCGTCCACCCAGCCGCGCAGCTGGCTCAGTTGCGGGTCGCGATCGAATGCGCGCTCGGCGAGCTCGAGGAGCCAGGAGCGCACCACGCTCCCCTGGTTCCAGAGGTGCGCGATCGCATGAAGATCGAGCTCGCCGAAGTCCTGCTTCGCCTGCATGATGGCAAAACCCTCGGCATACGCCTGCAGCATTCCGTACTCGATGCCGTTGTGCACCATCTTGACGAAGTGGCCGGAGCCAGACGGTCCCACGTGCAGGAAGCCGTCGGGCGGCGCCAGTGTCGTGAAGATCGGGCGCCAGTGGTCGATGTTCTCCTTCTCACCGCCGGCCATCAGACAGTACCCGACCTGAAGACCCCAGATGCCCCCACTGGTTCCGGCGTCGATGAAGTTGATGCCGCGCTCGACGCTGCTCGCGGCTCGAGCCATGGAGTCGTGGTAGTTGCTGTTCCCGCCGTCGATGATCGTGTCGCCCTTCTCCAGGAGCGACTGCAGCGCTGCCACGGTATCATCGGTGGGCTTTCCCGACGGAACCATGATCCAGACGCCGCGCGGCTTGTCGAGTGCTGCGATCAGCTCGTCAATGCTTGCGGTTGTCGTCGCGCCCAAGGCCTCGACGCTTGCGCGCGCCTCCGGATTGGGATCGTATGCCACGACCGCGTGGTCACCGTCCCGACGGAGCCGGTGCACCATGTTGGCGCCCATCCTGCCGAGCCCGACAAAGCCGATCTGCATGGTGGTGAGTCCTTCGGTGTGGTGGCTGCGCTCAGTGCGCCGCCGTTGTTGCGCTGACGGCGTCGGTGAGGCTCGCGAGCCCGGCGTCGAGGTCACCGGCAATGTGGACGCGGACGACGCGCCGGCCGTGGGAACGAAGTGATTGGAGGTCGCCTGCGGCCTGCGCGCGTTTCAGGATCGAGAACGTGAACGGCTGACCGGGAATCGGCACGTCGGTCCCGTCGTCGGCGGTGATCTGGATGTAGACGCCGGTGTTCGGACCCCCTTTATGGAGCTGGCCGGTGCTGTGCAGGAAACGCGGGCCAAAACCGAGCGTGGTGGCAAGACGCCGTGTGTCACGGATGGCGACACGCAGGCGCTCGAGCGCGGTTTCATTGCCGCCGTCCTGTGTGACGTAGGCCATCAGCGCGATGTAGTCCCCTGGATTGGCGGTGTCGAGGTGCGCGGAGAGCGCGCCCGAGGCGCTGCTTCCAGTGACGTCGCCGTACACGCGCAGCGCGCCGTCGGTCACCGCGGCATGCTCGTCGGGAAGAGCCCCGGTCTGTTGGTACTGCTGCAACACCGCCTGGGTGTTGTCCTTCGACTCCTGTACGTTCGGCTCATCGAAGGCATCGATGCCGAGGTGCGCACCCGCCACAGCTGTCGCGAACTCCCAGCGGAAGAACTCCGCGCCGAGGTCGTACTTGTCCACGAGGTCGAAGGTGATGACCGGGTGGCCCGCGCTCTTCAACGCCTCTATTGAGCGATCGAATCCAGCGTCACCGCCGAAACGGAGCGCGACAAACAGCCGATCGTCGGCATAGACCGGGGGATCGCCGATCGGCTCATCTCCGATCGGGATGATGCCCTTGCCTTCCTTGCCGGTGCTCTCTGCGATGAGTTGCTCGGCCCACAACGAAAAGGCCTCGATTTCCCGGGGTGCCAGGATGGTCACCTTGTCGCGTCCCTGGTCGTGGAGCACGCCCATCACGGTTCCGAGGCTCAGCCCGCAGTTGAGGTCGCCCGGGACACCGGCTCTGCAGTTCCTGCGCATCTGAGCGGCGCGCTCGAGGAGGAGTTCGCAGTCGATCCCGATGATCGCCGCCGGGACCAGGCCGAACATGCTCAATGCCGAGTATCGGCCACCGATGTCAGGTGGGTTCTTGTAGAGGTGGAGGAATCCCCTGTCACGCGCGGTGGTGGCGAGCGGCGTTCCCGGGTCGGTCACCGCGATGAAATGCGAGCCGGGATTGTTGCTGACGGTAGCGGTGAGCTCCCAGAAGTGAGCGAGGTGAGAAAGCGTCTCGAGTGTCGTCCCCGACTTGCTGGACACGATGTACCCGGTCTTCTTCGGATCGATCGCGCCCGTCAGCCGGGTGATCGCGAGCGGATCCGTTGTGTCGAGCACGTGCAGCACCGGTTGTCCCTCCGTGCTGCTGAAGGAGGTGCGCAGCACCTCGGGGCAGAGGCTCGAACCGCCCATGCCGAGCACCACACAGTCACGCCACCCTGCCTCGCGCACCTCGGTTGCGAGCGCCTGCAGCGCAGGGAGCCGCTCGTGCATCGCACCGATGACATCGAGCCAGCCCAGGCGGTTCCTGATCACCGCCGCATGGGCGCTGTCGCCCGGCTTCCAGAGGTTCGGATCGCGTTCCCAGACGCGCGTGGCGATCGTGCTCGCCTCCGGCGTGTCGAGGGGAATCGACGTCGCTCCGGTGTCGATGTGCTGACGCCGCGCGTATCCGGACCCCATGGCGTCGATCTTCTCGGCGATGCCGCGGATCAGCGCGTTGTAGGAGTCGGCGAACTGCTTGAGGCCGTCGTCGAGCAACTGTTGCGTCACCGCATCCATGTCGATGCCCGCTTCGGCAAGCTGCTCCATCACTCGGTGGGCGCCCGCATAGTCGGCCTTGACGGTGTCACCGGCCACGACGCCGTGATCAACGAACGCCTCGATGGTCGCGGGTGGCATGGTGTCCACGGTGTCCGATCCGATCAGCGCCTCGGCATAGACGACGTCCCGGTAGTTCGGATTCTTGGCGCTTGTGCTCGCCCACAGCGGGCGCTGTACATGAGCACCGGCGGCGCGCAGCCGGGCAAACCGTTCATCACCGAAACGCTTTTCGAACAGCTCGTAGGCGAGCCGCGCGTTGGCGATCGCCGCTTTGCCGAGCAGGCCCTCGATAAGCGCATTTCCGGGATCCGCCGCGAGCTTCTCCTGGAGCAGCTTGTCGACGAGCGTGTCGACGCGGCTGACGAAGAACGACGCGACGGAGTGGACATCGAGCGACTGCCCATCGTTGTGCCGGGCTTCGAGCGCCGAGATGTACTGCTCGATCACGCGGTCGTGCATCGCGATCGCGAAGATGAGCGTGACGTTGACGTTGCGGCCGTCGGCGATCGTCCGATGGATGGCAGGCATCCCCTCGAGCGTCGCCGGGATCTTGATCATCAGGTTGGGGCGGTCGACCCGCTCCCACAAGGTCCTCGCGGTCGCGATGGTCGCGTCCGTCGCATGTGCAAGCGATGGCGGTACCTCGAGACTGACGAATCCGTCCGCGCCCGACGTGCGTTCATGGACCGGTCGGAGGAGGTCCGCGGCGTCCTGGATGTCGGTGATCGCGAGCTCCGTGAAGACGTCCTGCGGGTCGTCGATCCCGGACGACACCAGCTCGCGAATCTGATCGTCGTAGAGCGAGCCTTCTGCGATCGCCTTCTGAAAGATGGTGGGGTTGCTGGTCAGCCCGGTCACATTGTTTTCAGTGATGCGGCGTTCCAGCTCACCGGTGGTCACCAGCTCGCGGCTGATGAAGTCGAGCCAGACCGACTGGCCGTGTTCCCCGAGCTGCTGGAGTGGATTGGCCATTCAGCCGGCCCCCACGGACGCACCGACCAGGGTGTTCACCGCTGCGACGACCGCGTCGGCGTCGATCCCGGCGGCAGCCATCAACTCGGTGGGGCTGGCGGATCCGGGAAGGCCTCGCACGGCGAGATGCGTCACGCGTGGTGGGTTCTCCTCGAGCGCGAGTGCCTCCATCACGGCGGCGCCCAGGCCACCCTGCGGGTAATGGTCCTCGACGACGACCAGACGGCCCGCTGTCGCCTCGCTCGCCGCACGCAGCGTCGCGGTGTCGATCGGCTTCACCGAATAGAGGTCGATGACGCGGCAGGAGATCCCACTGGTCGCCAGGCGCTCGGCCGCTGCGAGGCACGCGTGCAGCGTCACGCCGCCACCGATGAGCGTGACCACGTCGTTGGTGGATTGTCGAAGCACCTTGGCGCCACCGATCGGGAACTCCTCGTCGTTCGCATACAGGACCGGGTATGCGCCACGCGTGGTGCGGATGTAGCTGATACCGCGCAGATCAGCCATCTGTGCAACGAGTTTCGCAGTCGACACAGCGTCGCTTGGATAGAGCACCGTCGAGGTGTGCACTGCGCGAAGCGAGGCGAGGTCCTCGAGTGCCATCTGTGACGGACCGTCCGCGCCGATCTCGCAGCCGGCGTGCGAGCCCGAGAGACGGATGTCCACCTCGGACACACCCGCCATGCGCACGAAGTCGTAGGCACGAGACAAGAACGCCGCGAACGTCGACGCAAACGGGACGTAGCCGCGAACGGACAGACCGACCGCGCTTGCAACCATCTGCTGTTCCGCGATGAACATCTCGAAGAACCGGTCGGGATAGGCGTCTTTGAACTCGTCGGCATGGGTCGAGTTGCTGACCTCGCCGTCGAGCGCCACGACGTCGTGACGGGCGCCGAGGGCGCGGAGTGTGTCGCCATATGCCTTGCGAGTCGCGACCTTGTCGCCGAGGGTGTACTTCGGCAGGACGACCGGACTGTCGGCGACCGCCGCCGACGCGGAGTCGAGTGGTTCGGGCGGCCGTACGTCGATGCGGAGATCGCGCTCGCCGCCGAGCTCCGCAATCGCCCTCTCGGCCATCTCGGGGGGCAGCGCCTTGCCGTGCCATCCGTCCTTGTTCTCGATCTCTTTGAAACCCTTGCCTTTGATGGTGCGGGCGATCACGACGCTCGGACGGTCCCCGCCCGAGCGTGCGGAAGCGAGCGCTTCGTCGATCTCGGTGAGGTCGTGACCGTCGATGACGATCGCCCTGCACCCGAAGGCGTCGACGCGGCGGCGGTAGACATCGAGGTTCCACTCGTACTCGGTGGGTCCCCGCTGGCCGAGGCGGTTCACATCGAAGATGGCCGTGAGGTTGGAGAGGCCGTAGTGACCGGCCTTGTCGAGCGCCTCCCAGATGGATCCCTCGGCGAGCTCGCTGTCGCCGCAGAGCACCCAGACGTGGAACGGGAGGCGGTCGAGGTACTTGCCCGCGAGGGCGACCCCGACTGCGATCGCCAGGCCCTGGCCGAGCGATCCGGTGGCCACGTCCACCCAGGGGATGATCGGCGTCGGGTGCCCCTCGAGCCTGGAGCCGAAGGTCCGGTAGGTCATGAGCTCCTCGTCGGAGATCGCGCCGACCGCCTTGTACAGACCGTAGAGGAGTGGCGAGGCGTGCCCCTTCGAGAAGATGAGGTGGTCGTTGTTGGCCAGATCGGGGTGTGCGAAGTCGTAGCGGAGATGGCGAGCGGCCAGGACAGCGATCAGGTCGGCGGCCGACATGCTCGAGGTGGGGTGTCCCGACCCAGCCTTGGTGCTCGCGCGGATCCCGTCGACGCGGATCTGCTGGGCGACCTCACCCACGAAATCGAGCGCAGGAGGCGCCCCTGTCTCGACGTTGTTGGTCACTGCCATGGACACACCTCCATTTCATCCTCTGAACTTGAATCATGCCGCGACTGGCCCATGCGGCGCGGCCGTGTATTGGTTAAGGTCCCATGGGGTACAGTCACGGCTCTGGCGCGCGCCTATAGCTCAGTCCGGATAGAGCGTCTGACTACGGATCAGAAGGTCGGGGGTTCAAATCCTCCTGGGCGCGCCAGCCAGGTCAAAAGCGGAGATTGCTGTTGGGACGGGTGGGTGCGACGACCCTCCTGTTCTTCACGAGGGTTCCAGAGACGTGAAAGTCGTGCTGATGAACACCAAAGACCAGAGCGTCGTCGCGCGCTTTGACGCAGACGCGCCCCCGCGTGTTGGGGATCGCATGGAGATCCTCCCTCACGGTCGTGCCCACAACTGGCGGAATTGGGAGGTCCAGGCCGTCCGCTGGACGCTGGATCTGGAAGAGCCGGATGCCGACACGCCACGCGAGACAGCCACGTTCCTTCACGTCGTGGCGGACGTTGCCGAGGTGTCGCGTACCGACTGATACCTTGGTTGCGCGTGAGCCGAAGGGGGTGTCAATCCAGGGGCAGGGAGCTCGAAGTAGCTCACCAGGTCGATCTCCCGCTCTGAGCCGGCCTTCGCCCACGCGAACCGGGCTCTCAGGCGATTCGGCGCGGAAGATCAACGCCGTCGGACCGCCCGAGCGGCACTCCGGGAGACAGCAGGCTGATCCCGCCGGCGCCCGACGCGGAGGTCGGGGTGTCCGTGGCGCACATGGAAGGCGTGATCGCCGGGCAATGCAAGGCCGAGAAGGCGGTGGCCTGATACCGCGCAACCAGCGCGATGCTGGTCTGCGGGTCACAGGCGAGAACGGCGGTCTCGATGGACGTCGAGGGGGACAGGCTGTGTGTGTCGCTCCAGGTGGCGACATCGGGCACGCGTCCGTCGAGGGAGTGAATGGTCAGTGACACCGTTCGACTGGTTGTGGTGGCGACGCACAGGCCGGTGTCATCACTGAGATCGAGAAGAGACGGCGGTGCTCGACCTCGAGCAGCATCTCGAATCTCGTGCCCGCGCCGGAGTCGTCCGCACGCAGCGGCCTGTCGATGGCGGGCGTGATCATGGCGGTGCGATCCCTTCCGCGTGCCTCGAGGGTCAATTGGATTGTCATCCTCAATGAATGAGAGGCGTTCGGAGGGCAGTTACATGACAGATGGACTGCTACGCCGTTCGTTCACGAGCGAGCAGACGGGGCGCTCTGCCGCAGCCGCGTAACCAACCGTTGCTCGGCGCGTTTGAACGAGCGCTCCTGCACACAATCCACCGGAGGGTTCCCCACGTGACCCGGTTCCTCAAGCTCGCGGCAGCAGCCACCGGCGCGGCAGTCATCGCAATCGCCGCATTCCTCCTCCATCCCCGTTCGGGAGCTCGCCGCCGCGCGGCCGCTCGTCGCGCCACCGTCGGCGTCGCGAACCTCGTGGGTTCGGCCGTCGACAAGCGTCCTCGCCGTCTTGGTGCAGCCAGCTGGGACGAGACGCTCGCCAATCGCGTCAGGGTGGCGATCTCCCTCGGCTTCGGTGACCTCGCAACCGGTCTGGAGATCCGCGCGACCCGTGGCGTGATCACCCTGCGCGGTGAGGTCGATGAGCTGAGCGACATCACCCGGTTCGAGACCGCCGTTCGCGAGGTCGGTGACGTCGCCGATGTGGACAACCTGCTCCGGCTTCGCGTACGCGATGCGCGGCCTCGCGTCCTCACCGCGTAGCCGGGACGCCCCGCAATCGGCGACACTCCGCTGGTGTCGCTGCCCTTCGACCCGCCGCTTGAACCAATGCTGGCGCGTGCCGCTCCAGAGATCCCGAGAGAGGGCAACTGGCGCTACGAGCCGAAGTGGGATGGCTTCAGGGCAATCGTGTTTCGCGATGGAGCCAAAGTCCACATCGCGAGCCGGAACGCGCTGGCATTGGAGCGGTACTTCCCGGAGTTGATCGAGCCGTTGCAGGCTGCGCTTCCGGATCGCTCCATCGTGGATGGCGAGGTGGTCATCGCCACTGACCATGGCCTTGACTTCGACGCTCTCCAGCAGCGCATCCACCCGGCGGCATCTCGGGTGCGCATGCTTTCAGAGAAGACGCCGGCTTCCGTGGTGCTCTTCGACCTGCTGGCACTCGACGATGACGATCTGCGCGAGCGGCCGCTCGCGCAACGCCGGAGCGGGTTGATCAACGCGATCGCGTCCAGCCCGATCGTCGGCGTCACGCCCCAGACGCAGGACCCGGATGAGGCCACCACCTGGTTCACCCGGTACGAAGGGGCCGGCCTGGATGGCGTTGTCGTCAAGGATCCGTCGGGCCCCTACCGTCCAGGCGAGCGCCGGTGGGTGAAGGTGAAGCACCTGCGCACCGTCGACTGCGTGGTCGGCGGGTACCGCATCGCCAAGGATGGGCGCGGCATCGGGTCACTGCTGCTCGGCCTCTACGACGCCGAGGGCGCGCTGCACCACGTCGGACACACGTCGTCGTTCGACGCCGCCGAGCGCCGGGCCATCCTCGAACGACTGCAGCCGCTTGTCGGAGGCGACAGCTTTGGCCACGGGCGAACGCCGGGAGGACCCAGCCGCTGGCAGCGCTCCGCTGACAGTGCGTGGATGTCGGTCAGTCCGGAGCTGGTGTGCGAGGTGTCCTTCGACCATCTCCAGAGCGGCCGTTTCCGGCACGCGTCGCGGTTCCTGCGCTGGCGGCCTGACAAATCCCCGCGCTCGTGCGATTTCGACCAGCTCTCACCGCCGGAGGAGTTCTCGCTGGACGATATCCTCGTCACCAGAGGTTCATGAGGAACGCGTCCGGTCATCCAGGCCCATGGGCGAAGCCAATGAGCGTAGAGTGCCGGCGCGGTCATGGCCGGTACTGATTACAGCTCGTACCTGCGCATCGACGAGCTGCTCGAGCTCCAGCACCCTCTGACCGAGGGCGCGCATGACGAGTTGCTTTTCGTGGTCATCCATCAGGCCTACGAACTGTGGTTCAAGGTGATCCTCCACGAGCTCGATCGCGCGACGGCCGAATTGCAAGCAGGCCGCCCCCAGGCGGCGATGGCGCCGCTGCACCGCACCACCCGCGTCGACGAATTGCTGATCGCACAATTGCGCGTCCTCGAGACCCTGACACCGGAGGGGTTCCTCGAGTTTCGCGATCCGCTCAAACCCGCCTCGGGTTTGCAGTCGGGGCAGTTCAGGGCAATCGAGGTCCTCGGCGGCCTTGACGGGTCGATGCCCGCCGATGCGTCGCCGCTCTCCCTGCGTGACCAGGCTGAGTTGCGGCGTCGCGCCGGCCTTCCAACCCTGTTCACCGCGCTCTGCGCGTCGCTGCGGGCGCACGGTCTCGACGCTCCCGACGGCGGCAGCGACGAGCTGCGCGAGCGCCGCATCGGTGCGCTCGTGGCTCTCTACCGCGACCACGCCACTCCCGAGCGCGCAGTCCTCCACCACGTGTGCGAGTTGCTCCTCGATCACGACGAGGCAATCTCGCGCTGGCGCTTTCACCATGCGCAGATGGCAGCGCGCGAGATCGGGTCCCGTCCTGGCACCGGCGGCGGAGGAGTCGCCTATCTCGACAGGACGATCGCTTTGCGGTTCTTTCCCGAGCTCTGGGAGGTGCGCAACCGCCTGTGACCATGCAAATTCCTGACAATCTCGACCGCAACTCGTGCGCCGCGCTCGATGCGCAGGATCCGCTCGCAGCCTTCCGTGATCGCTTTCTCGATGACGGCGAGACGATCTACCTCGACGGCAACTCGATGGGACGATTGCCCAAGGCCGCGGTGCCGCGGTTGCGGGAGATGGCCGAGCACGAATGGGGAACCATCCTCGTACGCGGCTGGATCGAGTCGGGCTGGATGGAATCGCCGATGCGCGTCGGCGACAGCATCGGCAGACTCATCGGTGCATCGCCCGGCGAGGTGCTTGTCGCTGACACGACGTCGGTGGGGCTGTTCCGGTTGATCACCTCCGTGCTCCGTGCACGACCGCAGCGGCGTGTGATCGTCACGGAGTGGAGCAATTTCCCCACCGACCTGTACATCGCCAACGGCGTCGCCGACCTCCTCGGATGCGAGGTTCGCGCGGTCGAGCGTCCAGCCCTCCGTGACGCGCTCGATCGCGAAACCGCTCTGCTGCTCCTGACCGAGGTGGACTTCCGAACCGGCGAGCGTCACGACATGGGCGCGCTCACCGAGGCCGCGCACGCGGCCGGTGCCCTTGTGCTCTGGGATCTCTCCCACTCGGCGGGTGCTGTCGAGATCCAGCTGAACCGCGACACGGTGGATCTCGCGGTGGGATGCGGCTACAAGTACCTGAACGGCGGACCGGGGTCACCGGCATACCTGTACGTGGCAACTGCGTTGCAGGGGGAGCTGCACAACCCGATCCAGGGGTGGCTCGGGCACGACAATCCGTTCCTGTTCGACTCCGAGTACCGACGCGCTCCTGGGATGCGAGGCTGGATGAGTGGATCACCACCGGTGCTCGCGATCGGGGCGCTCGCCGTGGGCATCGACATCCAGCTCGAAGCCGGCCCCCGTGCCGTCGGGGAGAAGGCGGCACTGCTCACCGAGGTCTTCATCCGGCTCGCGCGTCGCCGGCTGAGCGCACTCGGCTTCGAGGTCGCAACCCCGGACTCATCCGAACGTCGCGGCGCCCAGGTGTCGCTCCGGCATCCTGACGGCCACGCCGTAATGCGTGCGGTTGCGGACCGCGGGGTGATCGGCGATTTCCGGCCACCCGATATGTGCCGTTTCGGACTGGCTCCGCTCTACACGCGGTTCGTCGACGCGTGGGACGCGGTCGAGCGTATCGCCGGCGTGGTCGAGAGCGGGATGAGCAAGCTTCCGAAGTATCGGGCGGAGGTCGCGATCCCCTGAGCTCGGCTCGGCTCGGGGGGCGAGTACACGGCGATCGGTTTGTAGATGTAGGGCGTGATCGAGCACACGCCATCCGGCTGACAGATCATCAGGTCGAAGACGATCCTGAGGTCGACCACTCCAGCGCGCAGCGCGTGAAACGTCCAGATGCTGGCGCCGGGGAATCCGCAGAGCGCCCGAATATGGCACGGAGGATTCGAGGTCGCGCTGAGAATGTCGGCATCCTCTGACACGATCTTCTCCTTGACGCCGGGCCAGAGCACCACCTCGATGGTGCTGCCCAAGGGGACGCGAACCTGGTCGGTGGTTCGTGGCAACAGCACCAGGATCGACCCCTCGAGCGCTTCTTCGTCGGACGACCCGACAACGGGCGGAGCAGCGGGCTGGGCACGGGTCGCGTAGAGCGCGACGGTTGCGAGCGCTCCGAGCACCACGGGCGCGAGGACGGCAGCGCCGACGAGCAGCCACCGCCGCAACGCGATGAGCCGCGCCGCGACGCTCAGCGCCGCATCGGTTCGCGGGGTGCGCGCCATGCCGAGAACGTTGACCAGGCGACGATGAGCACCACCGTCGCGACGATGATCCAGAGCGCGTAGTTGCTGATCGTCTGCGCGACGGTCACGGCGGGTTGGCCGATCGCCCAGCCGGCCCCCACGATGGCCCCGACGTAGGCCAGGGTGCCGACCAGGTCGGCCACGATGAAGACCACGAACGGCATTCCGGCTTCGCCGGCCGCCATGTAGAACAGCGGCGACGGTGCGGGCAGAAATGGTGCGAGCACGATCGTCCAGATACCGTACTTCTTGAAGAACCGCTCGCCTCGCGCGGCTCGCTTGCGCCAGCGGGGATCCGACGCACTGAGGTAGTTGATCAAGCCGCGGCCATATCGCTTCCCGGCCCAGAAGAAGAATGGGTCGGTGATCATCGAGATGGGGATCGGCGCGAGCAGCGCCAGCAGCAGCGGAGCCCTGCCGACTCGCGCGAACCCGCCCGCGGCCACCATCGAGGCGATGCTGCCCCGGAGCGCGCTGAGGAGCACCGGGTTGCGGCCGAGCAGCCAAGGCGTTAGTGGCAAGCCGGCGTAGTAGTAGATCGTGTTCGCTATGATCGGCCCGACGCAGAGGACATCCTTGACGCCGATCCGGGGACGGGGTTGACGAGGCTCCGCCGGGGTGTCGACGATCAGGGTCTCGCTGTCCACGGACCCATTGTCACCTCTCTCAGGAGGTGACGAGGTCAGGCGACGTCGCGAACCGGCATCTCGACGGCTACAGCAGGCGCGGACTTTCGACGCTGGCCGATCAGGAGGAGGACGACAGCGCCGACGATCAGCGCTGCAGCGACGAGCGTGAGCGGGGTCACCTGCTCGCCCAGCACGACCGCCCCCAGCGCGACCGCGACGACCGGGTTCACGAACGCGTAGGTGGAGGCTGCCGTCACTGACACGTGGTGGAGGAGCCAGATGTATGCGACGTAGCCGACGAGCGCGCCGATGAGCACGAGATACGCAAAGGCTGCGACGGAGGCGAAGGACATGGTGCCGAGGTGGAGATGCCCCAGTTCCCCGTCGGCGACGCCGGCGATGCTGAGCAGGACGCCGCCGGCGATCATCTCCATCGCGACCGCGGTGAGCGGCTGCTTCGGCGCGGGCGCGTTGCGTGCGTACAGCGAGCCGACTGCCCAGAGGAGCGGCGCCAGCAGAACCACCAGCGTCTGCCAGTGACCGCCACCTGCGCCGCCCGGACGGACCAGGAGGACGATCCCCGCGAGCCCGAGCGCGATGCCGATCGCCGCCGTCCAGTTGATCCAACGGCCGCCGAACGCCGGTGCGAACAGAGCCATCCAGAGCGGCACCGTCGCGATGATGAGCGCGACGAAACCGCTCGGGAGGTACTGCTCACCCCAGGCGACGCCGCCGTTGCCGAAGAGCAGGAGGCACGCTCCGATGATCAGCGCGGATCGCCAGTGGACGGGCGTGAGGCGCTCGCGAGGTGCTCCCGGACGGCGGGAGAACGCCATCAGGAGCAGGCCGGCGAGCACGAACCGCGCCCCCGACATCAGCAGCGCCGGGATTGTCTCGCTCGCGATGTGGATCGTGAGGTACGTCGAACCCCAGATGACGTAGACCGCGGCAAAAGCGACCACGATCTGAGCGCGAGAAGCCAGGGGGCGGGAGCTCTGTGGGATGGACACGCTCGAGGTCATTTGTTATGCTACAAAGCGATGAACGTACCGATACGTTATCACATCACCGGGCGACGGGCGTCCGAGATCGCCGAGAGCGTCGAACGCGGCATTCGCGAAGGCGAGCTCACGGCCGGGACGCGGCTGCCGACTGTCCGGTCGCTTGCGTCCCATCGCGGGATCAGCACCGCCACCGTGGCCTCCGCGTACCGTGAGTTGCGCCGTCGTGGGCTCGTCGCCGGAGCAGGCCGGCTGGGCACGACCATCGCACCGCGGGTGCCACCGTCGCCGCGCGGCAGGCCGATCGTGCCGGCGGGGGTCACCGACCTGCTCTCCGGCAACCCCGACCCGGCGCTCCTGCCCGACCTCGGACCCGCGTTCGCATCGCTGCCCCACGAGCCGGTGCTCTACGGCGCCGCCGGATCGGACCGCGATCTCCTTGCCCTGGCAGGCGCTCGTCTCGACAAGGACGGCGTGCCGAGTGACCACATGACTGTCGTGGGCGGCGCGCTCGACGGCTTTCAACTCGCGCTCCAGGCGCACCTCCGGCCAGGCGATCGCATCGCGGTCGAGGACCCGTGCTATCCGGGGATCATCGATCTCGCTGCCGCCCTCGGCCTGACGGTCCTCCCGGTGGCGGTGGACGATCGTGGTCCGACCCCCGAGGGTCTCGAACGGGCCCTCCGCGGCGGCGCCGTGGCCTGCGCGCTCACCCCCCGTGCCCAGAATCCCTATGGATCCGCGATCGACGCCGAGCGCGCCGCAGAGCTCAGGGCGATGCTCGCTCCACATCCGGCGGTGCTGGTGCTCGAGGATGATCATGCCTTCGACATCACACAACGCCGGTGCCATTCGCTTTGTGAGCCGGGGCGTGCTCGCTGGGCGCACATCCGGTCGGTCTCGAAGTCCCTGGGACCTGATCTCCGCCTCGCCATCATGGCCGGCGATGCGACGACCGTCGCTCGCGTCGAAGGCCGCCGCCTGCTCGCCGCCGGCTGGGTGTCGCACATCCTGCAGCGACTGGTCACGCGCCTCTGGACTGACCCCGCCGAAGCGGACCGAACTGCGGAGGTCGCAGCCATCTACACCCTCCGCCGCGAAGCGCTTCACGAGGCGCTCGCCGCGCGCGGCATCGAATCCCATGGGCGCTCGGGCCTCAACGTGTGGATCCCCGTCGCGCACGAGGACGCGACCGTCGGGGCACTACAGGAACGTGGCTGGGGCGTGCTGGCCGGAGATCGATTCCGTATCGCCAGCCCCCGCGGCATCCGGGTCACGACGTCACGGCTCGAGCCCGATTCGGCGGTGCGGTTCGCAGCGGACCTTGAAGCCGCGCTGACACCCCAACCGTCGCGGCTCAGCTGAGCCCATCGATGCCAGAGCACCAGTCCGAGCGTATGCACGAGGACCGTGCGCGTGCGCTCTCGTTCGGAGGCGTTGCGGCGCTGTATGACCGAGCCAGGCCGTCCTACCCACCGGCGCTCATCGACGCGCTGATGGAGCTCGCCTCGCGCCGAGTGCTCGACGTGGGGTGCGGCACCGGCAAGGCGGCGCGGTTGCTGGTCGAGCGTGGTTGCGACCTCCTCGGCATCGAGCCTGACCCGGCGATGGCGTCCGTCGCGCGGAGCCACGGGATCACGGTCGAAGAGGCAACCTTCGAGAACTGGAACCCGCGCGGCCGCATCTACGATCTGATCGTCTCCGGGCAGGCCTGGCATTGGGTGAATCCCGAGATGGGCGTTGCCAAGGCGGGATCGCTGCTCCACCCCGGCGGCCATCTGGGGGTGTTCTGGAACCGCGGCCGGCCGGACGACGATGCTGCGCAGGCGCTCGAGGCTGTGTACACGCGCGTTGCCCCCGAGATCGCCACGACCAACGTCGCGCTGAACCCGATCGCCGAGCCGACTGATCGCTTGCAGGAGTTCTCAGACAGTGGCTTGTTCACTGACATCGAGACGCACGCCTATCCGTGGGACACCGTCTACGACCGGGCGAGCTGGATCGACCTCATCGCCACCCACAGCGATCATGTTCGCCTCCCGGACTCGCAACGAAGCGCGCTCCTGGACGCCGTCGCCGACGCCATGGAGGCGCTCGGCGGAACCATGACCTATCACTATTCGACGTTGCTGGTACTCGCGAGACGAGGGGTCTGACTGCCGTACCATCGGTCGCCATGAGCACGGCGGTAGCGCAGATGCGCTCCAACAATCCGGCAAGCTCGTGAACGTGAAGACCCTGTGGTGTCCCGCGGTCTGAGGGAAGCGACTCGATGAGCCGACGCGCGTGAGCCACGTCGCCGATGAGACGAGGGCACTCGGATTGCGCTTGCTCTCGAGACGATGGGACGATCCCCCGCATACCATCGACACGATGGATACCGCGATCGCCGAGCTGGCCGCACTGCGCCGGGTGGCGGTCGATTCGGAGGACATACAGGCGCTGCAGGACGTGGTCGCGGAGATCACCGACATGCGCCGTGAGCTTGATGCGTGACGCAGAGGCCGGCTGACAGGTGAGTGTCACCGACGGCGTCGAGATCGGGATCGGCGCCGTGATCGTCCTGGTGACGATCTACGACGTCTTCCAGTCGGTGGTCATGCCGCGACCCGCGGTGGGGCGATTACGCCTCAGCTTCACGCTCATCCGTGCGTCGTGGCGAGTGTGGCGGAAGGTTGCGGAGCGCCCCAGGAAACTGCAGACCCGCGAGACCGCATTAGCAGCCTTCGCGCCGATGATGCTGGTGGCTCTGCTCGTCATCTGGGGCTTCGCCCTGATCCTCGGATTCGCACTCATCTTCAGCGGCCTCCATGAGGGACTGCAGCCGCAGCCCGATTCGTTCGGCACGGCGCTCTACTTCTCAACCGGGCGGATGCTTGCGTTCTCCGTTGCCGGTATCGAGGCGACAGGGGTGGCGACGCGAACGTTCACGGCCATCGAGGCGGCGAGCGGGTTCGGTCTGTTCGCCCTGGTCATCAGCCTGCTGTTCTCGCTCTTCAACTCATTCCAGCGCCGCGAGACCGCCGTGGTGGCGCTCGATGCGCTGGCCGGTGCGCCTCCCTCGGGTGTGCAGCTGCTGGAGACCTGCGCCAAGGACACCATGCCCGATCAGCTCGTCGCGACCTTCGATGAGTGGCGTTTGTGGACCGTGGATGTCATAGAAAGCCATCTCTCGTATCCGCTGCTCTTCTATTTCCGGTCCAGCCACGACAACGAAGCCTGGGCCAACTCCTTTGGTGCGGTGATGGATGCGGCCACGCTCGTGCTCAGCACCATCGACGGAGGACCGGTGGGTCATGCGCGGCTCATGCACAAGGTCGGCGCTCACTTCGTCGCGGACATGCGCGACCACTTCCGCTACCAGGGCGAAGCCGTCCCCGGTGTGGAGCGCGAGGAGTTCAACGAGGCGTGCGTTCGCCTCGAGCATGCCGGCTACCAGCTGCACAATCAGGACCAGGCGTGGGCGCACTTCAGCGATCTGCGGAGCAAGTACGGCGCCTGGCTCAATCAGACGACCAAAGGACTCAACGTCCCACCGGCACCCTGGATCGGCGATCGCTCATACCTGCCGCATCGCGAACGAACAGGGCGAGGTCGCGGTCAGCGTCGGGTGGCTTGAGGATTCGCAGCGACGTACCCATCGCAACGACGCACGGGAAGCGCGGGATACCGAGGGAAGCGCGCGTCGGTGTCGGCCAGTCCACAACGAACGAACGTTGACCGCGCGCCCGCGACCAGGCGCGCATGCAAGCACGACGAACAGAGGCCCGGGTCCGGAGGGGGTTGCACGGTCACCCCAAACATGGTGACGTGCCGGTCGCGCAAGCGCTTACCATGCGCGGGCAATGCCCGCCATCACCGTCACCGAACACATCGACAAAGCCGCACGCAAGATTGACAAGTCGACGGCGATCGACCACTGGGACCGGAACCTCGGCCGCTACGACGCCGAGGAGTTGATGACGGAAGTGCTCGGACGAAAGCTCACAAAGGCCGTCCTCGACCGCGCTCTCGACGGCCGGTCGAAGAAACGGTACGCGGCGATGGTGGCGCGGCGCGTCAAGGGAGAGCCTATCCCTCGCATCAAAGGTCACTACGCGTTTCGCGGACTCGATCTGCTGATCCGCGACAACGTCTTCGTCCCGCGGGCATCGAGCGAGTTGCTTGCCGAGGAGGCGATCAGGGCGCTGCGCCGGCAGCGGGCGCGTCGGGTTGCGGTCGACGTTGCAACCGGCGCCGGTCCGGTGGCGCTCGCGGTCGCCAACGAGGTGCGCAATGCCGACGTCTGGGGTGTCGATATCGCGGCCGACGCCGCCATGCTCGGGAAGGACAACGCGCGCCGTCTCGGGCTCGCGAATGCGCATTTCCGCGCGGGCGATCTTCTCGATGCGCTGCCGAAGCGGCTGCGTGGGGCAATCGATGTCTTCACCATCCATCCACCGTACGTGCTCCGCGGTGACCTGAAGGAACTGCCGCGAGAGATCCGCGAATTCGAGCCGCTCGTGTCGCTCACCGACGGCTCCGACGACGGGCTCGGGCTGGTGCGCAGACTCGCCACCGAAGCGCACGACTGGCTCAAACCGGGCGGTATCCTTCTGGTGGAGGTCGGAACCTACCTCTCGCGCAAGACCCAGGCGACACTCCGCGCTGCCGCGCTCGTCGACGTGACCTGGACGAAGGATGACCTCGGCGTCACTCGCGTGGTGTCCGGGCGAACCCCCCGGAGCAACGGGCGCGCCGCTCGCTGACGGTTGTGCAGTGGCAGATCGATTTCGCCGACGAGCTCTCCCGCCGCCCGGTCTGACCGATCAGTGGTGGAAGTGCTCTCGCTCCGCCGGTGATTGCGCGGGGCCGTGGTGCCGCAGCAATCCGACCTCGCGTTTGAGGTCATCGATGAGCAGATCGGCCAGGTCGCGCGAGAACCCGTTGCGCACCACGATGCGCAGCACCGAGACGCTTTCGAGGTTGGCGCACAACGTATACGCAGGCACCTGCCAACCTCGCCTGCGGAGCGCATCCGAAATGTCGTACACGCTGTATCCGGCATTCGGGTCGACCGTGAAGGCGAACACCGGGAGCTCACTGCCGTCTGTGAGCAGCTGGAAGGGACCGAGCTTCGCGATCTGTGACGACAGGTGGAGCGCGGTGTCATGGCATGCCTGCTGCACGCGCTGGTATCCCTCGAAGCCGAGACGGATCAGGAGGTAATACTGCGCGATGACGTTGGAGCCGGAGCGCGAGAAGTTGAGCGCGAAGGTCGGCATGCTGCCGCCGAGGTAGTTCACGTTGAAGATGAGGTCCTCCGGGAGGAACTCGCGCTCTCGCCAGACCACCCAGCCGACTCCGGGATACACGAGGCCGTACTTATGTCCGGAGGTGTTGATCGAGACCACGCGCTCGAGCCGGAAGTCCCACACCAGGTCGGGTTGCAGGAAAGGAGCGACGAAGCCCCCGGAGGCCGCGTCGACGTGCACCGGGACATCGGGCCCGCCACCGGTCGCCACCTGATCCAACGCCTCCGCGATTGCCGCGACCGGTTCATAGCTGCCGTCCTGCGTCGACCCGAGCACCGCGACGACACCGATCGTGTTCTCGTCGCACAGGGGAATCGCCGTGTCCGCGGTCAGATGGCGACGGTCACCCTCCATCGGCACGTAACGCGGTTCGACATCCCAGTAGCGGCAGAACTTCTCCCAGCACACTTGGACGTTGATCCCCATCACGAGGTTCGGCTTGTCGACCGGCAGTCCCGTCGCGCGACGGCGCTCACGCCATCGCCATTTCAGCGCAAGGCCGGCGAGCATCGCGGCTTCGCTCGAACCGGTCGTCGAGCATCCAACCCCGGCATGCGTTCCCGGCGCGTGCCAGAGACCGGCGAGCATGTGCACACAGCGGCGCTCGAGCTCTGCGGTCTGGGGATACTCGTCCTTGTCGATGACGTTCTTGTCGACCGACTCGCTCATGAGCTGCTGCGCCTGCGGCTCCATCCACGTCGTGACGAAGGTTGCGAGGTTGAGGCGCGCGTTGCCGTCGAGCATCAGCTCGTCGTGCACGATCTGATACGCGAGGTCGGGCGGGAGCTCGCCCTGGGGGAGATGCAGTTTGGGGACGGTCCGTGTTTCACCCGCCCGGGCGTACAGCGGATTGATCTCGATCGTCGCGTCAGCGGCGTCGTGACTGCGATGGTGAAGCGGCACGCTCAGTCTCGGGAGGTCGTCTGGCCCGGGTCCGCGGCGCCGGTCTCGCGAACTGGCGGTCGTGGCCTCCCGGCGAGCTCCGTGGACAGATCCGGAATGTCCCGGACACCGGTCAGCTGCGAATCCGCATCTTCGGTGAGCTCTGTGGAGCGTATGAGCCGGTGTCGCAATGCCTCCAGCTCGTGCTCGAGCGTCACCTTCGCATCGATGACCCGAAGGAGCTCGTCGCGGAGCAGGGATGCCTGCCGCGCCGGATCGGGATCATTCGTGATCGCGGCGATTCGCTCCTGCTCGTGTTCACGCCAGCGCGTCGCGAGCAGGGTCGCCGTGCCGTCCGGAGGACGGTAAGAGCGTGCTCCAGCCTCAACCACGCGACGAATGATGGCAGGCCCGCTGGCGGTGTTGAGGCGCTGACGGAGGTGCAGCGGATGACGCGGCGGCGGGTCGCTCAGCCGCAACCGGGGCCAGTAGATGCGTACCGCGCCGTCGTACACGGAGAGCATGCCCAGCCGCTTCGTCAGGCGGTGTGAATCCTCGACGCGAGGCATGACGAAGACATGCGCCAGCCCGCAGAGCTCGAGGGCGGTGAGCGAGGGATCGCCGGCGTCAGTCGGGTACACGCCGTCGCGCTCCTTGATGGTGGTGAACAGCACCACCGGCAGGCGCCGCCCCGAATCGAGGAGGCACGACTGTACGAACGTCTCGATCTGATCGGAGCCCGCCACGACCTCGGGCGTCGCGCGAAGCCGACGCGATCCAGCCTTCGCGCCTTCGTTGACAAAATCGTGGAGCAACGCCATCAGCGGTGGTGCAAGCGGTGACGGCGGGACGCGGAGGTGGCGCATGTCCTGCTCCACGGACACACCGATTTCCACGACGTCACCGGTGCGGACGGCGTCGACGGTGCTCAGCCAGAGTATCGACGGATCCCACTCGTCCGGCCGCTGCACGGTGACGCGGCATAACGATCGGTCACCGCTGTCGCAGCGCACCACATTGACTTCAAGACCATTTTCCCGAAACTCGCCTTCCGCCAACAAATCCGTTGCAGTCTTAAGACCACTCGCTCCCCACAGCCACATTCGTTGAGCCGCTGCTTCGAAAAGCGCAACTCCGGCCACCCCCTTATGGTCGAGGGTGAGTCTCGCCCCAAGGGCGCGGAACATTGCGTCTCATCCTACATCGTCGATGGCACCTCGCAGTGCCCTCATCACTCCGCGCGCGTGACGCTCTTCCTGTCGCAGGTTCCCAAAGGCAACGCGAATCGCATATTCGCCGCGCAACTTCGTGTGACTCACGAAGAAATGTCCTGCGGTGTTGATTCGCTCGACGATGCGCTGGTTCAGCGTGTCAAGTGTTCCCGGATCGTCGAGTCCCGGCGGATGCGCGCGCAGGCACACGACGCTCAACGGCGCGGGCGCGAGCAGCTCGAAGTCTCGCTCACCTTCGACCCAGCGCGCGACCATCGATGCGTACTCGCAGTGCGCCCGGATGCGTTGCGCGAGCCCCTCGGTACCGAAATGCCGGATGACCATCCACAGCTTGAGCGCCCGCATGCGGCGGCCGAGCGAGGTTCCGTAGTCCATGAGGTTCGGGGCGTCCTGGTCCGAGCCTTCGGAGGTGGTGAGGTATTCGGGGACGATCGAGAAGGCGTCGCGAAGGACGTCGGGCCGCCGCGTCCACAGCACGCTGCAGTCGATGGGGGTGAAGAGCCATTTGTGGGGATTGATGACGATCGAGTCGGCGCGCTCGGCGCCGTCGAGCACCCAGCGCAGCTCCGGTGCGATTGCCGCTGCGCCACCGTACGCCGCATCGACGTGGAGCCAGAGGCCGTGCTGCTCGCAGAGTGCGGCGATGGCGGGAGTGGGATCGACGCTCGTCGTCGAGGTTGTCCCCGCCGTGGCAACCACCGCGATGGGACGGATCCCGGCGGCGACGTCCTCATGAATCGCCTGGCGCAGGGCAACCGGGTCCATGCGGAATCGTTCATCGACCTGGATCCGGCGCAAACCATCCCTGCCGAGACCCAGCACGATGCCGGCTTTCTCCACCGATGAATGCGCCTCGGCCGACGCGTAGTAGCGCAGGCGTGGGAGCTCGGGCCGTCCGGTCATCCCCAGCTCGCGGATGCGGAGGTCGGTCTGTGCCTCGCGCGCCGCTGCCAGCGCGTAGAGCGTGCTGGACGATGCCGTGTCGTTGATCACCCCGAAGAGCGGTTCCGGCAGGCCGACCATCTGGCGAAGCCAGTCCAATGTCACCTGCTCGAGCTCTGTCGCCGCCGGCGCGGTCCGCCAGAGCATCGCGTTGACGTTGAATGCCGCGGCGACCGTCTCGCCGAGGATCCCCGGCCCCGAGCCACTCGAAGCGAAGTAGGCCATGAAGCCGGGCGACTGCCAGTGGGTGGTCGCGGGGATGAGCAGCTCATCGACGTCGGCGAGCACGGACTCGATCGACTCACCGGCCCGCGGAGGCGAATCGGGAAGCGCACGGCGCACGGACCCTGGCTGCGCGGGGCTCAGCACCGGGAAGTCTTCGACATCCCGCAGGTAGTCCGCCGTCCAGTCGGCGACGAGCCGAGCGGCGTTCCGGTAGGCGTCAGGATCCATGTCGCCGGTGGGGCGCGCGTCAGCGCCGATGTCGCCGGTGGGGCGCGCGTCAGCGCCGATGTCGCCAGTCATATGGTCGGGAGATCGTGACGCTCCAGTGCCTCGCCCCGCTGGCCGACCCGGGCGAGAGGACGACGAGATCCCGTGCGCTCAGAGCTAGACTGAGGATGTGACCGCCTCTCTGACCGTCGCCGATGTGATGCACAAGCCGGCGGTGGTCGTGCCGACCAGCATCACCCTCGCCGAGGCGTCAGTGATCCTCGACGGCGCGAATGTCGGAGCGGCAGCGGTCCTCGATCCGCACGGCCGCCTGCGCGGGATGATCAGCGAACGAGACCTCCTCCGCTCGGTCGGCCATGGCATCGATCCCGCCACCGCCCAGGTCGAGGAGGTCATGACCAAGAACCCGGTCACGCTGTCGGTGACGGACACGGTGGAGAAGGGCCTCGAGGTCTTCCGGGAGCGCCGCTTCCGCCACCTCCCCGTGATGGACGGTGAGCGTGTCGCCGGAATCCTCTCCATCCGCCACGTGGTGCGGGTTGCGCACATCGAGGATGTGCAGCCGGCCGGCTCCGCGCCTCCCGGGCTCGCTCCGCGCGGACTCGAGGGTGTGGCGGTCGCGGAAACGAGCGTCGGCGATGTGCGAGGCGAGGAAGGATTCTTCCACTACCGCGGCTACAACGCCGTCGAACTGGCTCGCCGCTGCTCATTCGAGCAGGTCTGGCATCTGCTCGTCGAGGGCGAGCTGCCCGACGACGCTCAATTGAAGAAGTTCTCCAAGCTTGCCGTCGAGGCTCGCTCGCTCCCCGACCCGGTCGCGGACATGCTCCCGCGTATTGCGGCGCTGCCCGGGTACACGCCGCTCATGGCACTGCGCTCTGCGGTGTCGATCGCCGGAGCCGCTCTTGAGCAGAAGCCCACGCTCGACATACCCCCGGAGGAGGTTCGCCGGGAGTGCCTCAAGATGGCCGCCATTGTCCCGGTGCTGCTCATGCGCATGCATCGGTATCACCTCGGTCTCGAGCCGGTCGAGCCGGACGCCGACCTCGGCTACGTGGGTGCCTACATCCAGATGCTCACCGGCGAGCGCCCCCACGAGCGGGCCATCCGCGCGCTGGAGCAGTACCTGATCCTCACCATGGACCACGGCTTCAACTCGTCGACCTTCACCGCGCGGGTGATCACCTCGACGGGCTCCGACATCGGGTCGGCGCTGACGGGAGCGATCGGTGCCCTGGCGGGCCCGCTCCATGGTGGTGCACCGTCGCGAGCGCTCGCGATGCTCGATGCGATCGGCACCCCGGACAAGGCCGAGGAGTACCTGCGCCACGAGATCTCCTCCGGCGAGCGGTTGATGGGCTTCGGCCACCGCGTCTACAAGACCGACGACCCACGCTCGACGCTCCTGCGCGAGGTGGCGATCGAGCTCGGAGGTCCGCAGGCGGAGTTCGCGGTGCAGGTCGAGAAGACCGCCCTGCGTGTGCTCAACGAGCTGAAACCCGGCCGGCGTCTCTATACGAACGTCGAGTTCTATGCCGGTGTCGTGATGAACAGCGTGGGCATTCCGCCGGACATGTTCACACCCACATTTGCATCGAGCCGTACGGTTGGCTGGACCGCAGCGATCGCGGAGCAGGCCGCCAACAACAGGCTCATCCGCCCGTCCGCGCTCTACGTCGGTCCGCAGCCGCCGCGACCGCTGCCCGAAGGATACGGCGCGGCAATATCGAGCGCCGAGCTCGCGCGCTGACCTCTGGGTAACGTCGGAGTAACGGTCGCCACTTCCTAGGCGAGCACCGAAACAACCTCGTCACCCAACCACAACGTGCGATTGGTGGGTGTGACGGATGCTGACGACATGGTCCCGGCATTTTTCCCAGCGTTGGTAGCCCTGGTGAGGTCGATGACCGTCCCCACCAGCCGGCGGCGCGACGACGAACGTGGTCAGGGGCTCGTGGAGTACGGGCTGGTCCTCATCCTGATCGCAATCTTCGTCATCGTCGTTGTCGGTGTCGTCGGACACCAGACGAACAACGTCTTCTCAAACGTCAGCAACGGCCTGAGCGCTTAGTCCGACTGGATCGTGCGGCGACGCACGGATGGCAATTCGCGACTGGGGGTGGCCGCGGCGGTGCGTAAGGTTGTGCTCCGTGGAGTCGCTCCCCGCGCATGATGAGGACGTGGTTCGGCGCGAACGTCGGCGTCAAAGTCCTGTGCTTGCCGGCGTCGTCTTGTGCGGGGGACTCAGCACCCGCATGGGCGCGGACAAAGCGAACATCCGCATCGATGGCGCGACCCTCCTGGAGCGCGCGTTGAGGCGCCTTGATGACGTCTGCGATCCCGTCCTCATCGCGCCTGGAAATGCGACCGTGGCGACTGCCGGCAGGCAGGTGATGGTTGACGCCGCGCCTGAGGCCGGGCCGCTCGGGGGGCTGGTTTCGGCGTTGCGCGCATCACCGCATCGCCTGATCGCGGTCGTCGCGGTCGACCTGCCATGGATCGATCCGCGCCTCATCAGGATGTTGGCGGGGCGAATCGGTGATCGGGACGTAGCAGTGTGCGAGACGACCCGCGGTGTCGAACCGCTCCACGCGGTCTACTCGACGTCGCTGCTTGCCAGGGCAGAGAGCGCGCTCGCCGGACCGCGCCGGTCGCTGCGGCGCCTGATCGCCGGGTGTCGGGCGGTGCGCATCGCCGAGAGCGACTGGCGCGGCGCCGGCATCTCGGATGCCTTCACGTTGAATATCAACACGCCCGAGGATCTCGCGGAGCTCAATCAGGACTGTCGCCGATAAGGGATCGCACCACGGACGCAGCCTGGTCGATGGCGTCGGCCTCCGAGATGCCGGCCCGGATGGCGTCCTGAACGAATCTGCCAATCAGGTAAGCGGCGAGTGGGGCGTTCTGGCGCTCGGTCGCGTGCGCGACGTCGCGAGCAATGCGGAGGAGCCGTGCCCGCCCCGCGACGTCGACCGGCTTCAGATCACCGGCGCCGCGGACCGCGTCGAGCTTCGCGGCGAGTTCGGAGAGCAGATCGCTGTTACCGGGGACGTCGGTCATGTCGCGAAGGATCTTGCCGCACGGCGAGCGGGAGCGGGAGCCTGCCGCCGCCACACCCGGTCGCTATCGTGGTCGGCATGACGGTGCGGCACAGGCGTGTGATGCAGGTTGCGTCCGGTGGGGCGGTGACCTGGCGGAGCGACGACATCAGCACCGAGGAACCCCTCGAGATCCGGGTGGGAGACGTCTCCCTCTCGGTCACCATGCGTACCCCCGGCGACGAATTCGACCTTGTCGCAGGGTTTCTGGTCACCGAGGGAATCGTCCGCGGCGCCGGTGAGATCGCGGCGATGCGGATGTGTCCCGACGCGGCGGCCGCGACCGGTGACCTCAACGTCGTCGAGGTCACCCTGGCACCGCCTGCTGCAGCACGCGAGATCACGCCTCGCGCGTTCTTCATGACCTCGTCATGCGGTATGTGCGGTAAGGCGAGCATCGATGCGGTGCGAACGAAGTCGGCATACGACGTGGCCGGCGATCCGCTCCGCGTCTCGCCGTCGCTCCTGCTCGGTCTGCCGGCGATGCAGCGGGCGGCGCAGCGACAGTTCTCGCGCACCGGCGGACTCCATGCTGCAGCACTGTTCGACGGCGAGGGGGCGCTGCTCTGCCTGCGCGAGGATGTCGGCCGGCACAATGCGTTCGACAAGGTCATCGGGTGGGCGGCGACGCACGGGTTGCTGCCGCTCCGGTCACACATCATTCTCGCTTCAGGGCGTGCGAGCTTCGAGCTGACTCAGAAGGCATTGATGGCCGGGATCCCCTTGCTGGCAGCGGTTTCTGCGCCGTCCAGCCTCGCCGTCGAGCTCGCGGCCGAGTCGGGGATGACCTTGATCGGGTTCCTGCGCGGTGAGCAGATGAATGTCTATGCCGGTCACGAGCGGATCATTCGCCAAGCGTCGCATGATTGATGGGTCTCATACCTCTGGCGACGCGCACGACTGATGAGTGACATGCTCGAGGAGAAGCGCTGGCGCGCGGCCGAGATCACCGTGAGCGACAGCCGCCGCGGTGTCGATGCTGACGACCGCAGTGGCGACGTGATCATCGCGCGATTCGCGCTACTCCCTGCGGACGTCATCGCTCGCACGAGTGTGCCGGACGACATTGACAGGATTCGCGTGGCGGTGAGGCAGTGCACCAAGAAGGCTGACATTCTCATCCTCACGGGTGGCACGGGCCTCGGTCCGCGCGACGTCACACCGCAGGCGCTCCAGTCCATGTTCGAGTACGAGGTTCCCGGGATGGCCGAGGTGATGCGCCAGCAGGGACTCAGGTCGACGCCGCACGCGATGCTGTCGCGGCAGGTTGTGGGCGTGACCATGCACTGCCTGGTGTTGTCGCTGCCCGGGAGTCCCGCCGCTGTCGCGGAATGCCTTGACGCCGTATGGCCAGCGCTGCCGCATGCGCTCGCCCTGATCTCGGGCAACACGCGCCACCCTGAACAGCCGGCGCCGTCGACCTAGCTCGACTCGGGCCGGTCGAGCGATCCGCTGCGACCGCCCTCCTTGTGCACCAACGTCACGTCGGTGATGGTGGCCCAGTGGTCAACGGCCTTGATCATGTCGATCACCGTGAGCGCCGCGACGGCGACCGCCGTCAACGCTTCCATCTCGACTCCGGTCGCACCCTCAACGCGCGCAGTCGCCTCGATCACCACGCCGGGTGTCTCGGATGCGTCAAGACGCAACTCGACGTCGATGTGGCGCAGCGCCAGAGGGTGGCAGAGTGGAATCAGGTCTGAGGTGCGCTTGGCACCCATGATGCCCGCAATTCGTGCCGTGTCGAGCACGCTGCCTTTCGCGATGGTATCGCTCCCGATTCGCTGCACCGCCTCTGCGTTGCAGGTCACGCGCCCACGTGCAGTTGCGCTGCGCCTGGTCACCGCCTTGTCGCTGATGTCGACCATGCGCGCCCGACCGGTTGCGTCAACGTGGGTGAGACGCTTCTCGCTCACGTCGCCGCCTTGTCCGCGGCGTGATGGCGGGCATCGACCCAGCGCGCACCGTCAGTGCGATGCTCGCGCTTCCAGACGGGTACGGTGCTCTTGATGCGCTCGAGTGCCTCCTGGCAGGCAGGAAAAGCAGTGTCCCGGTGAGGCGCCGCAACGACGACCACGACGCTCGCATCCCCGATGAGCAGCGCGCCGGTGCGATGCACGATGGTGATCGTGCTGATGCCGCCCTTGGCGAAGAGCTCGTCGCCGATCCGGCGCATCTCGGATTCGGCCATCTCCGCGTATGCCTCGTAGTCCATGCGTTGCACCGCGACGCCGTCACTGTGGTCGCGCACCCTGCCGATGAACGTTGCCACCGCACCATCGCGTGATGTCCCGGAGCTCGCGATCACCGAGGCGATGTCGATGGGCGCGTCCGTGATCCAGACGCGCACGGGCGACGGATCGTCACTGCCGCCCGCAACCGGTGGGATGAACGCGACGGTGTCGCCACCATGGACCACGGTGTTCCACTCACAGTAGCCGAGGTTGCGGGCTGCACGCACCGACGCGGCGTCAACCGCCGCAGCCGGGTGCCGGCGCACCAACTCGTCCCACACCTCCTGGACGGTGCCACCGGCGACGCGGATCTCGCCGACGCCGACGCGCTCGCGCAGCGGACCGAAGACGAGCACCGTGACGTCATCCATCGGTCAGCCGCCGATGTACGACATCTCGATGCGCTCACCTTCGGCAACACCGAGGCCGCGGAGCTCGGAGTAGCGATCGTCACGGCGCTTCCACCGATCGGCGACGATGCGACGGAGCGTGTCGTCGTCTGCGCCCGAGCGCAATGGCTCGCGGAGATCGACGCCGGCCGTCGCGAAGAGACACGTGTAGAGCTTGCCGTCGACGCCGAGACGGGCGCGAGTGCAGTCGCCGCAGAAGGGACGGCTCACCGATGTGATCACACCCAGGTCACCATTGCCGTCGGCGAACCGATAGGTGCGGGCGACGGCAGCCGGATCCGGTGCCTCCTCGAGCAGCGGATACACCCGTCCCACGCGCTCCAGAATCTCTTCGCCGCTCACGACGTCCGCCATCCGCCATCCGTTGGTTGCACCGACGTCCATGTACTCGATGCAGCGGAGTCCCAGCCCTTCGCGGCGAGCGAAGCCGACGAGGTCGAGCAGGCCATCCTCATTCACGCCGCGCTGCACCACGCAGTTGACCTTGATCGGCGCGAGCCCGGCTTCGCCCGCGGCGGCGATGCCGTCGAGCACCTCGGTCAGCGCAACCCGTGAGTCGCTCATAGCTGTGAAGACCGCAGGGTCGAGGGAATCCAGGCTCACGGTCACTCGATGCAGGCCCGCATCGCGGAGGCGGAACGCCCAGCGGCGAAGCAGCGCGCCGTTTGTGGTCAGCGCGATGTCCGGCACTCCGAGCTTCGCTATGCCCGCGACGATTTCGGCGAGGTCCGGACGCAACAGCGGCTCGCCGCCGGTGAGGCGGATCTTGGTCACGCCGAGCGACGCGAACACTCCAGCGAGTCGCACGATCTCAGCACCATCCAGTGCCTCGGCGCGAGGCAGGAAGCGATGTCCGGGACCGAAGCGGGCCTTGGGCATGCAGTACGGGCAACGAAAATTGCAACGGTCGGTGACTGAGATGCGGACGTCACGCAGCGAGCGGCCGAAACGATCGGGGCCGGCCGTCACAGTTGGCAACGCAGAAACCATTGTCATCGCAAGGGGATCGCCTCGACGATCGTGCCGGCCGCGATGACCTCGAGGTCTGCCGGAAGGACGAGCAGGCATTCAGCACGAGTCAGCGAGTGCAGCATCGACGAGCCCTGGTCGCCGGAACTGTGCGCGCGCGGCAGGCCACCGTCCTCCGATTCGCGAAGGATGGCGCGGGTGTAGGTCTCCAGCCCTGCCGGCTTGGACAGCTCCTCGCCGGTCCGCACGAGCAGCTTCCGCCGGTGCAGTTCGCTTGCTCCCTGCATCTTTCGGATCACCGGTCGCGCGAAGAGCTCAAAGGTCACCGAGCTGCTGACCGGGTTGCCGGGCAGGCCGATGAAGATTGCGTCTCGCAGGGTTCCGATGAGCACGGGCTTGCCGGGACGCATGGCGACCCGCCACGTCGAGATGGTCCCCAACTCTGCCGCCACCTCGCGGACCCAGTCGTGGTCACCGACGCTGACCCCGGCGCTGCTCACCACGAGGTCGGACGCGGACGCCGCCTCCAGGATTGCTCGCAAGGAGTCCTTCGAATCGCGTGCGATGCCAAGGAATGTTGGAACGCCACCCGCCTCGAGGACAGCGGCGGTGAGCATCGGAGAGTTGGAATCCACGAGCTGCGCCGGACCCGGAGACGTCCCCGCCGGCACCAGCTCATCGCCGGTGGCGAGCAGGGCGACCCGTGGTCGCGTGCCGACGAGGAGACGATCGTGACCGAGCGCTGCGGCCACACCGATATCGATGCTGCTCAGCTGCTGCCCGGGCTCGATCACCACTTCCCCGGCGCGCATATCCGCGCCACGCGGGCGCACGCTGGTGGCGAGTGGGGTCGCCACCTCGATCAGCACTGTGGCGCCGTCTCTCGACGTGTCCTCCTGGCGGACCACCGTGTCTGCGCCGTCGGGCATCGGCGCGCCGGTCATGATCCGCATGGCGGTCCCCGCGACGTGTGCACCGGGAACGGCTCCGGCGCGCGATTCAGCGACAACCGGGAGACGCACCGGGACGCCGGCTGAGGCCTGCGCGATATCGGTAGCGCGCACGGCATATCCGTCCATGGCGGAGTTGTCGAACCCGGGGAGGTCGGTTTGCGAAGAGATCGCCTCCGCGAGGATCCGTCCAAGGGCCGTATCGATGCCCACGGTCTCAGGCCCGAGCACGCCGACCTCGTCGAGCAGACGCCGCTGCGCGCCGGCGACTGATTCGAGTTCGGTGGCAACGGCGTGCGTCAACATCGTCAGCGCTCTGATCCTCCACCCTGGGTCGGGATACCGGCAACCATCATAGTCACCGTCAAGACAAGGGTATTTCCTATGTCACCTCGGCTGGCGGCGGCGGTTTTCGCCGCCACCCTGGGTGGCGTACCCTTGACGTCTGTCCGCTCCCGGACACTGCCTCGAGAGTAATTGAGCTCAAATCCCGGAGGTTTTGGATGTTCCCTGCCGCGTTCGACTATATCGCGCCGGGGGCGCTTGACGAGGTGCTCAGCCTCTTGAGCCAGCATGGTGACGATGCCAAGGTGCTCGCCGGAGGGCAGAGTCTGATCCCGTTGCTAAAACTAAGATTTGCGGCCCCGGTCATCGTTATTGACATAGGAAGAGTCGACGGGATCGAGGGAATTCGTAGAGAAAACGGGCATGTGCGGATTGGGGCGCGCACCCGCCATCGTGATGTGGAGCGTGCCACGGACCTGCGCGGGACGCTCGACGTTCTCCTCGACGCGGCACCGCTCATTTCCGATCCGCTCATCCGCAACATGGGAACAGTCGGCGGTTCGGTCTGTCATGCGGATCCCGCCGGCGATTGGGGCGCGGTGATGCTCGCAGTTGGCGCCGAATTCGTCGTCAAGTCCGCGGGCGGCGAGCGCGTGCTGCCGGCCGCGGGGTTCTTCGAAGGACCCTTCACCACCGGCCTGCACTCTGACGAAGTGATGACCGAGATCCGGATCCCCGTCGGCACCGGCAAATCCGGCGGGACCTATCTCAAGCTGGAACGGAAGGTCGGCGACTTCGCAAGCGTCGCAACCGCTGTTCATGTCGTGCTCGGCGACGACGGTCGGATCGCGAGTGCGGGCATTGGCCTGTGCGCTGTTGGGGCACACAGCATCAAGGCGACCGCCGCTGAGGCAGCGCTCGCCGGTCAGGAACCGACGGATGCGGCGATTGCGGAGGCCGCCCGGCTGGCGGGTGAGGCAGCCGAACCAAAAGCAGACATCCGCGGGAGTGCGGAGTACAAGCGCGATGTTGCACGGGTCTTCGTGCAACGCGGCCTGCACACCGCGGTCGATCGCGCGCAGGGAGCAGCAGCATGAAAGTCACGTTCGAGATCAACGGTGCCGAGAAAAGCGTCGATGTCGAGCCGCGCACACTCGTCGTCGATCTCATTCGCACCAAGTTGGGGATGACCGGAACGCACATCGGGTGCGACACGAGCAACTGCGGCGCTTGCACGGTGCTGCTCGACGGCCGGCCGGTCAAGTCGTGCACGCTGCTCGCGCCGATGCTCGAGGGCAGGAAGGTCACCACCGTCGAGGGGCTCGCCAAGGGCGGCAAGCTCGATGCGATCCAGGTGGGCTTCCACGAGGAGCACGGCCTGCAGTGCGGCTTCTGCACTCCCGGCATGATGCTCGTCGGAAAGGCGCTCATCGAAGCCAACCCGCATCCCACCGAAGACGAGATCCGCTGGGGGATCAGCGGCAACATCTGCCGCTGCACCGGCTACATGAACATTGTCAAAGCGATCCAGCATGCCGCGGCTGCGAACGCTACAGAGAACACCGCAGGAGTAGCGTGATGGCAGTCGACACCGCAGAAGCGGCGGAAGCCGCGGAAGCCGCGCGTCAGGCGATGGGCGGGATCGGCGTCTCGCTGGCCCGCAAAGAGGACGCACGCTTCATTCACGGCCAGGGTCACTACGTCGATGACGTCGTGCTCCCGGGCATGCTCCACATGGTCATCGTGCGCAGTCCTCATGCGCACGCGCGCATCAAGGGCATTGACAGCAGCGCCGCCATGGCGATTCCCGGGGTGATCGCGGTGGTCACGGGCGAGTTGCTCGCACAGCACAAGCTCGCCTGGATGCCGACACTCTCAGGTGACACCCAGGCGGTGCTCGCGACCGACAAGGTTCGCTTCCAGGGACAGGAAGTCGCCTGCGTCATTGCTGAGACGAAGTACATCGCCGAGGATGCGGCCGCACTCGTGAGCGTCGACTACGAGCCGCTCCAGGCGATCACGACTCCACAGCAGGCGATCGCGCCCGGCGCAGTCGTCATCCGCGACGAGAAAGAGGGCCAGACCGACAACAAGATCTACCACTGGGAAGCGGGCGACAAGGACGCGACCGACGCCGCGTTCGCGCGCGCTGCCAAGGTGGTGAGCCTCGAGACCTTTTACCCGCGCTGCCATCCGTCCCCCCTCGAGACGTGCGGCTGCGTCGCGGACCTCGATCCGGTCACCGGCAATGCGACGATCTATATGACGAGCCAGGCGCCGCACGCGCATCGCACACTCTTCGCCATCGTTGCCGGACTGCCCGAGGAGAAGATTCGGATCATCTCGCCGGACCTCGGTGGCGGATTCGGCAACAAGGTGCCGATCTATCCCGGATACGTGGTCGCCACCGCAGCGTCGCTGCTGATCGGGCGTCCGGTCAAGTGGATCGAGGACCGCACCGACAACCTCATCTCGACCGGCTTTGCCCGCGACTATTACATGGACGGTTCGATCGCCATCGATGAGAACGGGAAGTTCATCGGACTTCGTGTGAACCTCCTCAGCGACAACGGCGCGTTCTTCGCCGATGCGCAGCCGAGCAAGTTCAAGGCCGGCCTCTTCCACATCGTGACCGGCTCCTACGACATCCCGGCTGCGCACATCGTGGCGAATGGCGCTTACACCAACAAGGCGCCTGGTGGCGTGGCCTATCGCTGCTCGTTCCGGGTCACCGAGGCCTCGTACTTCATCGAGCGCCTGGTGGAAAATGCCGCGGTCGAGCTCGGTCAGGATCCGGTCACGACCCGTCTCAACAACTTCATTCAGCCCGAGGCATTCCCGTACCAGTCCGCGTCGGGATTCGAGTACGACAGCGGTGACTACCCTCGCGCGATGAAGGTGGCGCTCGACATGCTCGGCTACGACGAGCTGCGCAAGGAGCAGGCCGAGAAGCGCGCCAAAGGCGAGCTCATGGGCATCGGTGTCGCCAGCTTTACCGAGGTGGTCGGTGCGGGTAAGGGCAAGGATTACGACATCGCCGGGTTGCGCATGTTCGATTCCGCAGAGCTGCGCGTGCATCCGACCGGCAAGGCGATTCTCAAGCTCGGCGTGAAGTCTCAGGGCCAGGGACACGAGACGACCTTCGCGCAGATCGTCGCCGAAGAGCTCGGCATTCCCGCATCCGACGTTGAGGTTCGTGAAGGCGACACCGACAACACGCCGTTCGGTCTCGGCACGTACGCCTCCCGCTCGACGCCGGTCGGTGGTGCCGCAACCGCCGTGGTCGCGCGCAAGCTTCGCGACAAGGGAAAGATCATCGCGGCGCATCTCTTTGAAGCCGACGTCGCCGACATCGAGTTCGCAAAGGGCAAGTACAACGTCAAGGGATCGCCCGACAACGTCAAGACCATCCAGGACATCGCGTTTGCTGCGTACACCAACCTTCCGGAGGGCATCGAGGCGGGACTTGAAGGCGTCACCTACTACGACCCGCCGAACATGACCTTCCCGTTCGGGACCTACCTTGTCGTGGTCGACATCGACAAGGGCACCGGTCAGGTGAAGGTGCGCCGCGTGGTTGCCGTGGACGACTGCGGGGTACGTATCAACCCCATGATCGTCGAGGGCCAGATCCACGGAGGCCTCACCGAGGGATTCGGTATCGCATTCATGGAGCTGATCACCTTCGATGACGAGGGCAACTGCATCGGCTCCAACTTCATGGACTATCTGATCCCCACAGCGTGGGAGACGCCGCGCTTCGAGCTGGGCGAGACGGTCACGCCGTCCCCGCACCATCCGATCGGGGCCAAGGGCGTGGGCGAATCGGCGACCGTCGGATCACCGGCGGCATTTGTCAACGCGGTCATCGATGCGCTGTCGCATCTCGGCATCACCAACATCGACATGCCGATCACGTCGGACAAGGTGTGGGCCGCGCTGCGCAGCAAGGGGGTGACCGAATAGACGGCCGCCTGGTGACCCTGCTTGCCGAGAACGCCGCGTCCGGGCGTCCATGCGCACTCGCCACGGTGGTGCGCACGGAGTCGCCGACGTCGGCGCATCCCGGCGACAAGGCGGTCATCACTGACGACGGCGAGCTGCACGGCTGGATCGGCGGCAGTTGTTCGGACGCGCTCGTCCGCCGCGAAGCGCTCGTGGCGATGAGTGATGGCCTGCCACGTATGGTGCGGATCCGTGCCGATGTGGAGGCGCTCGAGACGCGTAACGGAGGTGAGCTCACGGTGGCGACGACGTGCCCGAGCGGCGGGGCGCTCGACATCTTCATCGACCCGCATCTCCCCAAGCCGCTGCTCGTGGTCATCGGCGAGAGCCCGGCCGCGCGGACGCTCGTGGCACTCGGCCGGGTCGTCGGCTTCCGAACCTGCGGCGTGCATCCCGGCGCAACGCCGGCGGACTTTCCCGGTGCGGATCGCGTGCTCAACAGTCTCGACCTCAGCGCGCTGACCCATGAGACGGACTGCTGGGTCGTGGTTGCGACCATGGGCCATTACGACGATGACGGTCTGGAAGCCGCGTTGGCCCTCGCGGCCGCCGACGTTGCGCTGGTGGCCAGCGTGCGCAGATCCGCCGCCGTGATGGACACGCTGCGAGGTCGCGGCGTGTCCGAGGCGCAGTGTGCCCGGGTTCGTGCGCCGGCCGGCGCGCGACGTGCCGCAGCGCAGGAGGAGATCGCGCTCCACGCCCTTGCCGAAGTTGTGGCGTTGCGCCACGAGCGGCTGATCGCGAACCCTGTTGCGGCCCCCGAGGCGCTCGTGGGATTCGCAGTCGACCCGGTGTGCGCCATGACCGTCGACACCAAGGACGGGGCGCACACGGCGCTTCACGACGGCCAGACGTACTTCTTCTGCTGCTCGGGATGCCGGGAACAGTTCGTCAGCGATCCGGCGCGGTTCCTCCGAGCCACAGCCGGCTGAGTGGTCGCCTCGAGGTCGGCGGGGATCATCCTCGCGGCGGGGGCTTCGCGCCGTATGGGCGAGCCGAAGCAGCTGCTTCCCGTGCACGGCAGGCCGCTGCTCGAAATGGCGCTTGCGGCTGCCTGCGACTCGCAGCTCGACGAGGTGGTGCTGGTCCTCGGCGCCCATGCGGATGAGATCAGGCGGTCGGTTCGGCTCGGCCGCGCACGCGTCGTGGTCAATCCCGACCACGCTGAGGGGATGAGTACGTCATTGAAGGCCGGGATCGCGAGTCTCGGCGTCGATGTGGCTCGAGCGGTGGTCGTCCTCGGCGATCAACCGGACATCAGCGCCGATGTCGTCGACACGCTCCTCGAGACGCAGGCGTCGTCGGGCCTTCCCGCCGCCGCGCTCAGCTTCGACGGGCTGCTCCATCCACCGGTGGTGCTCGCCCGCGCGCTGTGGGGCGACATCGAGGCACTCCAAGGGGATGTCGGGTGCCGGGCGCTGGTACGTGCGCACCCGGAACTCGTGGCTGCGGTCGTGGCCGGCAGGCCCGAGGGCCATCCCGTCGATATCGACACCCGCGAGGACTTCGAGCGCCTGGCCACGGACCCTGCGTGAGGCTCTGGTAGTCTCGCTCGGTTCCCGTCGCGACCCCAGGAGGTAGGCGCGTTGCCAGCACTCGTCATCGTTGCCGAACGGCTCATCGACGGCACCGGGCGCGACTCGATCGAACAGGCAGCGGTGGTCATCGAGAACGGACGGATCACCGCAGCGGGAGCCCGCTCGTCGTTGACGATTCCTTCGGATGCGGACGTGTTCGAGGATGACGACCTCACGCTGCTCCCGGGGTTCATGGACATGCACGTCCACCTCGCAACGTCGGGAACCAACCTCGTGCGTTTTCTGATGACGCCGCCATCACTCGCGCTTCTCGAGTCGGTCCCCAACTGTGCCCGCACCCTCGCCGCCGGAGTCACCACCGTGCGCGACGCCGGCAACACTCCGGTCGGCGTTCGACTCGCGTCCGAGGCAGGCTACTTCCCGGCGCCACGCATGGAGCTCGCGATCGGCCTGCTCAGCCAGACGGGCGGCCACGGCGACGATTGGATGCCATGCGGTGCACACCTCGGAATGACCGACATCGACGTGCCGCACCCCGTCGTGGACGGCGTCGACGGGATGCGGCGCAAGGTGCGCGAGGTGCTGCGCGCCGGTGCGGATTGGATCAAGTTGTGCACCAGCGGAGGTGTCCTGAGCCCGGGCGACCTCCCTGACCACGCGCAGTTCTCGGTCGACGAGATCCGCGTCGCGGTGGAGGAGGCGGCGGTGGTCGGCAAGCGCGTCATGGCGCACGCCATGTCCCCGGCGGGGATCCACAACGCGCTCATCGCCGGGGTCACCAGCATCGAGCACGGCTGCCTGCTCGATGAGGAGGGCATCGCGCTGATGAAGGAGAAGGGCGCGTACCTCGTGCCGACGCTGGTTGCTCCCGGCGACGTGATCGCCGGCGCGAAAGCCGGCGGAGGTGGCCTCCCGCCGGAGATGGTGGAGAAGGCCGAGCGCATCGGCGGCCTGCATCGCGCCGCCGTGTCGGCGGCGGTCGCGGCCGGGATCAAGGTCGCAATGGGAACTGACGCTGCGGTCGGACCGCATGGGACGAACCTTCGCGAGCTCGCGATGATGGTCCGCTGCGGGATGACCCCGATGCAGGCGATTGTCGCCTCGACGAAGGTGCCGGCGGAGCTGCTCCGTCGCTCCGACCTCGGAACGCTCGAACCCGGCATGCGCGCCGACGTCGTCGCGGTGCGTGGCGACCCGCTCGCGGACATCGAGGGCCTCGCCAACCCTGCGCATATCCGTCTCGTCATCAAGGACGGGCGGGTCGCGTGTGACTTCAGGGAACGTGCGCCGGCTCAGTCCTCGTCGGGATCGTCGCCGAGAACCGCGTCGTAAGGCGGGATACGCCAGGCGGCCTCCCGGCCGAGCAGGCCGCCGTGACCCAGGGACGCGAGATATCCCGCGTCGAGTGGCAGGCCGGCATGCACCCTCGCGATCAGCAGATCGAGGGCGCTCCGGCGCGAGAACATGCCGCATGAGGCCACCCCGATGACCGGCTTGCCGAGCAGGTCGGCGATCCAGTAGCTGCTGCCCGGATGCATCGGCAGGCCACGCCGGATCGTGGTCGCGCCGGCTGCGACGACGCTCTGCCAGGTGACGTCCAATGGATCGACGGAGGCCACTCCAACGGCGAGAACGATGTCCGCCGTGCCGGCTGCATCCACGAGCGCCCGCTGGACGTGTTCGGGACTGTCATCGACGTAGCGGACCGGTTCGACAGTGCCGCCGAACCAGGTGCTGCGCATCCCAAGCGAGCGCTCGAAACGCGTCCGAGCGTCGTCGGTGAGGTGCTGGCGCACGATCGCGGCGACACCCAGGGGGAGGAAGGGCCGGACACGGAGGATTCCAACGCCGCCGGCCGCCGAAAATGCCGCACGCTCAGCCTGCTCGAGCGACCATTCGTCGATCGCGAGCGGCGTGATCTTGACCCCCGCGAGCGTCCTGCCGGCATCCACATGCAGGCCGTCGGGCACGGTGAAGACGGTCACGCCGTCGACCGCGTTCACCGCCGCAAGCGCAGTGACGTCGACCTCGACCATGCCGCGCCACGCCGCCACCAACCGGGCCTGCGATTCCACCGGCGGGCGCGGCGCGGTGCCGGGGCCGGCGACCGCGGCGGCGATGCGAACCGCGGCCGCGTCCTCACCGACGTCACCCTCGTCGAGCCAGAGCACATGCAGCACATCGAGATGCGCGCCTCGCAGCGCCGGCTCGTCGATTGCCGAGAGCACGGCGCCCTTGGTGAGGATCGGACGCCCGTCACCGTTCAGCACGTCGCGGCAGAGGACGGCGCCCACCCAGCGCGCTGAGGGCCCGTCGACAGCGGAACCGGGCAGGGCCTCCAGTCTCACCCGGCGGGGACTGCGGGAGCCGCGGACAGCGATCCCGCGTTCCGGCCGCGTCGCACCGCCACGATCTCGGCGAGGATGGCGATCGCGATCTCCTCGGGCGTCGCGGCGCCGAGGTTGAGGCCGACAGGGCTGTGGATGCGCGCAATGTCCGCGTCGCTGAACCCTGCCTCGCGGAGGCGAGCCACACGCTTGGCATGGGTCCCGCGACTTCCGATTGCGCCGATGTAGCCGGTGGTCGTGCGCAGCAGAGCGCTCAGCGCCGGGTCCTCGAACTTCGGGTCGTGGGCGAGACACACCGCCGCGTCCTGGGGCCCGAGCTCAAATCGGGGAAGCGCCTCATCGGGCCAGGCGACGACGAGGCGTTCGGCGTCGGGAATGCGTTCCGCGTTGTTGAACGCCGAACGTGGATCGACCACCGACACGGTGAACCCGGCCGCGCGAGCCATGGTGGTGAGCGCGACGGCGATGTGGACCGCGCCGATCACGACCAGCTGCGGGGAGGGGACGATGGGATCGACGAACACACGAATCCCCGAGATCTCCTCGACCCCGGGGAGGCCGGATCCCATCCGCAGGCGTGCTGCCGCGACCGTCTCCACGACCGACGCGGAACCGCCGAGGGTGCCCACGAGGCCGCCGTCCGCCGTCGCCGCGGCTCGGTTGCCGGCGTGCTCGCCATCCAGCGCCGTCAGCAGCGCGACCGGTCGCGAGGTCTCGATCGCACGCCGGACCTCCTCGATCACCGGATCCGACCCGTCGCTCTCCAGGGTCTCGACGAAGATGTCGACCTCGCCGCCGCACGACAGGCCGACGGCCCACCCCATCTCGTCGCTGATGCCGTAGTGCAGCAGGCGGGGAGGGGCATCGCCGGCGATCGTTGCCTGCGCCTCGAGCACCACTGCGGACTCGAGACAGCCGCCACTCACCGAGCCGGCCATGCGGCCGTCGCGGCTGACCAGCAGGCGGGCGCCCATCGGTCGCGGGGTGGAGCCGGAGGTGCCGACGACGGTCGCGACTGCGACGAGTGGGTCACCCTCGCTCCATTCGGTCAGCGTCGGCAGCAGATCTCGCATGACATGAGTATCCACTTCCGCGGCCGAACGTCACAAGCCGCCGCACAGTCCGGCGGCGCACAATTCTGGGAATGCAAATCGAGAACTCCTTTGCCGTCAAGGCGCCACCGGATCGTGTGTACGAGTTCCTGCTCGACGTCAACAACGTCGTGAGCTGCGTTCCCGGAGCAGAGCTGTCGGAGGTGGTCGACCCGAACACCTTCAAGGGCAAGGTCCGGATCAAGGTCGGCCCGGTCACCGTCAGCTACAACGGCACCGCCCGGATCACGTCCCGGGACGCCGAGACCCGCACGGCGACGCTCGAGGCAGAGGGGCGCGAGACCACCGGCTCCGGAAGCGCGCAGGCCACGACGGTCATGGCGGTCGCCGCCACCGGTGAGGCCTCCACCGTCACCCTGACCACCGACTTCACCGTTGTCGGGCGGGTTGCCCAGTTCGGCCGCGGCATCATGGAGGACGTCTCACGCCACCTCGTCGGCCAGGCGGCGGCGTGCATCCAGTCGAAGCTCGAGGCGCCACCTTCCGGCGCGGCGCCGGCAGCCGGCGATCCTCTCTCGCAAGCCAATTCGTCAGCCGCCGCCTCTGCGTCCTCCGCGACCGGTCCGGCGGCCGCTGCGTCTCAACCCGCGGCGCTTGATGCCTTCGCGCTGGGACGGGCGGTGGCGAAGGAGCGTATGGGCCGGGTCAAAGTGCGCCCGCGGATGATCGGAGCGGCGTTCGCCGCGCTGATCAGCCTGCTGTTGCTACGCCGGGTCCGGCGAGCCCGGCGGCGGCGCCGCGAGACGAACGGCTGACGCGCCGAGGGAGCTGCGCGAGGAGCTTGCCGAGGGCGTCGAGCGCATCGACGCTGTGGGCACTCAGGAAGTCATCGCAGAACGGCAGCGCCGCGGCCATCCCGCGGGTCTCGGGCTGATAGGCCGAGCTGCCCAGGAGCGGGTTGAGCCAGATCAGCCGGTGGCAGCTCCGGCGCAGGCGGGCCATCTCACGTCCGAGCTGGTCGGGGTCGCCGCGATCCCATCCGTCGCTGATGATCAGTACGACCGCCCCGTGACCCAGCACCCGGCGTGCATGGTCACGCTGGAAGGTGTGCAGTGCGTCGGCGATGCGGGTCCCGCCACCGATGTCGTGCACCTGGCTCGCGACATGGTCGAGGGCCGAGTCGATATCGCCGTGGCGGAGGAGATGCGTGATTCTGGTCAGATGTGTCGAAAACGCGAAGGTCTCGACGCGTTCCTTCCTGCCGATCGCATGCGCGAACACCAGCAGATGGCGTGAGTATCGGTCCATCGATCCGCTGACGTCGCACAGGATGACGATCGGCCGCCGCTTGGTGCGTGCGCTGGCACGGGCCAGCCGCTGCGCATCACCGCCCTGACGCGCCGCAGCTCGCATCGTGCGGCGGAGCTCCACGGTGCCGCGGCGATCGGCCCGCTGGCGCCGGGTCCTTCGCTCGGCGACCCGCCATGGGGACTGCCGGAGCAGCCGGCGCACCGACGCGAGCTCGTCCCAGCTCATCTCGCGAAAGTCGCGCTGGCGGAGCAACTCGTCGGCGCTGTAGCCGGTGCTCGAGGCCGGTGGCCCTTCGACTTCGCGTGCGACGCCCGCCGACGACAGCCCGAGCGCACTCATCCACGCGAGTGCTTGGTTGGGATCGAGGGCCAGCGGACGGCTGCGCCCGGGGACAGAGCCGGCCTTCCCCTCGCCACCAGGTCTGGAGAAGAAGAGATCGAATGCGGCGTCGAAGACCGGGCCCTCCTCGCGTCGCGTGACGAACACCGCGCGAAGCGCGTATCGCACCTCGTCGGGCCGCTCCAGGTCGATCGCGAGCAGCGCCTCGCAGGCGTCGCGTACCCGCTCGGGACTGCTGGTCAGCCCCGCATCGCGCAGCAGGCGGGCAAAGAGCGTCACGCTCTCAACGGGATCCGGGGCATTGCCGGTCACCGTCCCGCGTGCTCTGCGATCGCCTCCTCGCTGCGCTCGAGATCCTCCTGGTGCTTGATGGCCGCGCCCATGGTCTCGCGAAGCGCAGCGGGCGTCGCGTCGGTATGGCCCAGCGCGGCGAGCGCGCGCGCCCAGTCCACTGTTTCTGCCACTCCTGGCACTTTGTAGAGGTCGAGGCCGCGCAGACGCTGAGTCACCTCCACCACCTGGCGGCCGAGGCGCGCGGAGACCTCGGGCGCGCGGACACGGACGATGGCCACCTCACGCTCGAGGTCCGGGTAGTCGATCCAGTGATACAGGCATCGCCGCTTGAGTGCGTCGTGGACTTCGCGGGTGCGATTCCCGGTGAGGATCACCAATGGTGGATGCTCGGCGCGGATCGTCCCAAGCTCCGGGATGCTGATTGCAAAGTCGGCGAGGATCTCGAGCAGAAACGCCTCGAACTCCTCATCGGATCTGTCGATCTCGTCGATGAGCAGCACCGGCGGGACAGCGTCATGGTTGTCGATCGCATCGAGCAGGGGCCGCCGGAGCAGAAACTCCGGTCCGAACACGTCCTGCTCGGTGCGGACGCGATCCTCGCTCTCACCCACCAACCGAATGTGGAGGAGCTGACGCGCGTAGTTCCATTCATACGCGGCGTGGGCAAGGTCGATGCCCTCGTAGCACTGCAACCGGATCAGCCGCGCGCCGAGTGCCGCTGCGAGGGCTCGTGCAGCCTCGGTCTTGCCGACACCGGCTTCCCCTTCCAGGAAGAGTGGTTTGTTGATGCGCATCGCGACGAGGATTGCGGTGGCGAGACGGCGGTCGCACAGGTAGTCGTTGGCGGCGAGCAAATCGACAACCTCGTCGACTGAAGCGGGCTCCGCGGCAGCGAACGGGACACTCATACAACTGTCAGCGTGACGAGTCCGCGGCGTTGCGGTCAAGCCGCAGAAGCTCAGACCGGCAAGAGATCAGACCGGCAAGAGATCAGATTGGCAAGAGATCAGGGCAAGAGATCAGATTGGATAGACGTCGATCTCCGTCGCCTTCACCACGGCAAAGATCTCGCCGCCCTCGGCGAGCCGCAACTCCGCCGCCGCCACCGGCGTGACCTCTGCCACCAGCGGGAACGGAGCCTCGAGACGGATTCGCCAGCGATCTCCTTCTGGATCGACGCCGGCGACCTTGCAGCGCAGGACGTTGCGAGGGCTGCCCTCCGGGGCCTGCCGGTAGAGGGCAATTGCTCGCGGCTGGATGGTGGCCAGGGCGGGTCCCGCGATGTCCGTCGCCACGGTGAGTGAGGACCCGTCGTCGAGCAGGATCGCTTCCCCGGACACCGTCCCGCTGAGCAGGTTCAACCCCGCCATCCGAGCGATCCATCCCGATCGCGGCCGAGCCGACACCTCGCTGAAGAGACCCACCTGCGTGACGCGTCCGTCCTCGAGGACGATGACCCGCGCAGCCAGTGACGCTGCCTCGAGCGGATCGTGGGTGACGAGCAACCGAACGCCGCTGAAGGTGGACAGGTGCTCGCGCAGTGCGCGACGAAGCTCGAGGCGGCCCGATGCGTCGACTGCCGCAAGCGGTTCGTCGAGCAGCAATGCCTGCGGATCGGTGACCAGAACGCGCGCAAGCGCAGCCCGCTGCGATTGCCCCCCGCTGAGAGCGGCCGGGCGTGATGCTGCATAGCCCGCGAGATCCACGCGCTCGAGCCACTCGTGTGCCCTCGAGTTCGCCGTCTTCCGGTCGACGCCGCGGGAGCGCAGGCCGAATGCGACGTTATCGAGCACATTGAGATGCGGGAACAGCCCGTGGTCCTGGAAGACGAATCCGACACGCCGGGCTTCGGGCGTCAGCCATGTGCCAGTCGCGGTGTCATCGAACACGACGTCGTCGACCTCCACGCGTCCCTCATCGACCGGCACCAGTCCCGCGATGATCCGAAGCAGGGTCGTCTTGCCTGCGCCATTGGGTCCGAGCACCGCCACCGTGACGCCGGACTCCACGGTGACGTCGCAATCGAGGTGAAGGCTTCCGAGGTGCGTTCGTATTCGTGCGCGTAGGGTCACCGGATTGCACCCAGCCATCGGTCGCGCAGCACCACCAGCACCAGGACCGAGATTGCGAGGAGCAGGAGAGAGAGCGTGATCGCTTCGCCGACCTGTCCAGAGCCCTCGAACGAGCTGTACGCCGCGATCGGCAGCGTCTCCGTCGTTCCCGGGAAGCTGCCGGCAAACGTGATCGTGGCGCCGAATTCACCAAGCGCCCGTGCCCAGCAGAGCGCCGCGCCCGCTGCGATGGACGGTGCTGCAAGGGGCATGGTGACCTGCCAGAAGCGCCGCCAGGGACGAGCCCCGAGGGTTGCAGCAACCTCCTCGAAATGATCGTCGCGCTGGCGCAGGGCCGCCTCAACCGTGATCACGAGAAACGGGAACCCCACGAACGCCTCCGCGATTGCAGCTCCCGCGGTGCTGAAAGGAAGAACGATCCCGAAGTGATGCAGCACGGTGCCGATCGGGGTCGTCGTGCCGAACGCCGTCTGGAGAGCGATGCCGCCGACCACAGGGGGTAGCACCAATGGGAGGGTCACGAGTCCGCGGACCACCCGGCGTCCTGGCATCGAGGTTCGGGCGAGCAGGTAGGCGAGCGGCACCCCGATGAGCAGCGCGATCGCGACGGCGATGGCCGAGCACTCGAGCGAGAGCCGGAGTGCGGTGAGCACGTCCGTCGAAACCAGCTCCGAAGGGAGATTGCTCCAGTCAACGTGGGCGAGCAGACCGATGAGCGGGAGTGCGATGAAGAGAACGGCCACCGCCGCCGGGATGACGAGACCGATCAGAGGGCGTCGCGTGACGCCCCGGATCATGACTTCGGTGGCGGCAGGAATCCAGCCGCCAGCAGCGCGGTCTGGATATCGCCGGAAACAGCCGAGGTGACAAACGCCTCCGCGGCGGCCAGGTTGCCGCTCGCCTTCACAGCGGCGATCTCATAGGTCCCGATCTTGTTCTGGGCGGCGGGAATCGGCACACCGGTCACCTTGCCCGCAGCGCCGATCTCGTCGGTGACGAACACGAGCGCCGCATTGGCGTCACCCGACTCGAGTTGTTCGAGGACCGCAGCATCGCTGAGCTGGAGCGAGACCGGGGTGAAGTGCAGCGAGTCAGCCGCTTCGATGTCGGTCACGTACTCACCGACCGGCACGCTCGGATCCCCGATCACCAGCTTCACGCCAGGGTTGTTGAGGTCGGCGAGCGTCTTGATGTTCATCGGATTGCCCGGTGCGACAGCGATCTCGAGCTTGTTCTGGCAGAAGGCCTGCGGGGTGTCCACCAACCCCTCGGCGGTGAGCTGGGCCATCGTGTCGGTGTTTGCCGTGGCGATGACGTCTGCAGGGGCGCCGTTGATGATCTGGGTCACGAGGGACTGGGAGCCGGCGTACGAGTACGTCCCCTTGAAGCCTGGGTCATCCAACTCCAGCCCCTTCTCCGCATTGTTGAAGGCCGCGGTCAGGGATGAAGCCGCAAACACCGTCAGGCTCCCGCCGAACGGATCAGCGGATGCGGCTGCGGCCGGCGTGCTGGAGCCGCCACATGCGGCGAGTGCCAGCGCGGCAGTGGGCGTGATCACAACGGGGCGGATACGGATGTTCATGGTTTCCTCGACTGGCTGTCTGGGGATGGGGGCAACTCGATCACGACGTTGGTCGCCTTGACGGAGGCGACGGCGAGCATGCCCGGCTCCAACCCAAGCTCCGCGACCGCCTCGCTGCTGATCAGCGAGCTGATCCGGAAGGGTCCCGCCTGCAGCTTGACGTGGGCCATCACACCGTCGGTCGCCACGTCCGTGACCAGTCCGAGGAAGTGATTACGCGCCGACTCGGTCACCGGCATCGTCGGGTGATTGCTGGCGACCTCGACGGCGAACCTGGCCAGCGCGACACCGTCCACCAGGCGGTGGCCACCCTCGGTACGAATGGTGTCGATACGGCCGGCGTCGGCCCACCGTCGAACTGTGTCGACGCTCACCCCGAGGAGCTCTGCCGCCTGACCCATCTTGTATGTCGGCATGGGCGGCGACCATAGCGCAAAAGCGGTCTTCTTCTCAACCGGGCCTTGCGGTTGCGGCTTAGGTCGGGAGCGCTACTCCTGCGACACCACGGTGACCGCATGCACGACATCGCTGACGAACAGCGGCGCGGGGTAGGTCACCCGCACGTACCCCTGGGGGTCGATGACGTCGAGGTAGTTGGTCTTCGGCGGTTCGAGGGGCTCACCCCATTTCAACCACGTGATCTCCAGTGACGCCTCGGGTCCGAGCAGCCAGTGCCACCCGGGGTCCCATTGGGACGTGGCCGTGAGGTTCGTCTTGATGAATTCCTTCACGTCGGCAGCCGTGCGGTCGGGCATGACGCTCACGATCAGCAGGACCGGCTTGATCGTCTTGGGAAGCGCCTGCTCCACGGATACGATGTCACGGCCGAGGACCGGACAGAGGTTGACGCAGAGGGGATCCATGAACGCAAGCAGCACGACGTGGCCCTTCTCGTCTGCGAGTGAGATCGCGTTGCCGTTCTGATCGACGAGACCGGTGAGCGGAGGGGTCGGCTGGCGTGTCAGGGGTGCGCCGATCACGTTGGTCGATGGCGTGAGCGTCACCTGGGCTGCGGTCGTCGTGGCGCGCGGATGGAGCGTCAGCGAGACGAGGGCCCCGATCCCGAGGCTGCCGGCCAGCGCCAAGGCAACGAGCAGGGCCTGCCCGCGCTTGGTTCGAGTGATCCCTTCGAGGCTCCCCAATGGCTTCATGCACACCTCGCTGTCGACATTGGCTGCTTGACGGTCGGATCCTCCCCGCCCGCGGCGATGGCGGCCAGCGCGGCGCCAATTATGCCTCGCTGGAACGGCTCGTGTGACGCGTGTCGTGGCCGAGCGTATGCTCCCCGCGTGATTCCCAGCCGGCATATGCGGTGTGCCGCGTCAGGCGGCGTGCTCCTGGCGCTGGTCGGGCTGTTCATCGGGCACACGCTCGAGTACCTCCGGGTCTGGGGACCTGCCGGGGTCGTGGCGTCGATGACCAACCCGGCACATGCCTACATGCTTCCCGTCGCCGGCCTGCTCATGGTCCTGAGCGCGGTCTTCGCGTTCCGCCTGGCGCGAGCCTGGCGAGCCCTGAACGACCGACTCGACCGCGCCGCGGCGGGAGTACGGAGGATGTGGCGCGGACGGACCGATGTCGTATCCGCTGCTGCACCGCCCCGGTCAACGCCGGGAACTCGGCTGGTGGCGCTCTGGCTCCCACTTGCCGCGGCTCAGATCGGGCTGTACCTCGTGCAGGAGAACGTCGAGGCGGTGGCGCGCTCGCTGCCGGCGCCAGGCTGGGGCGCCATCACGGGGATCCACTGGGCTGCCCCGTTCGTCCATCTCTATGTGTCACTCCTGCTCGCCTGCGCAGTCCGCATTTGCCAGATTTTGTTCCGCCGCCGCGAGGCGGTCGCCGAGCGCGCCGAGGCACTCCTGCGTGCCATCGTTCGGCGCCGCCGGACCGCCACTGTCCTCGCTCCTCTCCCGATCGATCGCGCCGTTGCGCCACTCGAACGGCTCGGGCGGCATCTCTGGCGCAGGCCACCTCCGCTGCTGCTCGCTGTCTGACCGGCGTCCGTGAGCCTCGGCTCACCTTCGATCGTTCACCAACGAGGAGATATCACGTGGGGAAAACCAGCCTCCGAGCGTCCGCAGTCATCGCGGGCGCGCTCGTGGCACTGGCGGCGTCACTCGCAGCCGCATCAGCGCATTACGTCTTCACTGCAGGCCAGTACCGGGTTGCCATCGGTTGGCAGAATGAGCCCGCGTTCGGCACCGACACCTTTGTCGGAGAACAGAACGCAATCCAGGTGTTCGTCGACATCGCGTCCGCGAACAACCCGAAAGGCACACCGGTCAGCACCCTCAACCAGGATTGCACGCATCCCGACTTCCAGGTCACCGTCACTGTGGGCACGACGACGAGCAGCCCGTTTTGCCCGGCCCCGGTCTACGACCCAGACACCGGCAACGGACGGCTCGACGAGTACGACTATGCGTTGATCCCAACTGTGGTCGGGGCTTACACATTCCACATCTTTGGCAGCATCAACGGGACACCGATCAACACGACGGTGACATCGGGGCCGACGACATTCGACTCGATTGCCGATTCGAGCTCCGTCCAGTTCCCCGTTGCCGTGCCTGCAGTCGCTGCCGTTTCAACGAAGGTCGATGCGGTGAACCAGCGCGCGTCGAGTGCGCTCGCGACGGCGCACTCGGCCGCGACGGCGGCTTCCGACGCCAAGTCCGGAGCGTCAAGTGCCACCATTCTCGCGATCATTGCGATCGTCGTCGCCGTGCTGCTCAGCGCGCTCAACCTGGCGATCGGACTGCGCCGCCGGAGGACCTGAGGTGCGGGGCTGGCGATCGCCGTGCCTCGTCGCCGCAACCCTTGCCCTAGGGGCCGCCCTCGGGGTACCCCTGACCGCGGCTGCGCACGCGCTGCCGCAGAGCGCAGTTCCCGCTGAAGGGTCGGAGGTGCAGACTGCGCCGAAGGTGGTCGAGATCACCTTCGGCGAGACGCCCGATCCAAAGCTCTCGACCATCACCGTCGTCAATAGCTCGGGCGTCAGCGTTGACGCCGGTCCGACCGTGGTAGTGCCCGGCCATGCGCTCGAGCTGGAGGTGCCGCTCATACCGATCGGCAACGGCGTGTACACCGTCACCTGGAAGACAGTGTCGGAGGTCGACGGACACCTCGCCACCGGCGCGTACGCATTCGGCGTCGGAGAATCGGCCGCGAGTGCCAACGCGCATGCCAGCAAAGCGGTGGTTTCACCGCCGCCGTCAATTCTCGCGATCGTCGCGCGGTGGCTCTTCTTCATCGGCGCGATGGGCATAGCCGGCGTCGCATCGACATGTCTGATTGCCCTGCAAGCCATCCCCAAGTTCGCCCCTCGAATGCTGGGCGCGCTGTGGAGTGCAGGCGTGCTCGGCGTCATCGGCATCGTCGAAGCGCAACGCGAGGCTGCGGGCGTGAGCTTCGGCTCGCTGTTCTCGACGTCGATCGGCATGATCGCGATCGAACGCATCGGCCTCGCCGTGGCCACGGGCATCGCTGTCGCCCTCGTGCAGGTTGCACATTCCGTCGCGTCGCGGATCGGCCTCGCTCTGGCGGCCCTCGGCGCAGCGGGCTCGATGTGGGTGGATGTCGCGGCGAGCCACGCGGGCGCTCAGGCGCCAGTCGCGATCAACCTCATCGCGCAGTGGGCCCACATTGTTGCGGGCGGAGCCTGGATCGGCGGCCTGTTGACCCTCCTCTTGGCCGTGCGAGGTCAGCCATCCGAGGTCAAAGGACACGCGGTACGCCGTTTCTCAACGATTGCGGGCATTGCCATCGTGATCGTGGCGCTGACCGGGACCTTCCGCGCCATTATCGAAATCGGGTCGATCGGCCAGCTGTTCAGCACGGCCTTCGGGGTACTCGTCATCGTGAAGGTAGCGCTGTTTCTCGTGCTCGCAAGCCTCGGCGCGATCAATCGTTTCGGCAACGTCCCTCGCTCGTCGACGGTGCTGCAGGGACTGCGCAGAGTTGGATCCACTGAGGTAATGATCGGCGCCGCCGTGGTACTCGTCGCCGCGGCGCTCGTCAATGTGGCGCCGCCGATCGCGTCCACTGCCGTCGCGTCGACCACGCAAGCGAGCCAGCTGGCGGTGACCGGGAGCGATTTCGCCACCACTGTGAAGGTGCGCCTCACCGTGTCGCCTGGGACCGCCGGGTTCAACAACTTCACACTGCGCGTCACCGACTACGACACTGGCGCACCTGTCAAGGCGAGCTCGGCCGAGCTCGAGTTCACCCAGCCGCTGCGGCCGCAACTCGGCGAGTCAACGCTCACCCTCAAGCGTCAAGCCCAAGGGATCTTCAGCGCCCGCGGAGGCAACCTTTCGATTGCGGGCATCTGGGAGGTCGCGGTGATCATCGAGAACGCCGACAACTCAACCGAAGTCCACCTGCAGCTAACGACGAATTCCACGCCACCGATCGTGACCGCGACGCGATTCAGCGGGCTGCCGACGCTGTACTCGATCCAGCTGCAGAACGGCTGGCTCGCTCAGGTCTATATCGACCCTGACAAGTCCGGCGCCGATGAGTTTCATGTCACGTTCTTCACGAACTCGAACGAGACGAGTGAGATTCAGATCGCGTCCGCGACGTTCGGGATGACGGTTCCGGGGGGCACGCCCACAATTCTGGTGAGCCGGAGGCTCGACCCCATCGGGCATTTCGTGTCCGACGCGACTGTGCCGCCACGCCCGACTCGGTTCGACATCATCGCGACCACGCAGACGGGCGTCGCTATTGCGACCTACGTGACGATCACACCCGGATCGTGATCCGCTCAGCGGATCGCCGAGCTGATCAACTCCGCGACCGCTGCCGGCTGCTCGAGATAGGGGAGGTGTGCCATCCCTTCGAACATGTGAAATCGCGACTGCGGGAGCCAGTCAGCGAGCTCCTTCGATCGCGCGACGATGAATGGCAGATCGAGGTCGCCGCACGCCACCGTCACGGGAACCGAGATTTCCTCGAGCCGTGACCACGCGGCGATGCCGCTCTTGCCCGATTCCTCGGGCATCTCGTTCTTCAGCGCGATGGCGTTCATCGCCAGCGCGAGGTCGCGAGCCGGCCCCGACACGCGTCCCTCCGGGGAGCTTGGCCCGTCGAGCCAGAGCCACATCTCGATCCGGTTGATCTCGTCGATCTCCCCGGATGTCTGCGCGGCCTCCCACAGGTGGACGAGCCGATCCGTGTCGACGTCGTACGTGCTCGGTTCGGGGGCACCGCTCACGGCCGGAGCGAGGAGGACCAGGCCGGCCACGCGTTCCGGGCTCATCAGCGCGGCATCGATCGCGAGCTCACCGCCCATCGAACTGCCGACCAGCCACACCGGTCCCGACGCCACCTCATCGATCACCGCGTTGAGGTCATCGAGATGCGAGAAGCCGTAGGTGACCCCCGACGTCTCGCCATATCCGCGCAAGTCATAGGCCACCGTGCCGGTGGTTGGCTGCAGCGCATCAGCGACCGCGTACCACGACCGACGGTCAGCCACACCAGCGTGGAGCAGCACAACAGGCTGGCCCACGCCCACCCAGCGCTCCGCTGCGAGCGTGGCCGCGCCGCGCTGCACGGTGAACTTTTCGGATCCCACCAGCCCATTCTGACCGGAGTAGCCTGCTGCGACGTGCTGAGCGTGGGAGTTGACGTCGCCAGTCAGGACGCTCGAACGGCGATCTGCTCGGTCCGGTGGGGCGATGGCATCGCCCGGATTGAGCTCCTCGGGTCGACGGGCGCATCGGACGGCGAGATCCGCCGTTGTGTGGAGATCGCGGATCGCGTTGGAGTGGACATCCCGCTCGGATGGCCGAGCGCCTTCGTTGAATCGCTCAGCCGGCACCACCGAGGCGAAGCGTGGCCTGGCGCGGACGATGCCGCTGCGATGACCGCGTTGCGGCTCCGCGAGACCGATCGCTGGGTTACCGACCACGCGCGACGTCCGGGAGAACCGGGCGCGCGATGCCACCCGATGAGCGTCTCGACGAACCTCATCGCGATTCCCGCCATGCGCATGGCTCGCGTGCTCGGTCCCGTGGATCGGAGCGGCGCCGGCAAGGTGATCGAGGTCTACCCGGCGGCTGCACTGTTCGTGTGGGGACTTCCGTATCGACGCTACAAGGGCTCGCGGCCGGATCGCCGCGAGGCACGGCGCGGCCTCGTCGAGCAGCTCCGTTTGCAGGCGCCGTGGCTCATCGCCGCACGCGAAGCGGACCGGGAGCGGCTCAAGGAGAACGACCATGAGCTGGACGCGCTGATCGCAGCACTGGTGGCGCGTGCGAAAGCCAGTGGTCTGTGCGACGAGGACTACGACGTGACGTCCTGCAACGCGCGCTCCGAGGGGTGGATCGCGCTACCGCTGCCCAATGCGCTCACCCGGCTCGCGTCGCCTGCAAGCGCGTGAGTGGTCACGAGCCTGTGGAGAAGAGAGCGCGGTTGGCCGACAGCGCAAGCCGCTGCGCAGTGCGATGGCATGCTTCCAGTGATGGCAGTCGATGAGGAGGAGTCCAACCAGTCGTTGAGGCCGCTGCAGGGACAGCTGTCATACCTGCAGATCCCGGCGATCGACGTGCAGCGATCCTCGGAGTTTTACGCGCGCGTCTTCGGCTGGAAGGTCGAGCAGCCGCATCCCGGATTCGACGCACCTGGGCTCATCGGACAATGGGTGAAGGACCGGCCGGCCACGCGAGACTCCGGTCTTCTTCCATGGCTGAACGTCGACAACATCGCCGACGCGATGAACCTGGTTCGCGCTCATGGCGGCGAGGTGCTCGAGCATCCAACGCCCGATGGTCCCGAGCGTCTCCTGGCAACCGTGCGCGACCCCGCTGGTAACGTCGTCGGTCTGGTGCAGCTCGTCTCGCGCTGACCGAGGCCGCGCTTCAGCCGGCTAAGAGGACGCTCGGACGGGTGACGTGCCGATGTCCACAGACGACGCACTTCAATTCAGCGCGAACCGGGCGGACGGCGCGCTGCATCTGCCGGTACTCCGCCCGTGGGGAGTGGACTGTGAGTGGAAGGAGTTTGGCTCCCCCACAGCGAGCACATCGAATCTGCCGCTTCGGATCTGACAGTTTCACGCGCGGTATTTTGCTACGGACACCCATGGCGTGTCTTCCCGCTCCCTTAGACGGGCCCCCCCGCGAGGGCGACGGCGGCTCCCACCAGGCCGGCGAGAACGAGCGCGCTGACCACGCCGCGACGGACCGCGAACAACCACGCCAGTGCTGCCACGAGCACCGGAATCTGCCAGAGGACATGGAAGGCGAGACCGAGCGCGATCGTGGAGCCCGCGATAGCGCCGATCACCGCCGGCCCGGCACCGGCGAGGAACGACTGTATCGACGCGTTGGCCCGGATCTGTTCGAATCGCGGGCCGCCTGCCATGACAAAGACAAAGGAGGGAGCAAAGGCGACTCCCACCGCGAGCAGACCGCCGGCGAAGCCTGCGGCGGCGTAACCGACGACGGCGACCGTCAGGACCACCGGGCCCGGCGTGACCTGACCGAGCGCCACGGCATCAAGAAACTGAGCGCCGGTCATCCAGTGGTACGTGCTCACGGCGTCGTGCTGCATCAACGGGATGATCACAAAGCCGCCTCCGTACGACAGCGCGCCAACCTTGAACGCCACCCATGCGAGTGCGCCGACACCGGCGAGCGTCACGGTGTGGAGTGCTGCTGCGGGGAGCATTGACGTGAGAGACCGCGGTCCGGCAGGCGTCGTGGTTCGCTGACGCATGACCACCTCGGCGAGCCCGCACCCCAGGAGCACGAGAACGAGGAACGGTCCGATCACCGCGGCAGCCGCGGCGCCGGCAACGGCATAGACGAGCCACCGACCTCGCTGCGATCGCGCAGTGCCGGCCCGTCTCCAGCTCGACGGCGTGAGTCCCCACGCTGCGTTGAGCGCAACCGCCGGCACCGCAGCACCAGCGCCGGCGGCCGCGCCAAGAATCCAGACCGGTGGGTGCGCGGCGAGGAAGACGGCGGACAGCACCAGGATGAGCACCATGCCCGGGGCGATGAAGCAGATCCCTCCGAGCAACGCGCCTGCCGCGCCGCGCAACCGCCACGCGCAGTAGATCGCCAGCTGCGTGGACGCCGGGCCTGGCAGCATATTCGTGGTCGCAACGCCGTCCTCGAATTCGCGCTCGTCGAGCCAGTGTCGTTGGTCAACGCACATCCGGCGCAGGAGGGCGATGTGCGCGGGCGGACCGCCAAAGCCGATGCAACCGAGCCGGAGCCAGGCACGAGCAATGGTCGCGAGCGACACCCTGTCGCGCGTGTCCGCGAGGTCGCCGTCGAGCACGTGGCGCAGCTTATGGAATCGGCACGGCAGACACCGCTCGAAGCAGGTGCTATCGTTCGCCGTGCGTCGCACTTCGCACCGCTCTCCGGTATCTCGGTGAGAGGAAATCTTGATGATGCTCACGTCTCGTGACCGCCTCGCCCTGGCTCAGGGCCTCTCGGTGCGGGGTTCTGCGATCCGCCGGCGCTTCGAGACACATTCCTCCACGACTCCGGCGCAGCCACCGGACACCGAGCGGAACGAACTTCCATTGCCGCGTCCGGGAGTCCGGCTGGTCGAGCTCGAGCGAGCTCGGCGTGACGAGCGCGATCGCACGACGCTTAACCGATGAGGGCCGCCACCCGATAATCGGTTCGCAGCCCCTGCAGGTCCGGCTCGGTGGCGATGCGCTCTCGGAAGTCGCGGTTCAGCTTCGCGGCGTGTTCGAGCGCTTCGACAGCGCCATCCAATGTGCCGATCGCGGCGTATGTGCACGCCAGGCTGTACCAGGCCATACCTCGCGAGGCGTCCGGCGCGTTCAGGTACTCGGCGGTCGCGACCGCGTTGTTTCGCAACGCGACGCCGCGCTCCTGCAGTGCATTGGCGATGTACCAGTCGCCCACGTGACCCAGGGGGTGCCAGAAACCACGAACGATCGTCTGGAGCCAGAGCGGCCGTCCGCGGAGCCATGGATGGCGCGCAGGGTCGGTCAGGTCCGCATCTGAGACCAGCAGCAGCGATTCGACGAGATCGTTCGCTGTGCGCCTGCTCTCTCCGGCAGCAACGTCCAGATCCACCGCTGCGTAAACCTCATACACGGGCTGGGATCCGTGATCGACTTCCGTGAAGGTCGGCGGCGTCTCCTCACGCAGTATCGACTGGAGGCGCTGCACCTGCTGACGTTTGAACTCCGTGTTGTGCGCGATCGTCGGTAGTGGTGCCCAACGCTCCGCGCTGCCCTCATGGCGGCGATGTGATGTCGAAACGATCAGCATCTCTTCCTCCATCGCCGCGTGACGCAGCAGCCCGACGATCGCAGTCCGCAGTGCTCGAGTGTCCGTCATGTTGTTCTCCTTCATCCCGATGCTTTCGATCCGATCTGTCATTGAGCGGGGACCGGCCGCGATGGGGCATGCGCGACGAAGCGGACGGCGCGTGGCTCCGCGTGCACGACTGGATCGATGAAGCCGGCGCGGCGGAGCCGCTCGGCGAGGCCGGACGGGGCGACCGGGGTGCACGTGTCGCCGAGGTGTATGACCCGGAATCGCAACCGGGACCGGCTGTCGGCGCCGGCAAAGACGCCTCCGGGAATCAGCACTCTCGCCGCTTCCGCAAAGAGTCGATCCTGCGCGACGGGCGAGCTGAGGTGGTGGAGCATGGTGAAGCACACGACCGCGCTGAAGGTCGCCCGATCCCACGGCATGCTGGTGGCGTCACCATGAACGACCGTCAGCCCATCGCCGAAGCTCACGCGAAGCCGGGCGACGAGATCAGGGTCGCGTTCGAGCACGGTCAGACGCGCCGTCCGCGACAGAAGCGACCGCGTGCCGGCTCCGTACCCCGGCCCCACCTCAAGGACGTTGTCGCCGAGCTCCGCCCCAGCGAGCACCGCCGGAACGACCGTGCCCGCCATGAAGTCTTCCCACCCTTCAGATGAGCACAGATGCCGGTGGTACCAGTTCATCGGTCTGAATCGAAGTGGCCGGAGCCGCTCTTCTGTAGTCACACGTTTAGGGTAATGTAACTCTAATGCTAAGTCAAGTGAGATATGGCGTTGCGTGCCCTTTGGCAAACCGCTACAATTGGTGCGTGGCAGACGACCCCGCGAACGCGGTCGCCGGCGGCTCCGAGGGCGCGATCCCCGTCGAGGACGAACGCCTCCTCGAAGCTGCGCGGCGTGTCCTCGCAGACGCGGGTTGGGAGGGGCTCACCGTCGAGGCCGTCGCCGAGTCGGCCGGCCTTTCGCGGGTGACCGCGTGGCGGTTGGGAGCCTCACGGGAGGCACTGGTTGCGACCCTTCTCAGCGAATTGGACCGCGATTATCGGGCCGCCATGTGGCCCGTGCTGGTCGCCGATGGGAACGCCCGGGACCGCCTCGATGCCGCCGTCGAAGCGCTGTTCGACGTCGTTGACGCGCACCTTCCCCTCCTGCTCGCCTCCGACACCATCTTCCACAGGGCCAGCTCGAGCCGGGCCAGCTTCAATGAGCCGTTCATCCGTCTCTTCAGAGACGGCATCGTCGACCGCTCCTTGCTCGGCGCGGGTGACGACCCCGAGGAATCTGCCGATTTTGTCTTCAACGCGCTGTGCTGGCCGTACGTGCATCTGCGGGGCCGCCACGGTTGGACGGCGGAGCGGGCTCGCCGGCGTTTTCATGACCTCATCGCCCACGGGCTCCTGTCGCCGGCTCCGTCACGTTCGTCCGCGTGAGCGTCGCCTCGGACGAGCGGTGATCCACCTCGACGCCGAGCAGCTGCTCCTCGTGGCCGGCGCCGCTCTGATCGCCGGCGCGGTGAACGCGGTCGCGGGGGGAGGAACGCTCATCTCATTTCCGGCCCTGCTGCTTCTGGGATTCCCGGCATTGACGGCGAATGTCACCAGCACGATCGGTCTGGTCCCTGGATATGCAGGCGGCAGCGTCGCATACCGCGCCGAGCTCAGTGTTCAGCGCGATCGCGCTCGCTTTCTCGGGCCCATCAGCGTCGCGGGAGCGATTGCCGGCGCCATCCTCCTGACGCGCACCCCGAACCAGGTGTTTGCCGCAGTGGTTCCGTGGTTGATCCTGCTTGCCTGCGGCTTGCTCCTGCTCCAGCCGGTGGTGACGTCGCGAGTCGGCACACGCCGTCCCGAGCGAGAACAGCACCGTTCACCGGTCCTCGCGGTCGCACAGTTCCTCGGCGGCGTCTATGGCGCCTTTTTCGGCGCAGGTCTCGGCGTGATGATGCTTGCCGTGCTTGGTCTCTTCATTCGCGACGACCTGCAGCGGATCAACGCGCTCAAGGGCATGCTGTCCTTGATCATCAACGTGGTTGCCGCGATCTATTTCGCCTTCTTTGGACCGGTGTCATGGATCGCGGTCGTGGTGATGCTGCCGATGAGCGCGGCCGGCGGTTTCATCGGTGTGTCGCTGGCGCGCCGCCTCCCGCCAACGGTGCTGCGCACGGTGGTCGTTGTCCTGGGCGTCGCCTTTGCCCTGTACAAGTTGCTCTAGTCGAGCTACGAGAGCCGTCGCTCCGTCGCCCAGCGCGTCAACTGGTGTCGTGTGGACAGTTGGAGCTTGCGCAACACCGAGGACACGTGACTCTCCACCGTCTTGGCGGAGATGAACAGCTCACGCGCGATTTCCTTATAGGTGAAGCCGCGAGCGATGAGGCGGAGCACCTCGCGTTCGCGAGGTGTCAACTGGTCGAGCTCTGGATCGAATGACGGCCGCTCCTGGTCGGCGGCGGGCAGGGCGGCGAAGGCATCCAGCACGAACCCGGCCAGACGCGGCGAGAAGACCGCTTCGCCGGCCGCGACCCGGTACACCGCGTCAATGAGCTCTGCGCCCGAGATCGTCTTGGTTACATAGCCACGTGCGCCAGCGCGGATCACGGCGATGACGTCTTCCGGCGCGTCCGACGCGGAGAGCGCGAGAAAGCGCACATGCGGATGGGTAGCCTTCAGTGCCGTCACCACTGCATGTCCGCCGCCGCCGGGCAGATGGACGTCGAGGAGCACGACGTCGGGGATGGTATGGCCGATCCCGGCGATGGCCGGTTCGACATCGTCCGCTTCGCCGATCACCTCCACCTGGTTGCCGAGCTCGGACCGAACCCCCGATCGAAACAGCCCGTGATCGTCGACGATGAACACGCGCGGGCGGTCGCCCCGTGGAGCGCTCACTCGGGCGGCGGCGGTGGCGGTGACGGCGACGGCGACGGCGAGCCGTTCCCTGCAGCGCGTGGCATCGACAGGCTCACCTCGGTGCCCTCCCCCGGAACGCTCTGGACCGTCGCGGTGCCGCCGTGACGAGCCATCCTGGCGCGCACCGATTCCGACAAGCCCCTGCGATCTACCGGTACGGTCGAAGGATCGAAGCCGCGCCCACGGTCGCGCACGAAGAGGGAGACCTCGGCCGGCTCCACTTCGGCATAGATCGAGATCACCTGGACGCCCGACCATTTCGCCGCATTCACCGTCGCTTCGCGACCGGCCGCGAGCATCGCCTCAAGGTTCTCGTTGACACTGCAGTCCCCGACCGTGACCACCTCGACGGTGACAGCGTGCTGCGCCTCCACATCACCCTGGATGAGCCGCACGCCCGCGCCGAACGTGGTGTCGGCGGCCATGGATCCAGGTGCGTGTCCGTCGAACAGCCAGGAGCGCAATTCGCGTTCCTGGGCTCGCGCAAGCTGGACGACCTGCTGCGGGTCGCCGGCGCGGCGCTGGATGAGCGCGAGGGTCTGCAGCACGGAGTCGTGGACCCTCGAGGCCATATCGGCTCGCTCCTCGGCACGCGCTCGTGCCTGACGCTCGGCGACGAGGTCACGACCGACCCGCAGCCACCACGGTCCGAGCACGACCACGATCGCGGCGATCACCAGGGCGACGCCGGCGAGCGGCCGGAGCAACGCGGTGCTCGTGTGTCCGAGGAGAAGTGTCGTCACGCCGGCGAGCAGGAGCACGAGCGCAATCAGCGCACGCAACGCCACGCGCGACCGCCGGGTGTCGCCGGTGAAACCGATGAACGGATCGGCGAGACGTCGCAGCGTCACCTGCTCGTCCGCCGGCGCATTTCGCGAGATCAGCACGATCCCAATGACGCTGATGACGAAGGTCCAGGCGAACGAGCCGACCCAGCCCGCGCCGACCAGTGACATGAGTACGAACACGGCGATGAGGAGCGATGCGAGTCCTGCGGCGAGGGTGATCCCGGTGCGGTCGGTCAGCGCGGCGCTGCCGATGTTGGTCCGCTGTCCAGTGGCGGGCACGAGGAGCCACGCCGCCAGGTAGCACGCGACACCGAAACCTCCCGCAAGCGCCAGCAGCACCCAGACAGTTCGCACGACCGTGATGTCGACGCCGGTCCTGGCGGAGACCCCCGCGGCCACGCCGCCGAGCAGGCGTCGCTCGGGGATGCGACGCCACGAACCCCGTCTTCGCTTGGTTCTGGTCTGCTCTGCCATGCAGCCATGATGGCCCTCGAGCGCTCGCCGGGCTATTGGGGAACACCCTGAGCCGGTCGGGCACACATCAGGGTCGAATCGGGGTTCATCCCAATTGTTGTGCCCGCCTGGCGGCTCTACGGTGGGGTCATGAACACACCACTCCCGCCCCCGACGGATGACAGCGCGAGGCGCCGCCGCCTCAAGCGCCCCACCCAGGATCGGATGATCGCCGGCGTTGCGGCCGGCATCGCCGACTACCTCGACGTTGATGTCACGATCGTCCGGATCGTCATCGCAGTCCTTGTCGTATGCGGCGGAGCCGGCGTGGCTCTCTACATCGCCGGCTGGCTGCTGATGCCCGATGAGGGCTCCGACCGGTCGATCGCCAACAGGCTCACCGGAACGCGCCGGGCCGGCTCGCAGTCATGAACCGGCAGCCTGAGTGGGAGCGGCCGATCAGGATCGTTCGGCCATGACCACGCAGTGGGCTCCACCGCCCGCGGCGCCGTCCCGCCCGCCATCGCGGGTCGGCGCCGTGCTGCTCGTCGTCATCGGCAGCCTTCTCACCCTCATCACGATCGGTTTGCTCGCCGCCGGCGGCTTCCTGATGTGGGCCGATCAGACGCAGCGTGACGCGTCCGGGTATCTCACCTCAGGAACCGGGAGCCTTGCCGCACCGTCGTACGCGATCGCAAGCCCCAGTGTTGACATGAACTTCTCCGGACATCGCGCGTGGCCAGTGGGCGAGAAGGCTCCCGGCACGGTGCGTCTCACCGCCTCGAGCGCGTCGCCGGCCGGCGTCTTCATCGGCATCGCGCCACGCGCCGACGCGCTTCGCTACCTCAACGGCGTGGCGTACGACGGCCTCTCGGAGCTGCGCTTCCTACCATACCGGGTCACGCTCACGCCGCACGGCGGCGGACCGCCGGCGCCACCGACGTCGCAATCCTTCTGGCAGGCTGAGGTTTCCGGGACCGGGACCCAGACACTGACCTGGCCGGTCGCTTCGGGACACTGGGTGGTCATCCTGATGAATGCCGACGCCTCGCGGGGGATTGCGGCTGAGGTGTCGATCGGCGCGACGGCACCGTTCCTGTTCTCGCTCGCGCTCGGCCTGCTCATCGGCGGCGGCGTCACGCTGATCATCGCCGTGGTTCTGCTCATCCTCGGTATCCGGTGGCTCAACAGGGGCCACCACGGCACGCCATCGCCTGCGAGTGTTCCACTGCCAGCGCCGGTTCCAGTCGCGTCGGCGTCACTCAGCTATCCGCTGCGCGTCGAGGGGCGCCTCGATGAGCCGCTGAGTCGCTGGCTGTGGCTCGTCAAATGGGTGCTGCTCATTCCGCACTACATCGTGTTGTTGTTCCTCTTCATCGCGATGTTCGTGCTCACCGTGATCGCCTTCTTCGCCATCCTCTTCACCGGACGGTATCCGCGCGCAATCTTCGATTTCAACGTCGGAGTGCTGCGCTGGGCATGGCGCGTCGGCTTCTACGGCTACAACGCACTCGGCACGGACAACTATCCACCATTCACGTTCAGCGCTGCTGCGGACTATCCTGCGACACTCGACGTGCCGTATCCCGAACACCTGTCACGCGGTCTGGTGCTCATCAAGTGGTGGTTGCTCGCGATCCCGCAGTACATCATCGTCGCGGTGCTGACCGGCGGGATCGGGATCGCGGTGCACCTGTGGGGTCTCATTGCCATCCTGACCCTGTTCGCCGCGTTCGCTCTGCTGTTCACGACCCGGTATCCGCGCGGCATCTTCGACTTCGTGATGGGTCTGAATCGCTGGGTGCTTCGCGTCCTCGTGTACGTACTGCTGATGCGCGACGAATATCCTCCGTTCCGATTCGACCCTGGCGGCGGCGAGACTCCGCCGGTGACGTTCGCGACCCCCGCGGCGCTGTCAGGATTGCAACCCCTTCCACCTCCCGTGTGATGGGATGGCCATATGAAATTGGGTCGGGCCGTCACAAGCGAGGGCGCAGAGCGACCAACTTGGTGAAGCGAGCACATCGTGCTCAACACGCCGGGTCAGTCGAACGGGCAACTCGTGCTCTCGCTGGACGGGCACGCCGTGATGCAATCGACCACCCTCGACATCACCGAGACGAACACGCCGATCGGCGGGCTGTTCTTCTCGACCTTTTTCGGCGACCACGACCCATCCGGGGCGCCAGTCAGCGAGCAGCACATCGACTTCAGCAGCTTCTCAATGAACGCCGGCTGAAGCTCGCACACGTCAGCGAGCGAAACCGATCAGGAATCGAGAAGCGCCGGACACCGATCCGCATCTAGAGTGATCACCGCACTGTATCCCGGCCGATGCACCAGTACGAGGAACTGATCCCCATGAAAACAATGACATGTAAACAGATGGGTGGACCGTGTGATACCCAATTCCACGGAAACGCGGCTGATGAGGTGATCAAGGCGGAGGATAAGCACCTCAGAGAGATGGTCGCAGGGGGTGATGAAACGCACAGAAGCGCCCTGAAGAGCATGCAGGACAGGTGGAAACATCCCATATCAGGAATGGGCTGGTACAGAAAGACGAAGAAGGACTTTGCAGCGCTTCCCGAAGACTGATCGGTCATCACGGCGTCGCCGTCAAGCCTCACTTGCTGCGGAGTCAAGCCTTAGCCGAAGCCCGTTCGTCGGGCGGCGAAATAACACACAAGCAATCCGAGCCGACGGGGAGATTCGAACTCCCGGCCAGCGGTTTACGAAACCGCTGCTCTACCACTGAGCTACGTCGGCGTGTCAGACGAGTTCGCGGCCGTTGCCTAGCGTTAAGCCGGACCGTAGGCCGCGATCCCGAGCCGCGAACCAATCGAGGGTGCCTACTCATAGTAGCCCGGAGGCTGACGCGTCCGCTCCGCCGCCGACGTGTCTGAACGGAGGCGGCACCTCACGTGGGTCCTGAGCGACGCCTTTGGCGGCGAATCAACCGCGAGAGTCCTTTATTGAGTAATCGATTCGCTGACGGGCTTCTGTCAGGGCGTTGGACTCGAGAGCTTCCCGTTGATCGACACAACGGCAACCTCGGCCGGCAGGGGTCCCTCGCTGATGAGCGTGGCGATGCTGTTCGCCTCGTCCTGCGTGAAGTTTCCGGTGATCTCTGTCTGATTGCTCTGCCCGCCGCCCGTGACAACTGGCGCTGTGAGGACCTCGTCGTCGAGGAAGATGCCGATCTGCGACGTTGGTTGGGTCGGGTCGGACAGGTAAAACGCGTAGGCAGCGTTGGTGATCCTCGTCCACTCCGCCGCACCCTTCGAATTGAAGTTGATGTCGACAGTATTCTGACCAGTGGTTGAATCGGTCCCAGCCACTGCCGAGGTGACGTCGCCGGCCCCGAGGTGCGTGTCAATCTTCCAGTGGTAGCCGGGGGGATAGAGGTCTGGATCCGTGAACTGCGAGGCGTCGAAGCGATCTTGCTGGTCAGCGATGAACGATGCATTGCCGGTGTCGGGCGCGCCGGGAACTGCAGTCGCGAACGCCACTGATCCGATTCTGGTGAGAGCGCTGATGTCCTGAGAACCAGTGAGTGTTGTCCGCACCTCGATCTCGTCAGCGTCGACAGCTGTGACAGCACCCTGTCCTTGCAAATAGGCGATGCGGTCCTCGAGACGCGTCATGACCTCCGAGCGCACGGTAGCGGGGTCGCTGTTGATCGCTTCGCACGCAGACGCTGTGGCGACCGCTGACGTGGGAGCGCAGACCTTCAGGACCATGTCCGTCTTGTAGACGACCGGTCCAGAGCTGAAGCACGACGTGAGTCCGGCGAGGCAGCCGGCCGGCACCATCGCTCGCAAGATCACTCCGCGCCACGCCGTGCGCATCCTCGCCTCTACGAGGAGTTTCGTCGCGACACCGCTTCCGTACCGCACAGCACCCTCCTGACGTCGGAGCCTAGCAGCAATGGATCCGGTGTTCCTCTGCACGCTGTCACGAGTCTGCGAGGGAGCAGAGCCCCAGCGACATTCGAGTGGTGATGAAATTGCCGCTCCAGCACTGACCTACGCCGCCGAGGGGGCGTAGCCGACCAAGGGCCCGCGAGACCACCGCGCCGGCCGTTCCAGGAAGCTGCCGATCGCGGCGACCTCACGGCTGATCGCGGGGTCGGCGCGGCGGCTGATCCGATCGAACGGCATGACCTTGATCTCGATCTCACCACAAGGCTGCTCCAGCCGCCAGCCGCCGGCGATCCAGCCGTCCACGCACACCACTGGACGGATCCAGCCTCCGCCCCCGTCATGGATCCACGTCTCGGCGGCCGCGTCGCCGAGGTGCTCGCGCCGCCGGTAGCCGAGAAGAAAGGTGTCGAAGTGGCCGAGGAGGCGAACGACCGGCCGGACGGGCTCGGCATCGGACGCAGCTCCTCCCAGCGTCCACAGCCCCCGGATCGGGCCCGGAAACTCCACCAACTCGGAGCCGATGGCCGTCATCGCCGAGCGAACCACG
>Ga0182024_10000535_pt1 | contig 98390 bp, 91 predicted proteins | sample P32metaG_FD_120480 | JGI IMG/M metagenome (GOLD analysis project Ga0182024, IMG submission 120480) | Permafrost microbial communities from Stordalen Mire, Sweden - P3-2 metaG (Illumina Assembly) | ecosystem: Environmental > Terrestrial > Soil > Wetlands > Permafrost | place: Sweden: Stordalen... | reverse complement strand
GCTTCGTGGTAACGCTTGTCATGGCGTGGTCTCCAGTCCGACGCTCTAACGCCGGATGATTCGAGGTTGAACACCCCGGAGACTACGCCACCCTCAATTCCAACCACCCCCGCGACGGCACCCAGCCGTTGGAGAGTGGGGTGTCCTGGGGGCCGCCCACGACCGCGGTGCTGCCATCCGCCGACTGCGCGACCGAAGTGCCTTGTTTGGGATTTCCCACAAAACCATTGTTGTAACCATTGTTGGAGGGCACCCGCAATCCGTTCAGGAGGAACGGGCCGCCGCTGCCCGGCTGCACGACGATGCGGGTGAAGAGCCACGCATCTCCAACATTATTGAAATCATAAGGGGCACCCTCCAACGCGACGCCGCCGTCGTTGGACAACGCAACAGAGAAACCTTGCGAGGTGCTCGCACTGCTGCCGACAAGCTTCGATCCCAGCTGGCTCCAACTGCCCGCGCTCACGGTGAAGGGCCACGCCGCCCCGGTGCTAGAGTTATCCGCGTATCCACCCACCAGGGCAGTCTGGCCATTGCCAGACAGCGCGACCGACCCGCCAAAATAGGAGCCGCTGGTGGCATCTTGGGAAACCAGCCTGGCTGTCAAGGTCCAATTGCTGCTCCCCGAACTTCGGGTAAAGACCACGGCCGTACTCCTGCTGACATCGCCTAGGATCGCGGTCAGGCCATCGCTGGACAGCGCGACCGAAAGACCGAGAGAGGAGCTTGAGATAGCGTTCGGGTCGGTGAGCCATGATCCCTGACTCCAGGTGGTGCCGGTACGGGTGAAAACCCAGGCCCCGCCGCTTGGTGAGTCACTGCCATCAAACACTTCACCAACGAGCGTAGTGTTGCCGTCGAAAGACAACGCAACACTTGTGCCCAGCTCGTAAAGCGCATTACCAGAAAGAGACGCGTTGGCGTCAACAAGCTTTGCTTGCTGGGACCAGACGTCGCCGCTACGGGTCCAGACCCACGCCGCCCCGAGAGTTGTTCCAGTGCCCTGGTTATAGCCATCATTGGAGCCACCCACGAGTGCGGTGGAACCGTCGCCAGACATCGCAACCGAGACGCCTTGCCCCGATCCGTAGGTGCTAATGTTCGTGGCGCTGCTGCCGACCAGCTTGTTGGGAATTGCCTGGGTCCAGACCCCGTCGCTTCGGGTGAAGATCCACGCCGCTCCCACAAAGTAGGTATAGCAGCCGCAGCTCGGCGTGACCTTATTGTCGTAAGGTCCGCCTACGATCAGGGTGTTGCCGTCCGCCGACAGCGAAACCGACGCGCCCTGCCCTGCGGGCCCCGCACTTTGGCCTCCAACGAGCTTGATGCCCTGCTGGATGTATTCGGCCGCGGCCGGCGGCGACTGCAAGATCAGCGCGCAAGCCAAGACCAGCGCCCAAGCAATGATGGCTGCGCCGAAGCCAAATGGCGCCTGCCCAGCAAGCGTCCGGCACAACAAATGAGTTTTGTTCATGACGACAAACTCCTCGCCGTGGGCAGCGGCACTGCCCACGCCCCAAAGGGGGCGGGATCGGACCGACAAAAGCATCGGTATGAAAAGCTTTAGGCCCGCCGACAGCATTGGTCTTGGCAAATCGCCCCGGATGACTTCGGCACGTCTCGCGGGCCACCTTAATTACACCGCCGAACGGGTCTTGAAAAGTAGTGGGCCCACTTGAGTGTGGAAAGCGTCACAAAAAAATTTCGGCCCCGGAGGGTCGCTCCGGGGCCGCTGTTTTTTAGTCGGTCCGCGGCGGTCAATACCGCGCGTAGACCGGCCCCCCGCCTCCGAAGCGATAATTGACGCCGAGAGTGAACGTCTCGAATGCCGGCTGCACGTTGATCGTGAACGGCGGATTGATGAATCCGCCGCCGACCGCGCCCGGATTGTTGAACAGCTCGCTCTTGGCGGCGAAGCTGTAATAGTTGGCTTCGACGACCGCCGACCAGTTCGGCGCGAATGCCCATTCGAGACCGGCGCCGAGCGTCCAGCCGGTGCGCACGTCCGACGGCGTGCCGAGCGTGACGCCGCTGTTTTCGATCTCGAAGTTGTTGTGCTCGAAGGCGACGCCGCCCTTGCCGTAGAACAGCACGTTGTTGACCGCTATGCCGAGGCGGCCGGTGATGCTGGCGTACCAGTCGATGTTGTCGCGCAGCGTCCACGGCGCGTTGAACTGGTCCTGGTTGGTCCCGGTGATGTCCGACCAGTTCATCATGCCGGCGATGCCGACGACGAAGTTGCCGCCGAATTGCATGTCGCAGCCGAGTTGGCCGCCGGCGACGCCGCCCGACATGTCGGTGTGGGCGGTCCGGTTCGTGCCGGTGTTGCCGTCGACGTTGCCGTCCGGCTGGGTGTCGGTCCACTGCAGATGCCCGGCGCCCAATCCGGCATTGACGCCGACGTGGCAGCCGGTCCAGCTGAACTGCGGCGGCGGCGCCGGAACAAACGGCGCCTTCATCGGCATGTCGGCGGCGTAGGCGGTTGTCACGGCCATGACCGCCGCGACGGCGGTGCCGGCAAGCAATTGCATTCTCATGAGGGTGTCCCCGGAAAATGAATGTTGCCGGCCAAGAGTCTGATTCGAGACAAATCAGGCAAGTCAGAACTGTCCGGCGGCGGACAAAGAGAATTAGTTCTCGAGATGGTGTTGTTTGTTTGTAACACCCTGCACAATATGGTTAACAAAGATTTAACGCTTTCGACGTCCGTCATGCCGTCTGCGTCATGGCGTCTGCGTCATGGCCGGACTTGTTCCGGCCATCCACGTCTTAATTACCGCCGCGAGGAAGACGTGGATGCCCGCGACAAGCGCGGGCATGACGGAAGAAGACAAAAATGCCCGCGACAAGCTCGGGCATGACGAATGAAGGATGACGGAATGAGGAGCCGGCAAAAGGCCGCCGGTCAGATCGGGCGGCCCTCGACCTTTTCGGTCAGCGACTTGACGACGTCGGGGACGTGCTCGAGGTGGGGATCGATCGCAAGCGCCTTGCGGTAGGCTTCGAGCGCATGCTTGTCGTCGCCGATATCCTGCAGGATGAGACCGAGGCCGGACAGCGCGCCGAAATGGCGCGGCTCCTTCGCCAGCACCTCGCTGATGTCGGCGAGCGCCTGCGTGTAATCCCGCTTCTGGTAATAGATGGTGGCGCGCCGGTTCCAGGCTTCGACATAATTCGGCTTGAGCTCGATGATGGCATCGAGCAGCTTGATGGCGAGATCGTAATCCTTGCCGTCGGTCGCCGTCTTCACCCGGGTCATGAGCAGCGTGCAGGTATCGCTGCCCGAGACCATCCACATCGCCCAGATGCGATCCTCGATCGCCTTGGCGCTCGCTTCGTCCGGCGCGACTTTCAGCGCCGCGAACAGCGTGTCGAGGCTGTAGGTCGGCTTGCCGTGCTCGGTGCGCACCGTGTCGCCCGGCGGCTGCGCGCGCTCATGCCCGGGCGCGCCCTGCGCCAAGGCCGGCACGACGCCAGCAGCCGAAATGGCAAGAGCGGCGCCAAGGATAGCGGCGCCGAGGATGAGGAGCGGGAATCGCAAAGCCGAGAATCGCAGAGCCATGGCCATTGAGTCTATTCGCCTGCCGCAAGGCAACAAGCCCGAAAAGCGGCCAATGTTCCGCGAACAATGCGGCGCAAATGGCAGGAACGGCCTGGCCCGTCAGCTGGACCCTCAGCCTTGGCGGGCCTTGAAGCGGCGCTGCGTCTTGTTGATGACGTAGACGCGGCCCTTGCGGCGCACGATGCGGTTGTCGCGATGGCGGCCGCGCAGCGATTTCAGCGAGTTACGGACTTTCATGGCACAATTTCCTGTCGTGCGCGGTTGATTACGGGCGGGCCACGGGCTTGTCAATGCTGCGGGCGTGGGTGTTTTCTGTCGGATAAATGGGGTTTTTCTGCGCTATGGGCAATGGATCGGCAGTGCTGCGGCTGGTTTCCGGCGTCGGCGTCAAGGGACCGGCCTGTTTCGTGGTCGAGGCCGCCGGTAAGCGGCTGATGCTTGACCTCGGCGAAGGCCCGCCGCCCGGCGCGCTTTCCGGATGTAGAGGGGGTGGGAAAGCCGATTGACGCGCTGATCCTCAGCCACGGCCACAAGGACCATGTCGGCGGCCTGTCATTGCGGGCGAGGCTCGGCGATCCGCCGATCTACGCGACCGAGATCGTCGGGCGCGGGCTCGGCCCGGGCGTCGCGGTGCGGCCATTGCCGATCGGTGGCAAGGCCGAGGTGCTCGGCATCGAGGTCGAGACCGGTCGCAACGGCCATGCGCCGGGTGGGGTCTGGCTGCGCTTCCCCATCGGCGAGGGTTTCCTCTACACCGGCGACTATTCGACCGGATCGATCCTCTATGCCTACGACGCGCCGGCGACGGCGGCGGCGACCGCGCTCATTGATTGCTCCTACGGCAGCTACGAGAAGCCTCTCGCGGCGTGCTGGGACGAACTGGCACCGCTCGTTGAGCGCGGGCCGCTATTGCTGCCGGTGCCGGCCAACGGCCGCGGCCCGGAAATTGCGCTCGCGCTGCTGCGCTACGGCCGCACCGACATTTTCGTCGACGACGCGATGCAGGCGGCGCTGCGGCGGCTGTGCGAGCGCGACGGCGCGGCGCTGCGTGACGGCGTCGCCGGCGAGCTCAATCGTCTCGCCGACCGGGTGAAGCCGATCACCGCGGTGCGCGGCATCATGCTCGCGGCTTCGGCCGACGGCACCTCCGGCGCGACGGCGCGCCTGTTCCGCGAGTGGGAGCAGGCGAGCGAACCCGCCATCGTGTTCACCGGCCACGTGCCGCTCGGCACGCCCGCCGCGGCGCTGATCGCGCGCGGCCGCGCCCAATTCATCCGCTGGAACGTGCATCCGCTGCGCTCCGACACGCTGGCGCTGGTCCGGTCGGTGCGGGCGACGACCGTGATCCCGGCGTTCTGCGACCGCGCGCAGCTTCCCGGCCTCGCCGAAGCGCTCGCGCCGGCGCGCGTCACCATGGATGGGCCGGTTGCGATCTGAGTTCGCAATCAGCTCGCCTGCTGGCCGCCCAGGCGCGGCTTGCCGATGCCGAGCGGCTTGGCGTCGAGCAGTACGATGGCGAGCCGGGCCGGCTCCTTGCCGCGATTGACCCAGGCATGGTTGGTGCCGCGCTGGACCATGACGTCGCCGGTCTTGAGGTGCACGGTCGAGTCGTCCATGTCCATGTCGATCTCGCCGGACAGCACGACGATGTAATCGATGGTCTCGGTGCGATGCATTTCAGATTCGATGCCGGGCGCGAATTCCATGACGATGAAGCGCGAGCCGTTCTCCGGCGGCGCGGTGCCGAGCATTCGCGCGCCCATGTCCTCGGCATTATCGCCGATCGCGATGTCGGCGGGCATCCGGTCGCTGCACCACATCAAGGTCGAGGCGATGCCCTCGCGGGGCAGCTTGGTGTTGGCGGCCGAACCCTCCATGATGACCTTGGCGACGTTGTTGCGGTCGTGTCCGGTGATGACGCGGCGGGTCGGCTTATGGGCCATGGCTGGTCTCCGGCATTGTCCTGTTGCGCGTTACGCCGGCGCGGCGCGGGCGCGCTTAAGGTCGATGAACTCGATGACGTTATGATCGGGATCGCGGATGTAGGCGCTGCGGCCGACGAACACGCCCTCGCGGCGGTCCTCCTGCTTGAAGACCTCGATGCCGTTCTCCGCCAGCCATTGCAGCGCCTCGTCGTAGGCCTGCGGCGTCATGCGGAAGGCGGAATGGATCTCGTGGCGGTCGCCGACATTGCGGGTGATCGGGTTTTCCGAATAGGTGAGATTGAAATAGTCATGGCCGGCGCGCAGGAAGACGATGCGATCGGTGCGGCCGATTTTCTCAAAGCCGAGCACGTCGGCATAGAATTTTTCCGAGCGGTCGAGATCCTTGACCGGGATGGTGAAGTGGAGAACGCCCTCGATCTTCAGCATGACTGTCCCGTTGCCGCGGCGCCGCGGTCGCGCGCGCGGTCACGCCCGCGCGCATCGGGACGGCAGCAACGACGATAGCACGGATTGGCGGCGTGCCGCCTAGGCGGCGCTGGCGCCGGCGGCGTTGGCGCCCGCCGCGGGCTGTCGAGCGGGCAAGGTCGGGCCGCTCGAAAAGCCGCTGAGACGATCGACCAGTCTGTTCCAGATACGCAGCGCATAACCGGCCGGTCGCGGCATGCTGTGGCGGCAGACGGCGAGCTTCTTCACCTCTTTGGTCACCTGCCAGGTGCTGAGGCTGCCGGCGGGAAAGAATACCATGTCGCCGGGTCCGATGCGGTGCGCCTCGCCCTTCTCGTCGGTGATGAAGGCTTCGCCCGAGATGATGTGCAGCGTTTCATCGACCGCATAGCGCCAGGTGAAGCGGCCGGGGCTGCACGACCACGCCATGATCGTCGAGGTGCCATCGGCGCTTTGCGCCAGCCGCTTCGAGCGGGCGAGCGGCGCGCCGTCGATGACCCAGTCCGGCGGCAACGGGCTCGGATCAAGCTCGATATCGGCGGGAACGGCAAAGACGACTGGCTCTGACACGGTACGCCCCTCCAGGAAACAGCCTCATTAAACCCCGAGTGCCGACAACAAAGGGTAAATTCCGCGCACAGTCCTGCAAGCGCCGCGGCAAGGCCGCGCAATATCGCAACCTTAACGCGTCGTTTTGCCGAGCTGCCGCACCGGGCCGCCCGCCGGCGCACGCCCGCCGCCCCTCGGCCAGTCGCGCCAGGCGCGTCGCGGCGCCACGGCAGTGACGGACCGCTGCTCGGCCTTGCGTCCGCGCAGGTATTCCAGCCATTTCTCGTAGATTCCGATCGCGCAAGGGCGCCACGGGCTGTCGAGACCGACCTCAAGCGCGCTCATCGGGAAGCTGGCGAGCAGATGGTCGCGGCGATCGAGCAGGGCGCGCTCGCGAAACGCGCTCGCCAACGCGGCCGCGTCCGCGTCGAGATAGCCCTGCGGCAGCGCCGGATAGGTCTCGCGCTCGCGCCGCAGGTAGCGGCCGACGTCGCGGCGATATTCGCGCAAGAGCGTGGTGGCCTCGTATTCCGGATGGCCTTGCAGGAACAGATGAAAGCTCTTGTCCTGCCGGGCGAACATGTCGACGCCGGCCGCGACCGATCGCGTCAGGATGCGGTAGCCGCACGCGGCGAGCGCGCCTTCCGGCAGGTCGTTGTAGCGTGAGTGCGGCACGCGCAGTCCGGGCGCCGCGGCCGCCGTCATCGGGTGTGAGCCCACCGCCGTGCAGTCGAACACGCCGAACATCTTGTCGGGCATCGCGCAGCGTTCGACGCCGTCGGCATGAAGCACCGCGGCATGCGCCGCCAGACATGACCAGATGGTCGAAGAAGTATTGTCGCGCGCCCAGTCGACGACCTGGGCCAGCGTATTCCAATACGGCTCGTCCTTGAGGTTCTTCGCCCGCGGCTCGGTACCGGTCACGATCAGGCCGTCGAGCGGCGTGTCCCAGAGCTCGGCGATGTCGCGATAGCGCTCCATCAGCTCCTGTCGCGTGTAGTCGGAGCGCGGCAGCTCCGGCATCGAGAACAGCAGCAGCCGCACCACCACATCGGTCGAGGCGGCGCGGATCAGATCGGCGAATTGCCGCTCGGTCGATTCCAATGCCGGGTCCGGCATGCTGTTGATGAGGCCGACGGTGACGCAATTCGCGGCGTGGAATCCGGTCGCGGCGCCGGTGCGGGCGGTGTCGACGAGAAGCGGCATCGGCTCGCTCTCCCCGGAAAAACTATTCGGCCGCGAGCATCGGCGGGCGTTGCGCCCGCGCCGCGGCGAGCGCCTGGTCGAGATCGGCGATGATGTCGTCGATGTGCTCGATGCCGACGCTGAGCCGGATCATTTCCGGCCGCACCCCGGCCTTGTCCTGCTCCTGCGCCGACATCTGCCGGTGCGTGGTCGAGGCCGGATGGCAGGCGAGCGACTTGGCGTCGCCCATGTTGACCAGCCGCTTGAACAGCTTGAGCGCGTCGTAGAACCTCTTGCCCGCCTCGAGGCCGCCGGCGATGCCGAAGGTCAAGAGCGAGCAGGCGCGGCCGCCGAAATATTTCTGCGCCAGCGGGTGATACGCATTGTCGGCAAAGCCCGCATAGTTGATCCATTCGACGCGCCGGTCCTTGCGCAGGAATTCGGCGACGAGGCGCGCGTTTTCGACATGGCGCTCGACGCGCAGCGCCACCGTCTCGATGCCCTGCAGCAGCAGGAATGCGCTGAGCGGCGCCAGCACGGCGCCGGTGGTGCGCTGATAGACGCTGCGGCAGCGCGCGATATAGGCGCCGGCGCCGAAATGATCGGCGTAGACCAGGCCGTGGTAGGACGCATCAGGCCGGTTGAACATCGCAAAGCGCCCGGCATTCGCCTTCCAGGGGAAGCGGCCGCTGTCGATGATGGCGCCGCCGAGCGTGGTGCCGTGCCCGCCCATGAACTTGGTGAGCGAATGCACGACGATGTCGGCGCCGTATTCGATCGGGCGCAGCAGGATGGGCGTCGCCACCGTGTTGTCGACAACGAGCGGAACGCCGTGCCGCGTCGCGACCGCGGCCAGCGCTTCGATGTCGCAGATGTTGCCCGCCGGATTGCCGACGCTCTCGCAGAACACGGCACGGGTCTTGTCGTCGATCAGCGTCTCGATGGCGTCGGGCTGATCGGACTCGGCAAAGCGCACGCTGATGCCCTGGCTCGGCAGGATATGGCCGAACAGCGTGTAGGTGGTGCCGTAAAGCTGCGGCACCGAGACGATGTTGCTGCCCATCTCGGCGAGATTGAGCATCGCGTAGTTGAGCGCGGCCTGCCCGGTGGCGACGCACAGCGAGTCGAGCCCACCCTCGAGCGCGGCGACGCGGCGCTCCAGCACCGCGACGGTCGGGTTGCTGATGCGGCTGTAGCGAAAGCCGTCGGCCTCGAGGTTGAACAGCGCGGCGCCATGATCCGCGCTGTCGAACTCGTAGGCCACCGTCTGATAGATCGGTACCGCGACGGCCTTCGTCGTCGGATCGGTTTCGTAGCCGCCGTGGACGGCGACCGTTTCGCGTTTCATTGTTTCCCCGCCGCGGATCAGAACTTGCGCCAATTCTAGGCGGTCTGGGTTTCTTATCTGTGGCCGGCGAGGACAACAACGCAAGCGCTGCGAATTCGAAGGAATAACCTTAATTGTTTGCCATGCCGAAAAACGCGGCGGCGCACGATTGACGGCTGCGGCAATCGTTCAAATTTTATCCAATGTTGAAGCGAAAGATTCACTTTGTTGCGCGACCATCGGACATGACCCTCATCGAGCTCGACCCCGCCGCGCCAACGGGCGCCGGCAAGGACAATGCGCTTCGCGGCTGGGTGCGCGCGCTCGAGGCGACGGCGCCGATCGCCGGCAATCCGCGGCGCATCCTCGCCGACGTGATCGAGGAGCTGGCGCAACGCCGCGGCGACTGCCCGGCGCTGATCTCGGCGAACGAGCGGCTGACCTATCGGGGGCTGACCGAACACGCCAACCGCTACGCGCGCTGGGCGCTCGCCCAAAATCTCGCCAAGGGCGAGACCGTCTGCCTGATGATGCCGAACCGGCCCGAATACATGGCGATCTGGCTCGGCATCGGCAGCGTGGGCGGCGTGGTGTCGCTCCTCAACACCAATCTGCGCGGCCGCTCGCTCGCCCATTGCATCGACATCGCCGCGCCGCGCCACATCATTGTCGCCGCCGAGCTGGCCGAGGCATTGCGCTCCGCGACCCCGAGCCTTTCGAGCCGGCCGACAATCTGGTCGCACGGCGGCGGCGAGTTCCTGCGCATCGATCACGAGCTCAAGCGATTTTCGGCCGACCGGCTGACCAGGTCGGAGCGCCGCGGCGTGACCATCGCCGACCGCGCGCTCACGATCTACACATCCGGCACCACCGGGCTGCCGAAGGCCGCCAACGTCAGCCACCACCGGCTGATGCAGTGGAGTTTCTGGTTCGCCGGCCTGATGAATACGGGGCCGGACGACCGCATGTACGATTGCCTGCCGATGTATCACAGCATCGGCGGCGTGGTCGCGACCGGCGCACTTCTGGTGCGCGGCGGCTCGGTTGCGATCCGCGAGAAATTCTCAGCGCGCCAGTTCTGGGACGACGTGGTCGGCTGGGACTGCACGCTGTTCCAGTATATCGGCGAACTCGCCCGCTATCTCCTCGCGGCGCCGCATCACCCGCGCGAGGGCGAGCATCGGCTGCGATTGGCCTGTGGCAACGGACTGCGCGGCGATGTCTGGGAAGAATTCGCGGCGAGGTTCGCGATCCCGAGAATTCTAGAATTCTATGCGGCGACCGAGGGCAACGTCTCGCTCTACAATGTCGAGGGCAAGCCGGGCGCCGTCGGCCGGGTGCCCCCGTTCCTGAAGCACCGCTTCCCGCTGGCGCTGGTGAAGTTCGATGCCGTTCTGGGCGAACCGGTCCGCGAGCTTGGCTTTTGCAAGCGCTGCCCGCCGGGCGAAACTGGCGAGGCGATCGGCAAGATCGGCGATGCCGCCGCGCATGCCGGCGGTGCCTTCGAGGGCTATACCAGCGCCGAAGAGACGCAGCGCAAGATCATTCGCAACGTGTTCGAGCCGGGCGATGCCTGGTACCGCACCGGCGACCTCATGCGCATGGACGCCAACGGCTTCTATTATTTCGTCGATCGGATCGGCGATACGTTTCGCTGGAAGGGCGAGAACGTCTCGACATCGGAAGTCGCCGATGCGATCGCGGCATTCCCCGGCATCGCCGAGGCGAGCGTGTATGGCGTTGCCGTTGCGGGAACCGAAGGCTCGGCCGGCATGGCCACGCTCGTTGTCGACGGCGCTCTCGATTTTGCGCAATTGCGCGAGCACCTCGCGCACCGGCTGCCGTCCTACGCGCGACCGCTGTTCCTTCGTCTCAAGGACCGCATCGAGGTGACGCCCACGTTCAAGCACAAGAAAACCGATCTCGTGCGCGAAGGCTTTGACCCCGATGCGTCTGGCGACGCGATCTACTTCGACGACCCCTCGCGCCGCGCATTCGTGCGGCTCGACCGGGCGCTCTACGCGCGCATTCAGTCGGGCGGGATGCGTCTTTAGGGCGCGTGCGCTGCCGCGCGTGACGGCGTAACGCTCATTGACACTTTTCCATTCCGATCATCACACTGCGCCAACCCCCGCAGGGCTTGCGGTGATCGGGGGCGGAGACAGGATTGGGCGCAGCAGAGATGAACACACTCCTGACGGTGCCGCTCGCGGCGGCGTTGGCCACGCTGCAGGCGGGGCCGGCCCATGCGGACAGCCTCGATGAGCTTTACGCCAAGGCCAAGGCCAAGGCGGAGGGCGCGCTGTCGATCTATGGCGGCGGCCCGGCGCGGCTCTATGAAGGCTGGATCAAGGAATACGAGGCCCGCTTTCCTGGCATCAAGGTGACGCTGACCGGCGGCTTTGCCGGCGCCCTCGCCCCCAAGATCGACCAGCAGATCGCGGTAAAGAAGCTCGAAGGCGACTTCGTCACCTTCCAGGCGGTGCAGGAGTTTTATCGCTGGAAGGCCGAGGGCGTCCTGCTGCCGTTCAAGCTCGATGGCTTCGAGGCGCTCGATCCGCACTTCCGCGATGCCGACGGCGCCTTCACCCCGATCGGCGTATTCGCGATCGCGCCGGCCTACAACACCAAGCTGGTTGCCGCGCCGGACGCGCCGAAGTCGGCGCTCGACTTCCTCAAGCCGATCTATCACGGCCGGCTGATCACGGCCTATCCGCATGACGACGACGCCACGCTGTTTGCCTTCTACACCATCGTCAAGAAATACGGCTGGAAGTTCATGGACGATTACATGGCGACGCAGCCGACCTTCATTCAGGGGCATCTCGGCGTGGTGCGCAGCGTCGCGTCTGGGGAAAGCGTCGCCACCTTCGACATGATGGTGCACCATACGATGGCGGAGAAGAGCGAAGGCAAGCCGCTCGACGTCGCGTTCCCGACCGAAGATGCCGTGCCGATCTGGGGGCAGCTGGGCGCGATCTTCAAGGACGCGCCGCATCCGAACGCCGCGAAGCTTTACCTGCAATGGTACATGGCAAAAGAGCAGCAGAGCCGCATCGGCACCTGGTCGGCGCGCCGCGATGTTGCGCCGCCGTTCGGCCTCAAGCCGATCTTCGACTATAAGGTCGCAAACGACTTCAACGACATCGTGGCGGACCCGAAGGCGCTCGCGGACCTGCGCACGCGCTTCGAAGCCTATACCGGGGACATCAAGAACAAAGGCGGCACTCGCTGACGCGCGCGGCGGCCGGCGGCCCGGCTCGCCCGCATCACATCATCACGGAGGCTTCCATGTCGATGATCGCTTCGCCGCGCGCGCTCCTTTGTGCGGCAGCCCTCGCGCTGGTCGCGGCGCCCGCCGCCGCGCATGCTGAAACAGCGCTCAACATGGCGATCGTGTCGCGCGCCATCTTCTACCTGCCGGCATGGATGGCGCAGAAGAAGGGGTTCTTCGAGGCCGAGGGACTGTCAGTGGCGATGAAGGTCTACGACGGCTCCGACCCGATTTTCGAGGATCTGCGTGCCGGCACCCAGCAGATCGCGCTCGCGTCCTGCGAAAGCGTCATTGCCGCCGCCTACAAGGGCGGCGCCATCAAGATCGTCGCCGGCAATTCGCAGCGGCCGCCGCATTTCATCATCGCCCAGCCCGAGATCAAGACGCTGGCCGACCTCAAGGGCATGCTGATGGGGGTGGTGTCGATGCACGAGGGCACGACCTTCTTCGTTCCCGACATCGCCAGGAAGGCTGGCCTCGACGTCAACGACATCAGGGTCGAGGCGGTCGGCGGCTCGCCGAGCCGCGTGCGGCTTCTCACCGAGCGCAAGATCGACGCCGGCATGCAGCCCTATCCGCTGAGCTACGAAGCCGACGCCAAGGGTTTCAGCGATCTCGGCCCGGTCGCCGACATCGTACCGGATTATCAGTTCAGCGCCGTGATGGTCGACGAGAATTGGGCGCGCGCGCACCGCGCGGCGGTGGTCGGTTTCCTGCGCGCGCTGCGCAGCGGCACCGCCTACATGTTCGCGCATCCCGACGAGGCGGCGGAAGTCGGCGCCACCGAGCTGCGAACCACGGTCGCCTTCGCGCGGCGGGCGCTCGACGACACCGCGCGCATGGACATTCTGGCCAAGGACCTGGCGCTGTCGGACCCGAGCCTGCGCCGGGTGTTTGAGAACGTGAAGGCGGCCGGGCTGGTCGACCCGCAGGCGGCTTACGACCGCGCCAAGTTCGTGGACGAATCCTATCTGGAGGACAGCCGGCGCTCCGGCCAATAGCGGCACCGCGGCGCGGGTCATGGCCGGACTTGTTCCGGCCATCCACGTCTTTGACGCGGCTAGTTAAGACGTGGATGCCCGCGACAAGCGCGGGCATGACGACGGGTGATCCATTTTTCGTCGCGATACGTACTGCCGAGGAGTAAAGTCGAACGTCGCTCGAGGTGACGGAAGGCCGCGATGCTCACGGTCCCGATGGCAAGGCTGTTTCGCGGTCGCCGCCAAGCCGGCGCCGCGATCGTCGTGACGCTCCTGGCCGCAACGCCCGCGCCCGCCGACATCGTCGCGATGGCCGACGTCGCGCGCGGCATCGTCATGACGCAGGCGCAGTGCGAAGCGATCCCGCAGGCCGTGTGGGTCGAGGCGTTGGGGCGCAATCTGTGCATGCGCTATTATCTGTCGACCGCCGGCGGCGAAGGTTTGCGGCCGGTCGTGTTCCTCCAGGGCGATCTGGGTTTTGACACCGACAAGAAAGCCGGGGCCTGGGTGGCGCCTGCGACCCTCAAGGACACCAACACCGACGATCTCGTGCGATATGCCGACCGCATCTCGAAGCGGCAGAAAACCACCGCGATCTACCTCGCCCGCATGGGGCGCGACGGTTCTTCCGGCTCGCACCGGCAGCGCCACACCGCGCTCGAGGTGAACGCCACCAGCGCGGCCCTGGAGGCCATCAAGCAGCGCCACCACTTCGAGGGTTTTCACGTCTACGGACATTCGGGCGGCGGCCTGTTGGTGACGGGGCTCCTTGCGCTCCGCACCGACATCGGCTGCGCGGTGCCCGCCGACGGCATCATCGCCCCGAGCCCGAAGCCCAAAGCCTCTGACCCGGCGCTGCAATATTTCGATTCCGCCGCCCACGTCGCCGCCATCGCGCGCAATCGCGAGGCGAAAATTATGGTGATCACCGATCCGCAGGACTCAGTGGTGAAGATCGATCACCAGGTCCCGTTCGTCGAAAAGCTGCGCAGCGCCGGCGGACAGGCCGAGCTGTTCTTCGTCACGGCGACCGATGACCACCACCACTTCACGACGCCCCATGGCGAGCTGGTCACCGCCGATTGCATGGCCGGCGCCGGCCGCGACGAGATCGCGGCCGATCTCACGAAGCTCGACGCCAAGCTCCTCGACGCCAGGAAGGCCCGGGACAATGCCGCCGCCAGGTCGGAGGACTCGGGGCGCTGAGGCCACACGGTCGCGACGGTCGCCGGCTAGGCAGTGGCGCCGGCGTCGACGGTGAGCACCGTGCCGGAAATGCTGCGCGCCTTGTCGCTGAGCAGATACTCGACGGCGTTCGCCACGTCGTCCACGTCGGCCAGCCGGCGCAGCGCGCTGCGGCGCATGACCTGCTGGCGTTTTTCCCCGCCGAGGCCGTGGGTCATGTCGGTGTCCAAGAAGCCCGGCGCCACGGCATTGACGTTGATGCCGAGCCGTCCGACCTCGCGCGCCAGCGAGCGGGTGAAGCCGAGCATCGACGCCTTGGTGGCGGCGTAGACGGAAAGCCCGCTGTAGCCGGTTGTGCCGATGATCGAGGCGACGTTGACGATGCGGCCGGCGCCCTCCGACATCATCGAGCGCACCACGTATTTGGTCAGCACGATGGGCGACAGCGTGTTGATGCGAACGAGCTCCGCGATCTGCTTGTTGTGCATCATGGCGAGAGCGCCATCGAGCCCGAGCGCGGCATTGTTGACGAGGCCGAACAACGGACCGAATTCCTTGCGCAGCCGTCGCACCAGTTCGGGGATGTCGTCGATCTTGCCGAGGTCGAAGGACACGAAGTCAAGCGCGCCATCGCTGCGCTCGGCTTGCGCCACCGCCTCGGCTAACTCCTTGCTCCTTTGCCGCGCCAGCGCGATCACGCCATATCCGGCCGCCGTGAGCTTGCGCGCGATGCCGAGCCCGAGGCCGCGACTCGCGCCGGTGACCAGGACGGTGCGCCGCGCTCGCTCAGCCATGACGCCGCGCCAGCTTGCCGGTCGCCGCGACGTCGAGCGCCGGCACGAACGCGATCGCGGCCGGGACCTTGTGGCGCGGCAGCGCGTCCCGGCACAGTTTCAGAATATCGCTCTCGACCTGCGGCAGCGCTTCGCCGGCGCATGCGGATTCGTTGAGCACCACATCGGCGATCACGATCGAGCCGGTGATCGGGCTTCGCTTCGGCCGCACCAGCGACATGCGCACCCGCGGGTGGCGGTTGATCACGGCCTCGACCTCTTCCGGGTGCACCTTCAGGCCGCCGATATTGATGATGCCGCCGCGGCGCCCGACGTAGCGATAGCGCTCGCCGTGCCGCTCGACGATGTCGCCGGTATCGACAAAGCCGTCGCCGTCGGCGAGCGGCGCCGGCGTGTCGCCGACATAGCGCGACGCCGTGCGCGGCGAGCGGATGCGCAGCGAGCCATCGACGACTTTCAGCTCGACGCCGTTACGCGGCTGTTCGACGAATGCGGCGGGAAAGCCTGCCAGGCCGTCGTTGACTTCGAACGCGACGCCCGCCTCCGTCGACGCATAGGCGTGGCCGACGCCGGCCGGAGCAAACACATGACGCAGGTTGTCGAGGATGGCCTGGTCGGCGATTTCTCCCGACAGACGGACGTAGCGCGGCGCGATCTTGCCGATCGCGGGGCTCATCAGCGCGCGGCGCCAATGCGACGGCGTGCCGGTGAGGTGCGTCACGCCGTGCTCGGCCAGCCGGGCCAGATGATCGGCGATCGGCTCGCCGGTGCTCGACAGCACCAGCGACGCGCCGCCGAGGCTCGCCCGCAAAAAGATCTGCAGCCCGCCATAGCGGCGGATGTCGTAGAACGTGGCCCAGACGACCGGATAATCCGCCTGCCGGACCGGCAGGATCGGCGCCGTGAGGCTGGCGAGGCTATGGACGACCATTTTTGGAACGCCGGTCGTGCCGGAGGTCAGCAGCAACCATTCGGTCGGCAGGCGCGCTAAGGGACGCTCACCGCCCGGAACGATGTTCGGCGTGCAGATGACGCGCAGCGGCAGGTCGAACGCCTCGCTCGGCACCGATGCGCCATCGATGACAACAGCGTCGGCCTCCGCCGCTGCGCTCAGCGCGCCAAGATGGCCGGGATCGACATCGGGCGGCAGAATGACCAGGCGGCGCGCGATGCCGTCGAGCTCGATCAGCGCCAGCGCGGTGGCGAGCTGGCTCCCGGCTGCGAGCAGGACCGACTTGCCGGCAAAGTCGGCGAGCCGGCCGCCCAGGCTGGTGCCACGTTTTAGATCGTCGACCCGCACGGTCGCGGCGCGATCCCGGAAAAATCGCTCCCGCGTTGCGCCCTCAAGGCAGTCCCGCAGCGATTGCACCTCAGCGCGCGCCATTTTCGTAGACTTTCACGAAGTCGCCGAAAGTCACGGGAAACATCGCGTCCTCGGCGCTCGTGAACGGATCGATGCCAAGCTTGTCTTCGAGGCGCGCGACCAGCACGGCAAAGCCCAGCGAGTCGAGGCCGGAATCCAGCAGCACAAGGTCTTCGCGCAGCGGCGCCAGCGTCTTGCCGTGCTCGCGCGCAATCTGCGCCATCTGGTCCATTATGGTTAATTTTATCGTCATTGCTCCGAGGCCTACGGTTTGTTCACTCTGCCCCGGTATATTCGCGTAACGCTTACAATCAAGTTCACGACACGGTCGTGGTCAACGCCAATGGACGCTCCCGTGCCGGGAATCCGCTGCCGTCAGATCGGCGAAGCCGATGTGGCCGCCGTCGTGCGGCTGCTGACGCGGGGATTCCCGAATCGCACGCCGCAATTCTGGCTCTCCGCGCTGGCGCAACTGGCGCGGCGTGAGCCGCCGCCGGGTTTGCCGAAATATGGTTACCTGTTGGAGAGCGACGGCGTGCCGGTCGGCGCGATCCTGCTGATCTGTTCGGCGATGCGCGCCGATGGCGCTGTCGCCAACCGATGCAACCTTTCGAGCTGGTATGTCGAGCCGGCCTTCCGCGCCTACGCGCCGCTCCTCGTTTCCCATGCGCTGCGCCACAAGGACGTCACTTATCTCAACGTGTCGGCGGCGCCGCACACCTGGCCGATCATCGAGGCGCAGGGCTTTTCGCGCTATTGCGACGGCATTTTTATCGCCTTGCCGCTCGTCAACGGGCTCGCCGGCGGCGACGGAGCAAAAGTGTTCGGCGCCGAGCGCCAGCCGTCGGTCGCCTTCGATCCGTCCGACCAGGACGTGCTCCTGCAGCACGCCGCGCACGGCTGCATCAGCCTGTGGTGCGCGACGGCGGAGCGCGCCTACCCGTTCGTCTTCCGCCCCCGCCTGGCGCGCGACGTGCTGCCGTGCGCGCAAATGATCTATTGCCGCGAGGTCGCGGATTTCGTCCGCTTCGCCGGGCCGATCGGGCGCTACCTGTCGCGGCGCGGCAAACTCCTGGTCATTATCGATTCGAACGGCCCGATCCCGGGGCTCCTCGGCATATTCCGCCGCGGCAGCATGCCCAAATACTTCAAGGGCCCGCAGCGCCCGCGCCTCGGCGACCTCGCCTACACCGAATACGCCGTGCTGGGGGTGTAAATCCCGATTTTTCGTCATGGCCGGGCTTGTCCCGGCCATCCACGTCTTTGTTTTATTGCACTTTAAGACGTGGATGCCCGAGACAAGCGCGGGCATGACGAGTCTGTATCAACTTGACGTCAGATCGTCAGGGCCTGGCGGACCTTCGCCGGCCAAAGCGGCAGCTCGATGCCGTGGGTCGCGAACAGCGCAAGCGCCAGGCGGTCGATGCCGAAGGCGACGCACCCGGTATGCGCCACTTCGCCGGCCTCGGTGCGCAGGCTCCACGCCGTGCCGAAATGGTCGCGGTGATAGTTGAAGCTCATGCAGGCCGTCGGCTGCTCCGCCGAATGCACCGGAATGAGCAGCTCGAACTTCAATTCCTGCTCGACCTGGCTCACCGCCATCAGCTTGCCGCCGCGTCCGAAGAACGGGTCGCTGGCGTGATCGATGCGCCAGTTCAAGCCCAGCTGGTCGGCAAATTCCGGCGCCCGCGCCATCCAGCGGCGGCGAAAGTCGTTGACCTCTCTGGGCGTGCCGATGAAGACATATTCGCGCATCCGAAACGATTGCAGGCGATCGAGCATCTTCGACGGCTCGCGACGGAAACAGTCGCACGCGACGTCGAATATCAGGCCGCCCGCCGGCACATCGCCGCGGCTCGCGACCAACGGATAGATCGGATAGCAGGCCGCGGGGCTGAGCACGAGATCGGCCGCCGATAGCGCCGGGGTCCAATCCTCGCCGGCCTCGCTGCGGTCCACCGCCTCGCGAACTTCCGCTTCGGGACCGCCGAGGCAGCTCACGCAGCCGAGAAAGTGGGGGAAGCTCTTGAGGTATCCGGATTTCTCCACCTGGCGACGGCTCATGACCGGGGGAAAGCGCAGCACTTCGGTATTCGGGGCGCGGTACTGCGAGATGAAATCGGTGAGGCCGTTGACGACCTGCTCGAACACGGCGGTGCGCGCGTAGATGCCGTCGATGCCGGTCGGCAGCAGCAGCGCGTCGGCAATCGCATCGAGCGAACGGGGCGTCCTTGCCGTTTCCTGGAATGCCACGTTCATGAAAATTGCGTCTCCTGTTCCGGCCGGTTTCGGCTAGCGGCGAATTCAGTCGCGCAGCGACGCCGGAATGCCGCTGAGCAGCGAGGCCGCGGCGACATTCGCGAGAATCCGGTCATTGCTGATCATGATCGGCGACGACAGGATGTCGCGCAGATGGCGGCCGATGCTGAACTCGCCGTCGTTGCGATAGCCGGACAGCCCGCACGCCTGCATCGCGCTCATCACCGTAGCGACGGCGAGCTCCGAGGCGTTCACCTTGAGGAGGTTCATGGCGGTCTGAAAGTCGATGGCTTCGAGGCTCGCGGGTTCGGCCGAAGCCAGCTCGTAGCGCTGCACGGCGGTGGTAATGAGGCTGCGCAGCGTGCGCAGCGATGCGTTGGCGCGCGTGAGATGCGCGGCGCTTGGCGGCAGCGTGCCGCCGGCGCGATGCGCGGCCTTGCGCACGAAGGCGCGGGCGCGATCGACCGCGGCGGCGGCGATGCCGGCCCAGGCGCCGCTCCAGGCCAGGTGCGCGAACGGCATCATGGTCTGGGCGTGAATCTTGTCGTAGCCGACCGGCAGGATCTGCTCGCTCGAGCCGGCGGCGACGAGCTTAAAACCTTCGCTGCAGGTGCCGCGCATGCCGAACGCGTCCCAGCCGTTGAGACGTTCGAGCGTGTAATCCTGCTTCAGGAACACGACCAGCACCTGATCCGTGCTGGCGGCGTCGGGCGCGCGTCGCGCGGTGGTGACGATGCCGTCGGCCGCTTCGCCGTAGGAGATCACCGTCGCCTGCCGCTCGAGCGAAATGCGCGCATCGCGCCGCACGATCGGCGCGGCGCTGTTGCGAACGTCACCGCCGCCCTGGCCTTCGGTGGTCGAGGACGCCAGCAGCAATTGCTCGGCGCAAATCCGCCGCAGCAGACGCTGATGCCAGGCGCTGGTCATGCCATGGCGCAACAGGCAGGCGATCTTGGTCTGATGCATCGCGTAGATCATCGCGGTGGAGGCGCAGCCCAGGCCGAGCGCGTAGCAGACGTCGACGACATCGGCGACGCTCAAGCCGTCGCCGCCCAAGTCCTGCGGGATGGCGATGCTCAGCAGCCGTTCGGCGCGCGCAGCGTCGATCGCCTCGCTCGGGAACCGCGAGCCGCCGTCGACCGCCGCGGCATTGGCCGCCGCGATCGCGGTGACCCGTTCGACGCGGTGCTTGAGGTCCGCCGCTTCGGCGGCGCGCAAGTGGCTGGCCGCGACGATGACGCCGCGCGCCGCATCCGGCGCGCCGTCACCATCATCATGGACGCCTTTGCGAGCCCCTTGCCGGGTCGCGGTCCGAATGTTCATCAGTGCGCTCACGCTTGGAATCAGGTTCTTTCGCGTCGGCCTCGACAGCGCCTTAACGCCGCCAGACCTAGCGCAAAACTTCCAGTTCCTCGTGGCAATCCTGCGAAATTAGCGCTGTTCTTTGGTGTAAAGGTTACCGATCGAAAACACATGGCGTGATAACCATGTCGTATCCACTTTGATGCGATGATGCTTTCAGATTCGCTGCCGTTTCGGCGTGCACTTTGGGGAAAAATTCACCGTGCTTGATCGCACCGATTCCGACTTGGCCGAGCGCGTCGCCGCGCTGGTGCGCCGCCTGTTGGCGAAACGATCGATCGATCTGGTGATCGGGCCAGACGACGATCTGGCCGAGAACGGCCTGTCGTCGCTCGACATGGTCAATCTGATGCTGGCGGTCGAGGCGGAATTTGACCTTAAAATTCCGGACCGCGAGATGACACCCGGGAACTTTCGCTCGATCGCACGGATCGAAAAGCTGGTGCGCGCGCTACTCGGCGCCTGATTGATCCTGGCCGCGTCTGCAAGCGTCATGCGCCGGGGTGACCGGCGCATCCAAGCCTCAATATGCGTTGATACGAGCGGGCTTTGACGCAGCCGTGCGTACATGCGCAGCCGCCGCGAGACCAAAAAGCGGCCGGCGATCGAAAAAGAGAAAAAAGTCCGGCTTGGCGGTGCCAAACCGGACTTTGGGGAACAAACCGACTAACGGTTCATGCCGTTGCCGGAACCCGCACCGGTACGCTCGCCCGGATCGTTGTCATTGCGTTGGCTCGGCGGGGCGCCGTTCGAAGAGCCGGACTGCGCGCCTTCGTAGTGGCCACGGGGATCCGTGCCCTGTGCGACGGCGAACGACGATGCGCTCATGACGAGCAGCGCCGCGACCGCCAGAATTTTCGTGGTCGACGTTTGTGTTTTCTCCAGGTTGATGACGTACTCGAAGGCAACTCCATTGCAAAAGCGGTGTTCCTAAAATATTTCGCGCAAGAGGCGACCCTATCGCCGGAACTTATTGCGCTCGACGCAGCGTGCGGAAGGGAACTTCAATATTTGCTGCCTCATCGCAGCTGACGATGTCTCGTTGAGCAGGCCCGTGCCCCGGGGCGCTCCGTCAAAGTCGCATCTCAGGCATGCTGTAAAGTCGAACCGCCGCATCGGGCCTGGCGGCGAGGCCGATCCAACGCAGCAAAGCAGCGCCTGCCCGCCCCCTGCCGATTGGGCGCGGGTCATGCTACGCTCCAGCCGTGACGCACCGCACGGGTGTGCTCGCACGACCCTTCGTCGCCGAGGACCGGCAAAATTTGAATAAAAGCCGGCGCGCTCGGACGCGGATTTTAGGGAGCAATGCCGTGTCGCCCAGGGGAGGATATCTTCATGATCAACCGACGCGCCTTCGGCGGTCTTATCGCCAGTGTCTTCGCCATGCCTGAAGCGACATGGGGCGATACCGCCAAGGGGAGGACGGTGCATTACGCCAGCATCGGACCCGAGCTGTTCCTGTTCGATCTCGACGTCGAGGGCGCCGCGCTGATCAAGCGCAGCGCGGTGACGCTGCCAGCCAACATCCAATACGCCTGGCCGCACCCGTCGCGCCGCTATCTTTACGTCGTGTCAAGCAACGGCGGTCCCGGGGTCGCCGGCGACAAGCACCATTCGACCGCCCTCGTGATCGATCCGGCGACGGGCGCGTTGCGGCTGCACGGCGACGCCGCCGCCCTGCCGTCGCGCCCGATCCACACCAGCGTCGATGCGAGCGGCGGCTATCTGCTGACGGCATACAACAATCCAAGCAACGTCACCGTGCATCGCCTCAATGCCGACGGCACGATCGGCTCGTTGGTGGCGCAGGACGGCAAACTCGACACCGGCATCTACGCCCACCAGGTCCGCGCCATGCCGTCGAACCGAGCCGTCACGCTGGTGACACGCGGCAACGATGCCACGCCCAACAAGCCGGAAGACCCCGGCGCCATCAAGACCTTTGGCTTCGACAACGGCAAGCTCACCAATCTCGCCTCGATCGCGCCCGGCAACGGCCTCGGCTTCGGCCCCCGCCACCTCGACTTTCACCCGACCAAGCCCTTGGTGTTCGTCTCGATCGAGCGGCAGAGCAAGCTCTACGTCTACAAGCTTGACGACCAGACCGGACTCGCGCGCGAGCCGCTCTACATCAAGGACACGCTGTCGGATCCGGATTCGAAGGCAAGCCAGGGCGCCGGCCCGATCCACATCCATCCCGACGGCCGCTTCGTCTATCTCACCAACCGCGCCTCGGACACGACCGACTTCCAGGGCAGGAAGATATTCGCCGGCGGCGAGAACAGCATCGCGGTGTTCGCCATCGACCAGGCGAGCGGCGAACCGAGGCTGATGCAAAACATCGACGGTCGCGGCATCCAGCTGCGCACTTTCGGGATCGATCCGAGCGGCCGCATGCTGGTCGCTGCCAGCATCATGCCGCTGCCGGTGCGCGACGGCGACAGCATCGGCACGCTGACGGCCGGCCTCACAGTTTTCCGCATCGGCGGCGACGGCCGGCTCGAATTCGCGCGCAAGTACGACGTTGACACCAGCAGCGGGCAGCAGTTCTGGAGCGGCATGGTCACGCTGCCATGATGGACTTGCGGTCCATCGCCGCAACGCTCTCGACGGCAAGGCTCTCGACGAGATGGCTCAAGGCGCTGGCGACCGCAGCAGCCGTGGCGCTAGCGGCCTGCCCGCTGTGGGTCGGCGGGGCGCCGGCGCAGCAAGCCTATCCGGCGCGAACGGTCCGCTTCATCCTGCCGTTCGGTCCTGCCAGCGCCACCGACATCACGGCGCGACTGTTCGCCGACCGGTTGAGCGCGCGCTGGGGCAAGCCGGTGGTGGTCGAGAACCGTCCGGGCGGCGACGGCCTGGTCGCGATCAGCGCCTTTGTCGGCGCTCACGACGATCACACGCTGTTTTTCGGGCCGGCCGGCATATTCACGGTGCATCCCTACGAGCACGACACGCTGCCCTACGACCCGCAGCGCGACCTGGTGCCCATCGTCAGCGTCTCGGTGGTCGTGCTGGCGATCTCGACGCCGGCGTCGATGAACATCGACACCATCGACCAGCTGGTGGCGCTGGCGCGGGCCGAGCCGGGAAAGCTCAACGCCGCGGCCGCCAACGGCCTCTCGGATTTTCTGCTGTTCGGCTTCATCAAGAGCATGGGCTTGGAGATCGCCAAGGTGCCGTACCGCGACATCATGCAGGCGCCGAACGATCTCGCCGAAGAGCGCATCCAGGTCTTGTCGACTTCGCTCGCGGTGGTGCGGCCACTGATGCAGGCCGGCCGCATCAAGGTGCTGGCAGTGACCAGCCGGCAGCGTGCGCCGGGCGCGCCGGACGTGCCGATGGCGAGCGAGGTCGGCTACCCTGCCCTGACATTCGAGAGCATCGGCGGCGTGTTCGGCCCGCGCGGCATGGCGGACGCGCTGCGCGAAAGCATCGCGGCGGATTTCCGCAACATCGCCGAAACCGATCCCGTGATCCCGGCACGGCTCGCCGACACTGGCCAGATCATGGCGGTGCGCGGCCCGGCCGAATTCGCCGCCAGCGTCCAGGAGCAGCGCGACAAGCTCGCGGCGCTCGCCAAAATTTTGGGACTCAAGGCCGCGCAATAACGGCGCGCGCATCGCACCGCGCGCCGATTGCCTCAATGGTATTCGCCAAGTTCGCGCACGGCGGCCTCGGCGAACGAGGCGTCGACCAGCGTGTCGATGTCGGCTTTGCCTTGCAGCATGCCTTGCTCGATGAAGAACGCCTGCGCGGCGGCGAGGAAGCTTTTGTCGACGTGCTGGTTCGGGTCGAGCGCCGGCAAAAATCCGTAGCGGATCAGCATGGGGCTGACATTGGCGCGGTGCGCGATGACGGCGATGACCTTGTCGCGGTCGCGTCCCTTGACGAAGGCGTCGTTGTAGAGGCGAACGCCCTGCATGTAGGCCGTCATGAAAGCCTGGGCGCGCGCACGGTCACGGGCGAAGCTTTCGCTATAGACCAGGGGCACGACGCTGACGCCGGCGGGCAGGTAGGCGCTCGGATCGGACAGCGGCTTGGCCGCGCCCGAGCGCAGCGCCTGCGACAGGAACGGCTCGATCATGACCGCGCCGTCGATGGCGCCGTTGGTCAGCGCCGCCAGCATGCTCGGGAACGGCAGCTCGACATAGTTCACGTCCGACAGCGCCATGCCGTGCCGCTTGAGAAATTCGGCGACCACGAAGGTGCCGAACGAGGCGCGCGCCGGCCCGGCGAGCGTCTTGCCCTTGAGCTCTTGCGCCGTGTCCGCTTCGCTGGTCTTTTCCAGTGCGCTTCGCACCACGATGCGGGTCGACGAAAATCCCGGCCGGATGCTCTGCTTGTCGCCGACCACGCGCAGCGCGATGCCGCGCTGCGGCGCGGCGAACAGGCCGGCGGTGACCGCGATGCCGGCGACATCGACCGTCCGGCGGCCAGCGTCGCGACCTGCTCGGAGGTAGTGTTGAGCCGCTCCATGTCGAGCGCGATGCCGGCTTCCTTGAACAGGCCGTACTCGTCGGCGAGATAAAGCCCGGCATCGGTCGCGCCGCCGAGCGTGGTCACCCGAACGGTGGTCGGCTCCTTTTGGGGCGGCGATTGCGCGATGCCGGATGCGATCATCGCCGCCAGCGCGATCCACGCCGCGCCCGCGACGCCCGCCCCCGGCAACAGCCCGCGATGTTTTCGCATCGGCCCTCCCCTTGCGGATGCGGCACTGCGCTCGCGCTCACCGTTATATCACGCGGCGGGCGCGGTCCGGCTCCGCCGGTATCAAGCATGTGCCTTCTTGCAGGCGCCGTCCGGCTGGCCATCTTCTCGATCAGATAAGTTTCCAATCAGATAAGCGCCGCCAAGCCCGGCGCGGGAAAAAAGGTGACACCGCCATGTCGATCCGGCCTGTGAAGCGCATCATCACGTCAAAGCCCACGGTCGAAGGCGCCGGCGTCAAGCTGCGTCGCGCCTTCGGCTTCGGCGATACCGGCGACTACGATCCGTTCCTGCTGCTCGACGATTTTCGCAACGACCGGCCGGACGACTATCGGGCCGGCTTTCCGTGGCATCCGCATCGCGGCATCGAGACCATCACCTATGTGCTGGCGGGCAACGTCGAGCACGGCGACAGCCTGGGCAATCGCGGCAACCTCGGCGCCGGCGACGTGCAGTGGATGACCGCCGGCAGCGGAATTCTGCACCAGGAAATGCCGCAGGGCGATGCGCAAGGCCGCATGCACGGCTTCCAGCTCTGGGCCAACCTGCCGTCCTCGCTCAAGATGACGGCGCCGCGCTACCAGGACGTCAAGGCCGCGGCGATCCCGGAAATCGTCGATGACGACGGCACCCGCGTGCGCGTGGTGTGCGGCGACTTCTGGGGCCGGCGCGGCCCGATCGAGGGCGTCGCCGCAGACCCGCGCTATCTCGACGTTTTCGTGCCGCCGAACCGGCGCAAGACGCTGCCCGTGGAGCTCGAACGGCACGCCTTCGCCTATGTGTTCGAGGGCTCCGGCAACTTCCGCGCCGCGTCCGCGCCGTTCGGCGTGCTGACCGAAAAGACCGACGGCGCAACCGAGACCCTGGTCCGCGAGCAGACCGGCAATCGCTCGCTCGTCCTGTTCGACAGCGGCGACGAGGTGACGGTTGAGGCCGGCGAGGAAGGCATCCGTTTCCTGCTGGTTTCCGGCAAGCCGATCGAGGAACCTGTCGCCTGGTATGGTCCGATCGTGATGAACACGGAGGCCCAACTGCAGCAGGCGTTCTCGGAGCTGCGCGCCGGAACCTTCATCAAGCAGTGACGGCGCGTTCGGCGAAAAAATCCTACGGCGTGGCGCCGAGCGGCTTGAGCTCGAGCGCGGCGGCGTTGGCTTCGATCAGGGTTTTCGGGCACCCGCGCGCCGCCTCACGGAACCGGCGCGCTGCCTCGTCCTTGGCGCCTTGTCGCAGCGCCCATTCGCCGGAATAGAAATTGGCCTCGCAGACCTGGCCGGTTTTCTTGGCGGCATTCGGAACGTCGGCGGCGGCCAGCACGGCGGCGGGCGTCATCTCGCCGAGATACATGCGGATGACCGGCCCCGGCCACTCCTTCATGTTGAGGCTGGCAATCGCTTGCGGCAGCGTGCTCGGCAGCTTGCTGCGCGCCTGCGCGATGTCGAGCCACAGCGCCGTATAGGGATAGCTTGGCGCAATCGTGAGCGCCTGCTTGTAGTCTTCAATCGCCTGAGGCAGAGCGCCGGCAAAAAAATTGGCGCGCCCGCGATTGAAGTACCCGATCACCGCCTGCGGGTCAGTCCGAATGGACTCACTCAATGCGCTGACGGCGCGCGCGAAATCGCCCTTCTCCATGTAGGCCAGCCCGCGCAGGTTATAGGCGCTGGCCGCCCCCTTCGGGTTGGCGCGGATCGCCTCGTCGTAATCGGCGAGCGCGTGGTCGGTGTCGCCTTTGTAGGCGTAGGCCTTGCCGCGGGTTTCGTAGGCGTCGGCGGATTTGGGATCGAGCTTGATCGCTTCATTGGCGTCGGCCAGCGCACGGTCGAAATCGCCCTTCTGGTCGTAGGCGGCCGAGCGGCCCATGTAGGCGGCGACATGCTTGGCGTCGTGCCCGAGCGCCTGGTCGTACTCGGCGATCGCGCGATCGGGATTCTCGCGGTCCAGGTAGATGTCGCCGCGGCCGCTATAGGCGGCGGCAAAAGCAGGGTCGAGCCGGATCGCCGCGTCCTCGTCGGCGAGCGCGCGGTCGTCGTCGCCGAGGCCGTAATAGGCGCTGGAGCGACGATCGTAGAGCTGCGCGGTTTCCTGGGAACTGCCGTGCGCGGCCTCGATTAGCGCCGTGCAGGCTTTGATCTGCTGGTTCCAGTCGATCCCCGCCTTTCCCGTGCAATCCTGCGCCTGTGGCGCCGGTTGCGCCTCGGCGCGGGCAGCGAGCAGCAATGTTGCGGCGAAGAGGGCGGTGCAGAAGGACTGAGAGCGCATGGAACCTCAGAGGTTGGATTTTTGATTGCTTGATTGAGACCACCCCTAGCACCGGCGATGCGGCCCGAGAAGTTGGAACTTCTCTCGCGCACGCACATGTCATCGTCAGCATGTGGCGATCGCGACGCAGCGGAACCGGGCAGCGCCATCTGTTTCGCCGCCGGCTCTATCTCGCGGGCAAAAATTAGTCCTGATAGACCGGCAGCGCCCAGCTCATTGCATCTTTGGACAGCGGCCTTAAACCCGGCATCGGCTGTGGCGCCGGGCTCGTTTCGAGCGCGGTGCCGCGCCAGCGCGCGACGATCGAGGCGACGAATTGATCGTCGATCTCTCGGCCGGATTCGACATTGCCGCCCCACACGGCCTGGCTGTTCGGGATGAAGGGCGCCGGCAGCTCATCGAAGCGCACGCGCATGACCGTCGGCACCCCGGCACCGATCACCAGCGCCTCGCGGGTGCCGAGCGCGGGAAGGAATGCGAGCAGCCGGCTCGCCGAATCCGACACCGCGGCGCGCACGATCTTCTGGTCGTCTTCGTGCCCGAGCCGCATGGCGAACACGGTGCTGCATTGCGAGATCAGCGTCGCGTCAAGCTGATGCGGGCGCTGCGTGACCAGGCCGAGGAAAACGCCGTGCTTGCGGCCCTCCTTGGCGATGCGCGAGAGGCCTTCGCGCGCCGGGCTGAAGCCGACGGCGGGATCGGCATTGGCGTAATTGTGCGCTTCCTCGCAGGCGATAAGGAGCGGGGAGCAGCCGTCGCTCCAGACGCCGAAATCGAACGCCATGCGGAACAGCACCGAGACGATGACCTCCATCGTCTCGGCCGGGAAGCCGGCGAGCTGAACGATCGCCATCGGCTGGCGGGCGTCGCCGAGACGCAGCAACTGGCACAGGATGTCGACCATGCTGTCGCTGACGTCGTTCTTCTCGTCGAAGATGAACGAGTAGCGGGGATTGCGGCGCACCGTGTTGATGCGCATGAGCAGCCGCTGGTAGTGCACCGCGACCGCGCTGTTCTCTAGCTTGCCCATCCGGCTTTCGGCGAGCGCGAGCAGATCCTTGAGACGGTAAGGTACCGGCGTATCGACCGTGTGACTGCCGCCGTCGGGTTCGGACAGGCGATAGTTGGCGCGCAGCATGCCCTTGCTGCGGGCGTACTCGGTCTTCGCCAGCGGAATGAGTTCCGCCAGCAGCACGACTTCCTGCTCGACGCGCGTGCGCTGGCCGAACACGATCTGCACGATCTCGTCGAAATTGAACAGCCAGAACGGCAATTTCAGATTTTCGGGACCGACCACATGGGCGAGATCGTCGAAGCAGTTGCCGTATTCGTTGTGCGCGTCGATGACGAGAACGCGCAGATCGGGCCGCGCCTCCATGATCTTGCGCAGCGTCGAAGCGAGCGCGGTCGACTTGCCGGAGCCGGTCGAGCCGATGATGGCGAAATGCTTTTGCACGACCTCGTCGACGTTGATGTAGGCCGGAATCGAGCCGTTCTGTTGCAGGCGGCCGATCTCGATGGTGTGCGGGTTCGCCAGGTCGAACACGGTTTGCAATTCGTCATAGCCGACCGGCACCACGGTGCTGCCGAGCTTCGGATAGGCCAGGATGCCGCGATGGAAGCGCTTTTCGCCGGAGCCGTCGCAGACGATCTCGCCGAGCAGATCGATACGGCCGACGGCGGTGGTGCCGTCCGCGCCGGAAGCGGGTTTTTCGAACGCTATGTCGCACAATGCCCCGATGGCGAGCGCATCCGCGGTCCTGATGCCGAGAAACGATCCGATCGTGACGTCGGCGCCGTCTTCGCCGGGCAATGACAGGTCGGCGGTGAATTGCGCGACAACCTGCGAACCGCTCGCCGAAACCACCCGGCCGAGCGTCTCGGGCGTGGCCGGCCGGCTCTTGTTGTCGCGGCTCAAGCGAGGCCGCTCGTCGCCGGCAGGGAACTCCACGGCGTCATCGGTGTCCATCATGGCGACCTCCGCCGCATCCCTGCGCCCAAAAGGTCTAAAATTGCGATAAAGCCTGGGCCACGGCGCGTAATCGCGCACCGCGACGCGACGACTTTCAGGAAGCCGCCATTTTCAGGAAGCCGTTTTGCGCCGCTCTGCCCCGCCGCGGTCCGCGCAGGCGCCGGCTGGTGCCGCGACACGGTTAAAAAATTCTTAACGAAAAAAACGATTCACGGAAATTCAAGGCAATTTTGATTTGATCAGGTCGAACCACTCCGCCCTACACGGATCACAAGTGTTTCTGGCGCAGAGTGCTTCAAGCCGGTCAAGGTGGCTGCCGCGATGAAATTGCTATCGGTGGACGGGAATTCCTCGCCGCGTCGGCTGCGTCGGCTGATTATCGGCACCGTGCTCGTCGTGGCGTGCATCGCCGCCGCGAATGCGGCGGTTCTCGTCCAGCTGCATGAAAGCTCCCTGGCGCAGGTTCAGACCAATCTGCTGCGTCAAAGCCTGACGCTCTCCGAGTTGGCGGAGCGGAGCTTCCAGGCCGTCGACCTGATTTTGATGAGCGTCGCCGAGAAGGTCCGCCTCACCGCTTCGAGCGACGGCGATCTGCACCGGCTGACGAATCCGGATTTCCATGTTTTTCTCAAAGAAAAAATGTCGGGCCTGCCGCAGATCGTCGGACTCGGCATCCTCGATGCCGACGGCCGCAGATTGAATCAGGCGCGCGATCGGCCGAATCTGGATGACGACCGCTCGGGCCGGGAATATTTCCGGGCGCTCAAAGAGAATCCGAAATTGCCGTCATACGTCGGCAAGCCGCTCCGGGGCACCCTGTCCGGAGCCTGGATCATCATGCAGTCGCGTCCCGTGCTGGGACCAGACGGCGCGTTCCTCGGCGTGGTCTTTGCCTCGACCGAGATGAGATACTTCGAGGACCTGTTTCGCGCCACCTCGCTCGGCGACGGCTACACCGCATCGATGCTGCGGGACGACGGCACCCTGATGGCGCGCTATCCCACGGTCGGCCAGATCGGCTCGGTCTTTCCGTCCGCAATCCTCCAGACGTTGACCAATTCGCGCTCGGGCGTCACCCATACCACGAGCCCGGTTGATCGGCAGAGGCGGCTTGCCGCGGGATACCGGCTCTTGAACTATCCGCTCGCCCTCGTCGTGGCGCAGAACGACGAAGCCGCGTTTGCCGCCTGGCGCAGGACCGCGGCGTTGATGGCCGTCATCGCCATGACGATGATCGGCATCATCATCCTTGCCGCGTGCCTGATCGCACGATCATGGAAGCAGCAGGAGCGTCTCAACGCCGCACGCGCGGAAATCATCGAATCCGACAAGACCCGCGCGCTCGCCGAGGCCGAATTGAACCGCCAGCGAGACCTGGCGGAGCAAAGCATGCGCTTCAACGCCGCCGTAGAGAACATGACGCATGGCTTGTGCATGTTCGACCAGGACCAGCGGCTGGTCGTGTGCAATGACCTGTACGCCAAGATGTACAGAATGCCGGCTGAACTGCTCAAGCCCGGGACGCCGCTCAGCGACATCATCGCCCATCGTGTGGGCAAAGGCATCCTCAAAGGCGGCCAGGGAAATGTCGAGCTGCAGCATCACCTGTCCGTGCTGGGCACGCTTTCCACCAGCAAGACATCGACCCGGATCGACGAGCAAGCGGATGGCAAACTGATCCGCATCACACGCCAGCCGCTGCCCGGCGGCGGCTGGGTCGCAACGCACGACGACATCACCGAGCAGCACCGCGCCGAGCAGGAGCTGGACGAGACCAAGCGATTTCTGGACTCGATCATCGAGAACATTCCGATTGCGGTGGTCGTCAAGGAAGTCGTCTCGCGCAAGTACGTTCTGGTCAATCGCGCGTTCCAGGCGATCATCGGCCTGGAGCGGGAAGAGCTGCTCGGCAAGACGGTGTTCGATTTCTACAACGAGCGCACCGCGGAATTCATCGACGACGCCGACAGCGACTTTCTGCGCGACAACTCGGGGGACAAATATCGGGAATACGACGTCGACACCCGGCTGGATGGATTGCGCATCTACGCGACCAATCGCATCGTCATCCGCGACGGCCACGGCGACGCCAAGTACCTCATCGTCGTCATCGAGGACATCACCGAGCGCAAGAAATCCGAGCAGCGCATCGCCTACATGGCCCACCATGACGCGTTGACCGGCCTCGCCAACCGGGCAGCCGTGGCGCAGATGATCGAGGAGGCCGCGGCCCGGCAACGCCGCTGGGGCAATCCATTCACCGTGCTGCTGCTGGATCTCGACAGGTTCAAGCACGTCAACGACACGCTCGGCCATTCCGCCGGCGACGCCCTGCTGCGGCAAGCGGCGGCGCGGCTCAAGACGCTGCTGCGCGAAGGCGACATGCTGGCGCGGCTCGGCGGCGACGAGTTTGCCGTCATTCAGAGCGGCGAGACCAGCCAGCGCGAAGCCGCCAGCATCCTTGCCGACCGCATCATCGAGATCATCGCCAAGCCGTTCAATCTCGACGGCAACGAGGTCAACATCGGCACCAGCATCGGCATTGCCTTGGCACCGGATCACGGCACCAATCCCGACAGCCTGTTGAAGATGGCCGACATGGCGCTCTACGGCGCCAAGTCGGGCGGCCGCAACGGCTATCGGTTCTTCGATCCGGGCATGGGGGAAGCCGCCAACGCGCGTCACGTGCTCGAGAACGAATTGCGCCGCGCCGTCCAGCAGAACGAGCTGGAGCTGCACTTTCAGCCGATCATCGACACCAAGACACGCCGGATCTGCTGCCTGGAGGCGCTGGTGCGCTGGCGGCATCCGACCAAGGGGCTGATCATGCCCGACAGCTTCATTCCGCTCGCCGAGGATACCGGCATCATCGCGCAGATCGGCGAGTGGGTTCTGCACACCGCGTGCGCCGCCGCAGCGAGCTGGCCGGCCGACGTGAAGGTCGCGGTCAATCTGTCGCCCGTGCAGTTCCGCAAGACCAATCTGTCCGACCTCGTCATGGAGGCGCTCGCCTGGGCCGGCCTGTCGCCCGAGCGCCTGGAGCTTGAAATCACCGAGACGGCGCTGATCGAATCCGCGGCGGAATGCCTGCCGGCGCTGCACCGGTTCAAGAGCGCCGGCATCGCGATCGCGCTGGACGACTTCGGAACCGGATATTCGTCGCTCAGCCAGCTGACCATGTTCCCGTTCGACAGGATCAAGATCGACAAGTGGTTCACCCAGAACCTGACCAAGCGCAGCGAATGCGCGGCCATCATCTCGGCGGCTCTTACGCTGGCGCAGAATCTCGACATCGCGACGACCGCGGAGGGCGTCGAGACCAACGATCAATTCCAGCTGTTGCGGCTGGCCGGCGTCACGTCGCTGCAGGGCTACCTGTTCAAGCGGCCGTGCCCTATCGCCGAGATCGACTTCGATTTCTCCTACGCCAGCCCGGCGATCGCGGAGGTCGCATAGCCGGTGCAGCCGCTGCGGCGGCTATGCGCCGCGCAACGGCGCCGGCTGCTCGTGGAGCATCGCCGCGACAGCGAGCCGCGTGGTATCGGCGTTAAGGCCGTGCCGTGCCACCAGGTCCCGGCAATCGGCCAGGATGGCGTCGGCATCCTGCATCATCTTCAGCCGCTTGAAGTGATCGTCATGGTGCAGCCCCATGCTGGCGCCGACGATCTCGTACATGTTGAGGATGCGGAACGGCCAGTCGCGCTCGTGCGCGCACAAGGCGCGGTGATCGGAGTGATAGACCGCGACCAGCGCGTCGACGCCGGCGGCTGCGGCGGCGGTGAGCTCGGCCTGGTCCAGCTCGCGGCGGTATGCCGGCAGCACTTTCAGGTTGTTGCTCTGCAGCCCGACCGCGGGCTGATGCAGATCGACGATGTCGACGCCCGGCACCGCGCGCAGAATGTCTTCGGCGGCCTCGACCACGCCGTGGATGCCGGGATGGCGGTGCAGCGCGATCCGCATCGGCACGCGCTCGCGGAGGAGCGGCCGCAGCCGGTCGAGATTGTTGCGCAGGAACATCGTGAACGGCGTCATCTCGAACGGCTTTGCGCCGCGCATCTTCTCGATGGTCGGCAGCGTGGTCTCGCTGAACTGGACCTGGCACGACGGACACCACGACACCACCTGCCCGGTCTTGCTCTGCGATAATTTGTCGATCGTGGCCTCGCCCATCCGCCCGGACGTCGCGACGTCGCCGGTGCGCATGTGCACCACGCCGCAGCAATGGGTCGGGCCGCCCATGACGTCGTAAGTGACGCCGAGCGCATCCATGATGTCGAGGGCGAGGAGCGCGATATGCGGCGTCTTGAGCACGTTGCAGCCGGTGTAGAACACGAAGTCGGGCCGCGTCTCTTCATCGCCAGCGCTCTGGCGCGCCGCCGGCCTGCCCTGCCCCAGCCGGTGCAGCAGCGCCTCATCGAGCTGCAGGCGGGCGAGATGATTGACGTCGCGCGCCACGGCGCGGAAACCCTCGACACCGTCGCGCCGTTGCGCCGGCGCGTCATGCTTGGCGCGCGCCATGGTGATGCGCGCCATGCTGAGGAGGAAACGCGGGTTGACGCCGTAGTCGCAGGCCTTGATGCAGTCCCCGCTCAGCAGGCAGCCGCTCGCCCATTTGCGCGACGCATCGTTGCCCTCGCCGTGACGCAGGATGTCGATGATGCCGTCGATCACGCCCACGGGATTTTGGCGCGCCTCGACCCCAAGCCCGGCGGGACCGGTCGCCGGACATACCTCGACGCACTTGCCGCAGCGCGTGCAGGCATCGGCCATGGCGTCGGCGCGGCTCAGGAGAGCTGATTCGAAGGTGTCGGCCATAGGCCTAAAATAGCCCCGCGGCGGCCCCGATTGAAGGGCCTGCCAAGCCGATGTAAGACCCGATGCCCGGCCGTCCGCCGGGCATGTTTATGACGAGGATGCGATGGGTGAATACGCCATAGGTCAACCGGTTCCGCGCTTCGAGGACCCCAGACTCGTCAAGGGCTACGGCCGCTATGTGGCCGACATGACCTTTCCCGGCATGGCCTTCGGCTACGTGCTGCGCTCGCCGCACGCCCATGCCCGAATCCGCTCGATCGACACCGCCAAGGCCAAGGCCGCGCCGGGCGTGGTCGCGGTGCTCACCGGCGCGGACTACAAGGCGGCGGGCTTCGGCGACCTTCCGGTGCCGGGCGGGCTCAAGCGCCGCGACGGCAGTGCGGGCTATCGGCCGCGCTATCCGGCCCTGGTCGAGGACCGGGTGCGCATGATCGGCGACTATGTCGCCTTCGTCGTCGCCGAGACCTATTACCAGGCGGTCGATGCCGCCGAGCTGATCGAAATCGATTACGAGGCGCTGCCGGCCGTGGTATCGACCGGCGAGGCGGTCAAGCCCGGCGTGCCGCTCGTCTTTGAGGATTGCCCGAACAATATCGGCTTCGTCCAGGTCGAAGGCGACAAGGCGGCGACCGACGCCGCCTTCGCGCGCGCCGCCCACGTCGTCAAGCATCATTTCGTCATCAACCGCGTCACCGCTGCCGCCATGGAGCCGCGCGGCTCAATCGGCATTTTCGAGCCGATCGAAGGCCGCTACACGATCTACACCACCTTGCAACGCACCAACGTGTTCCAGACCGAGCTGTCGCAGCATGTCCTGAAAGTCCCCGACAGCAAGATCCGCGTCGTCGCCGGCGACATCGGCGGCAGCTTCGGCATGAAGTCCGCGGTCTACAACGAGGTGGCGCTGGTGCTGCTCGCCGCCAAGCTGACCGGGCGGCCGGTCAAATGGGTGGCGACCCGCTCGGAATCCTTCCTGTGTGACGCGCAGGCGCGCGACAACGTCACCGACGCCGAGCTCGCACTCGACAAGGACGGCAATTTTCTCGGCTTCCGCGCCAAGATCATCGCCGCCATCGGCGCCTATCTGCAGGTCGGCATGCCGGCCTTCACCGGCAATCTCGGCACGCTCGCCGGCGTCTACCGCACGCCCGCTTCGCACATCGACGTCACCGCGGTGTTCACGCACACCCAGCCGGTGCGGCCCTATCGCGGCAACGGCCGGCCGGAAGCCGCCTACGTGATCGAGCGCATGGTCGATCTTGCCGCCGACCAGACCGGCATCGACCCCGCGGAACTGCGCCGGCGCAACACCATTTCGCCGGCCGCCATGCCGTTCAAGACCAGCGTGACCTTCACCTACGACTGCGGCGAATTCGAAAAAAACATGGACCTCGCGCTCGACGCCGCGGACAAGCGCGGCTTCGAGGCGCGGCGGGCGCACTCGCGCGAGCGCGGCAAGCTGCGCGGTCTCGGCTTTTCCAACACCATCGAGCGCTCTGCCGCCGCCGGGCTCGAAGGCGCCGAGATCAGGTTCGATCGCACCGGCTCGGTGTCGATCTTCTCCGGCAGCATCAACCAGGGTCAGGGCCACGAAACCGCGTTCAAGCAGATCGTGTGCGACCGCCTCGGCCTCGACCCGAACGAGGTCACCTACATCCAGGGCGACACCGACCAGGTGTTCTTCTCCGAAGGCACCGGCGGTTCCCGCTCGGCGACGTTCTCGGGATCGGCTTTCACGCTGGCGGCCGAGAAGATCGAGACCAAGGCCAAGGCCATCGCCGCCAACATGCTCAAGCTCGGTGCGAGCGACATCAATTTCGCCGACGGCGTGTTCTCGAGCCCGAAGACGAACCAGACCCTGACCATCAAGGAGGTCGCCAAGGCCTCGATCGACCCGAAAAATCTCCCGGACGGCATGGAGGTCGGACTGATCTCGACCGCGATCTATCAGGGCAAGGTCGCGAGCTATCCCAACGGCTGCCACGTCTGCGAGCTCGAGATCGACGAGGACACCGGCGAAGTCGAGATCGTCAACTACAACGTGGTCGACGACGTCGGCACCGTGATCAATCCGCTGCTGCTGCACGGCCAGGTCGACGGCGGCATCGCCATGGGGGTCGGACAGATCCTGATGGAGGACATCAAGTTCGACGAGCAGGGCCAGATCCTCACCGGCTCGTTCATGGACTATGCGATGCCGCGCGCCAGCGACCTCACCGGCTTCCACGTCGAGAGCAATCCGGTGCCGACCAAGACCAACCCGCTCGGCGTCAAGGGCGCCGGCGAAGCCGGCTGCGTCGGCGCCATGCCCGCCGTCGCCAACGCCCTGGTCGACGCGCTCTCGGTGCTCGGCATCAGGCACGTCGACATGCCGGCAACGCCCGAGGTGCTCTGGCGCGCGATCCATCAGGCGCGCGAAAAAAGCGCGTAGTTTCGCGCGCGCCGTCTCTTTTCGCGCCGGAACAGGCTTTCAGCCGACCACGGCGACGGCCTGGATCTCGATCATCATCTCGGGCAGCGCGAAGCCCGCGACGGTGATCGCCGCACTTGCCGGAAAGTCCTTGCCGAAAATCTCGGTGCGCAGCTCCGTCATGCGCGTGGTATCGCGCGAGTCGATGAGAAACACCGTCATGGTGACGAGGTCGGACAGCCTGGCGCCGGCCGATTCGAGCGTCTTTTCGATGTTGCGAAAAGTCTGGCGGCACTGCGCGTCGAAATCGCCCTCGAGCGATTTGCCGGCGTCGTCCACGGCTCCGGTGTGACCCGCGAGCCAGATCGTCCTGGCCGCAGCCGCGGTGATGACGGCCGGCGAATAGGCGCGCATTTCCGCCCGCTCGGCGCGCACGAATGATTTCGTCATGGCTCCCCCCTTACTTTCTATTTGAGCGCAGCCGCCGGACGACAGGCCGGCAGCGGCGCGGTTGCGCTTCGCGTCCGTCAAACAATCAATCCGCCAGGCTGTCGTTACCGATGTCAGTGACCAGCATGGCGCCGGGCGCGTGCGTAATAAACAGCGGAATCTCCGAAAGCTCCAGAGCCGCCAGCGCGGTTAGCCCGCAGCCCCAGTAGAGCGGCTGCTCGTTCGGCAGCACATCGATCGGCTCGCCAAAATCGGGCTTCGCCAGGTCCGCGATGCCGAGCACGTCGGCGCTGCCCTCGTGCAGCGGTCCACCGTGTACGCGCGGAAAGCGGCCGGTCACCTCCTTGACCGTCGGTACCGCCCTCCGGTCGAACGGCCGCATCGACACCACCAGCGGCCCGCCGAAGCGGCCAACACTGGCGCTCGGGCGGTTGGTCCGAAACAGCGGTCCCTGGATGCCAAGCTCGACGTGACGCAGCCGCACGCCGGCCCGCGTCAACGCGTCCTCCATCGAGAACCAGCAGCCGATCGCGACCGCGACGCTGTCGGGGCGCCACAGCGAGGCGATGTCCGGAGTGGTCTCGACGTGCCGCCCGTCGCGGTAGACCCGATAGGCCGGAAGGTCGCGCCGCACGTCGATGTCGGCGCCGAGACCGGGAAACTCGGGCGCGCCGGGCTCGCCGACCGCGAGCACCGGACAGGCCCGCGCATTAGCGGCGCAGAAGGCGACGAAATCGGCGGCAAACTCGCCGGGGACGACCGCGAGGTTGGCCTGCACATAGCCCGGCGCGTGTCCGGTGGTCAGACCCGTGAATGCGCCAGCGCGGATCGCCTGCCGCAGCGCGCGCGGGGAATCAAAGACGCTGCTCATGTCATCAAGCCTTCGCCGCGCTTGGCCCAGAACGTCATGCGCTGCTCGATGAGCGCGAACAGCGCATACATGACGATGCCCAATACCGCGATGACGAAGAGACCGGCAAATACCAGCGGCGTGTCGAAATTCGCGGTCGCGGCCATCATCAGATAACCGATGCCGCTGTTGGCGGCCACGGTCTCCGAGATGATGGTGCCGACGAACGCCAGCGTGACCGCGATCTTGAGCGAGGCGAAGAAATACGGCATCGAACGCGGCAATCCGATCTTCAACAGGATCTTGCCCTTGCGCGCGCCCAGAGCGCGCATGACGTCGAGCAATTCAGGCTCGATGGTGGCAAGGCCGGTCGCGACGTTGACCGCGATCGGAAAGAACGAGACCAGAAACGCGGTGAGCACGGCCGGAATGGTGCCGATGCCGAACCAGATTACGAACACCGGCACGACCGCCACCTTGGGAATACTGTTGAACCCGACGAGAACCGGATAGAGGCCGCGGTAGATTATCCGGGACGAGCCGATGGCGAGCCCGAGCAGCACGCCCAGAGCAACCGCAATGGTCAAGCCGACGAGCGTGCGGGCCAACGTCGCGGCGGAATGCTCGACGATCGGCCCAACATGATCGCGCAGCGAAACCGCGATCAATGTCGGGCTGGGCAGCACGAATTTCGGTATAGCGAACATCACGCAGGCCAGCTGCCACATCAGCAGCAAGCCGATCACGAACAGCCAGGGCAGCGCGTCTTCGAGGCGTTTTCCCGTCATACGCCACGCACCTCGACGATGTCGTCCTTCAACGCGCGGACGATCGAAACGAATTCCGTCGCATAAACATCGCGCGGCCGCGGCAGATCGACAACCCTGCTGGTGACGATGCGGCCGGGACGTTTCGAGCACACGTGCACGGTGTCGGCGAGGTAGACCGCCTCCGTCAGATCGTGGGTGACCAGTATCGCCGTGAATTTCTGCTTGCGCCACAAGTTCTCGAGCACGACCCAAAGCTCCTCGCGCGTGAAGGCATCGAGCGCGCCGAACGGCTCGTCGAGCAGCAGCAGCTCCGGCTCATGGATCAGCGCACGGCACAACGAGGTGCGCTGCTGCATGCCGCCGGACAATTGCCACGGATAATGATCGGCAAATCCGTCGAGACCGACCACCGACAGGATTTCGCGGGCACGGTTCCGGTAGCGCTGCCGCTCCGTGCGCAGGCGGCTCGCATGCGGCTCGACGATTTCGAGCGGCAGCAGGACGTTATCGACCGTGGTGCGCCATGGCAGCATCACCGGATTCTGGAATGCCATGCCGACGATGTTGAGCGGGCCGGACACCGCGCGCTCGGCCACCGACACGGTGCCGGCCTTGGCGAGGTCGAGGCCGGAAACGAGCTTGAGCAGTGTCGACTTTCCGCAGCCGGACGGGCCCACGACGGCGACAAATTCGCCCCTGTCGATGCGCAGCGTGACGCCGGCGAGCGCCGGCGTTACGCCGCCGCGGCCTTCGTAATTGAAGCTCGCGTCCGCGATATCGACGAAGGGCCGCATCCCGGCCTAGGGAAGCTTGCGGATCGCGGCATCGGGCAAGTAGTCCGCCGTGAACACGCTTGCCGGAACGACATCGGCCAGTCCGAACGCCTTGCTGACGAGCGCGAACGAGGACGCCAGCCGGTCGGCGCGCACGCCGCCGAGGCCGTCGGCCTTCGATTCCGCCGTCACGAGCTGATTTTTGATCAGCCATTCGAGCTTGGCGAGCTCGAGCTTTTCATCGATCAGACTGGACTGCTTTTTTAGTGCGGCAATGGCGGCCGTCGGGTTGGCGATGGAATCGCGCCAGCCCTTGGCGCTCGCGGCGACGAAGCCGCGCACCGCCTTGGGATTGCCGGCCAGGATCTTGGCCGACGCCATGATCGCGTTGCCGTAGATGTTGAGGCCGACGTCGGCGTAATAGAGGAATTTGATTTCGGCGGGCGCTATCCCCTGACGCACGAAGTTGAAGTACATGGTCGAGTCGAAGCCGAGCAGCGCATCGACGTCACCCTTGAGCAGCAGCGTCTCGCGCAGCCGCAGGTCGCCGAACTGCCACTTGATCGAATCGGCATTGATGGCGGCGAGCTTGGCGTAGGCCGGGAAAAGCTTGTAGGCGCCGTCGGTCAACGCGCCGCCCATTCGCTTGCCGTCGAGATCGGCGGGTTTGGTGATACCGCTCTTGGCGAAGGTGCCGACCGAAAGCGGCGAGCGGTAGTAGAGCATGTAGACGCCGTGGCCGGCATTGTCGGGGTTCTTGGCGTTGAATTCCATCAGCACGTTGATGTCGCCGACGCCGAAATCGTAGGTGCCGCTGCCGATGCGGGTCACGGCCTCGCCGGAGCCGCCCGAGGCGTCGAAGCCCGGCGCCAGTCCTTCGGCGGCGTAGTAGCCGTTTTGCTCGGCCAGAAAGAAGGCAGCGTTGGAGCCGTCGAACGGCGCGTTGAGCGAGACCTTCAGCGCGGTCTGCGCCCGCGCTGGGCTGCACGTCAGCGCGATCAGGCCGGCCGCCATGATGGTCGCAATGGCGACCGTGCCCGCGTTAAGCAGGTTGCGGAAAGAAGATACGGACATTGAACCCCTCCCACGGCTCGACAGACCTCCGACGTGGCAAAGACTATGCCAATTTGCGCGTCATCCCGATTGCCATGTTGCTCAATCTTTAGGATTGATTGCGCACAATCCGTAGCACAAAATGCGGGCATAATGCACACCGTTTCGCGCGTCGGCCGCACGCTAGTAGGTTTGAGCAACGCTCGCAATCGGCCGAAAATCGACGGCATCGACGACATCTACCGCGACATTTTCGGCACCATCGTCGACCAGCGGCTGCCGCCGGGGACCAAGCTCAACGAGCTCATCCTGTGCGAGATTTTCAACGCGAGCCGGCGGCAGATCGGCGAGGTGCTGCGCCGGCTTGCCCATGACGGCCTGGTCGCCATCCATCGCAATCGCGGCGCCTTCGTCGCCGCGCCGAACGCCGACGAGGCGCGCGCCATCTTCGATGCGCGCAAGATTATCGAGGCCGAAATCGTCCGCATCGTCGCCGCACAGGCGACGCGCGACAAGCTGCAGCCGCTGCGGCACAACGTCGAGGCCGAGGCCGAATTCCGCCACGCCGGACGGCACGGCTGCGCGAAGCCATCCGCTTGTCGGGCGAATTCCATATTCTGCTCGGCGCCTCGACCGGCAATCCGATTTTCCATGCCATCGTGCGGCAACTGGTGGCGCGCACCTCGCTGGTGGTGGCGCTCTACGAAAACCAGAATACAATGACGTGCTGGCATGACGACCACGCGGTCCTGGTCAAGCTCCTGGAGCGCAAACGCGTGAGGGAGGCCGTCACGTTCGTGCGCAAGCATCTCGCGCATGTCGAGGAGAGCCTCGATCTCGAACAGCATCCGCAGAGGCGATTTGATCTGCGCAGCATTTACGCGCCCGGAACATCCTGATGGCCGACCGGGAGAGCCGCGACGAACGCCCGGCGCCGCTTGCCGGCGTTCGCGTGCTCGAGTTCTGCCACACCATCATGGGACCGACGGCGGGCCTCATCCTCGCCGATCTCGGCGCCGACGTGATCAAGATCGAGCCGGTGTCGGGGGATTCGACCCGCCGCCTGCTCGGCTTTGCCGCCGGGTTTTTCTCGACCTTCAATCGCAACAAGCGCAGCGTCGCGATCGATCTCAAATCCGATGAAGGCCGCGCGCTGCTGCTGCGCCTGGCGCGGACCGCCGATGTGGCGCTGGAAAACTATGCGCCCGGCACCATGGACCGGCTCGGTTGCGGCTACGCCGATTTTGCGCGCGAGAATCCGCGCATCATCTATTGCGCGCTCAAGGGTTTTTTGAGCGGCCCCTATGAGCACCGGCCGGCGCTTGACGAGGTGGTGCAGTTCATGGCCGGCCTCGCCTACATGACCGGGCCGCCCGGACAGCCGCTGCGCGCCGGCGCCTCGGTGGTCGACATCATGGGCGGCATGTTCGCCGTGATCGGCATCCAGGCGGCGCTGCGCGAGCGCGAGCGCACCGGGCGCGGCCAACCGGTCAAGTCCGCGCTGTTCGAGTCGACCGCCTTCCTGATGGCGCAGCACATGGCCGGCGAAGTGGTGACCGGCCGGCCGTCGCCGCCGATGCCCGCGCGCGATGGCGCCTGGGCGATCTACGAGCCGTTCGTCACCGCGCAGGGCGAGCAGATCTTCGTCGGGCTGACCAGCGACGGCCAATGGCGGCGCTTCTGCGAGCACTTCGCGCGCCACGACCTTCTGCAAAACCCGGCCTACAAGACCAACGAGGATCGCGTGCGCCAGCGCCCGGCGCTGCGGCCGATCGTGGCCGGCATCGTGGCGCGGCACACGCTCGCCGAGCTTGCCGCGCTGTTCGATCGCATCGATATCCCGTTCGCGCCGGTCGCCAAGCCGGCCGACCTGTTCGACGATCCGCAGCTCAATGCCGGCGGCCGCATGCTCGACGTCGCCTTTCCGGGCGGCGCGCGCGCAAAAATCCCACGCCTCCCGATCGAGATCGGCGATCACGACTTTGCGTTGCGGCGGCAGGCGCCGGCGATCGGCGAGCACACCGCGGAAATCCTGGCCGAGCTCGGCCTTGCGCCCGGCGAGATCGAGGCGTTGCATGGGCGCCGGATCGTCACCGTCAAAGCCGAAAGCCAAGCGGAAGGACAGCCATGAGCGATCTGCCGTCGAACGTGCTCATCACCGAGGAAGGCCCGCGCGAGGGCTTCCAATTCGAAAAGGGAGCGATCCCGACCGAGCGCAAGATCGCGCTGATCGACGCGCTGTCGCAGACCGGCCTCGACCGCATCCAGGTCGTCTCGTTCGTCAATCCCAAGGCGGTGCCCGGCATGGCGGACGCCGACGAGGTCGTGCGCGGCATCACGACGCGCCGCCACGTCGCCTATACGGCGCTGTGGCTCAACGACAAGGGTTTTGAGCGCGCCCTCAAGCAGGAGCGGCTCACGAACGAAGGCACGATCCAGCTGGCCGCGTCGGAAAAATTCCTCAAGCGCAACCAGAACCGCAGCGCCGAGCAGCAGCTCGCCGGCCAGCACGTGCTGGTCGAGATGTACAAGGCGAACGGCGTCGCGGTCGAGCGCGGCAGCGTCATGGCCGCGTTCGGCTGCAATTTCGAGGGCGATGTGCCGGTTGAGCGGGTGGTGTCGCTGGTCGGGCAAATCCTCGACGTGGCGAAGCAACACGGCGTCACGCTGCGCTATGTGACGCTCGCCGACACCATGGCCTGGGCGACGCCGCTCGCCGTCAAGCGCACCGTCGGCGCGCTGCGCGAGCGCTGGCCCAATCTCGACATCGCGCTGCATCTGCACGACACCCGCGGCATGGCGATCGCGAACGCCTATGCGGGCCTCGAAATGGGGGTGCGGCGCTTCGATTCCTCGGTCGCCGGGCTCGGCGGCTGCCCGTTCGCCGGCCACAGTGGCGCCGCCGGCAATGTGTGCAGCGAGGACCTCGTCTTCCTGTGCAACGAACTCGGCATCACGACCGGCATCGATCTCGACGCGCTGATCGAATGTGCGCGGCTCGCCGAGGACGTGGTCGGCCATCCGCTGCCCGGCTCGGTGATGAAGGGCGGCGGCTTGCAGAAGTTCCGGGCGTAGTCGCTTCCGCCGCCCCGGCATGACGGGAACTACGGCTGGCCGATCAGCTTCCAGATGCCGTTGGCCGAGACCACGACGCGCTCGCCGACATACATCTTGGTATGCAGGAAAACCACCGAGCGCGTGGTGCGCACCACTTCGCATTGCGCTTCGACGAACTCGCCGAGATGCACGGTCTCGATGAATTGGATGTTGAGCTCCATGGTGGCGTGGCGCTTGCCGCCGGTCGCCTCCCGGCCGGTCATTGCCATGGCCTGATCGGCGAACGTCATCAGCATGGCGCCATGCAGATTGCCGGCACGGTTGAGGTGCTTTGGCGCCACCACGAAACCGAACCGCAGCCGGGCGCCCTCGCCGCGCCGCCACAGCGGCCCGGTCAATTCGCCAAATCCGACGGTCTTGACCTCCTCCCAGCCGGCCCCGGCGGGGTCGAACGCGGGCATCTTGTTATCGGCCGCAGGCTTATCGTTCATTCTTGATCTCGAATGCCTTGCGCTTAGAGCGCGAAGCTAAGCTTCAGGCTGATGTTTGAAGAGTTGAGCTTGCGCCTTGTTCTGGTTGAGCTTTTTTGCCGAGGCGGCTCTTGAGATTCCGGATGAGCTTTTCGGCGTTGGCGCCGGCGGCCAGCGCACGGCCGTTGCCGCCGAGCCCGCGCACGGCTTCGACATAGGCCGAAACCTCGCCGGCCTCGCGCACGGCCTGCGGATAGTCGGTCGCAAAAACGAGCTGCGAGAACGCCAGTTCCTCGATGCCGAACCGGACCCAGTCCGCGCCCCATTCGGCGGCGTGGTCGGGCCCGGCCCAACCGGCGATGTCGTAGAACAGGCGATGGTCGAGATAATGGTCGAACGGTTGCGGCGGCCGGCGGCCGTGGCGGCCGATCCTGGCGGTGCCCCACTTGTCGCGCTGCTGAAATCCGCGGATGCGGCCGAGGTAACGGCCGATGCCGCCGGAGAAATGCGAAAACTGGATTCGCAAGTCCGGCAACTCGTCGAGCAGGCCGCTGTTGATGACCCGCACCGTCGCCGTCATCAGCGAAAATTCCCAGCCGAGCATGCGGCCGAGATCGTCGGCATCCATGCGGTTCCAGCGGATCACGCGCGGCAGCGGATGGATGAAGACGTAGAGGTCGAGATCGGCACATGATTTCCAGAACGGCCGCAGCTCCTCGGCATCGAGCGGCTGGTCCTGCAGCTCGGAGGCGATGACGACGCCCGGAAAGCCGAGCTCGACCGCGCAGCGCTTCAATTCGGCCGCGGCCTCGGCGGGCTTGAGCGCCGGCACATGCGCCAGTCCGATGAAGCGGCCGGGATGCGCCTGCTCGGCCTCGCGCATGCGGTCATTGATGAGGCGGCAGGTTGCCAGGTCCGGCTGATCGAAACCGGAGCCGCAGGTCAGCACGCCCGCATCGATGCCGGCGGTGTCCATGACGCGCACGTGCGCCGCAAGATCGGCAAGCAGCGGATTGAGCAGATAATTCGGATTGCCGTCCTGGTCGAGCTGCACCGTTGCGGCGCCGGCGTCGCCCTTGAGCAATTCCGGCGGCGTGTAGTGTTGCTGGAAATCGATGAGCATTGCGGGACTGTAGCCGGGATCGAGCCAAGCGCAATCCGCATTGCGCCTCGCGCCATGCCGGCTGCGCAATCACATGATGGCGAATTCGGTGTTTCTGCGATCCGTCACCAGCATGGCGCCGGGATAGTGCGTGATGCAGAATTCGAGCCGCGCCTCCATGATCACCGATTGCGGCGTCACCCCGCAGGCCCAGAACACCGGAATTTCATCATCGTGGATCGGCACCGCGTCGCCCCAATCGGGCTTGGCGATGTCGGCGATGCCGATCGATTCCGGCTTGCCGAGATGCACCGGCGCGCCATGCACGGCGGGAAACCGGGTCGTGATCTGGACGGCGCGAATGGCGTCGGCCGGCGTCATCGGCCGCATCGAGACGACCAGCGGGCCGCGGAACGGCCCCGCCGGCACGGTCGCAAGCGACGTGCGATACATCGGCACGGTGCAATCGCAGGTCATGTGCCGCAGCTCGATGCCGTCGTCGAGCAACGCCTGCTCGAAGGAAAACGAACAGCCGATGGCGAAGGTGACGAGATCGTCGCGCCACCAGCGCAGCAGATCGTGCGGCTCCTCGATGATGGCGCCGTCGCGCCAGACCCGGTAGCGCGGCACGTCGGTGCGGATGTCGAGATCCTCGGCCAGGTTCGGGATGCGCCAATCGCCGGGCTGCGACACGCCGATCAGCGGACAAGGTTTTGGATTGAGCTGACAGAAGCGCAAAAAATCCTCGGCGACGGCTTTGGGCAGGATCGCGAGATTGGCCTGCACATAGCCCGGCGCGAGGCCCGACGTCACGCCCGCATGCGCGCTCTGCCGGATCGCAAGCCGCGCCGCCAAGCCGGTGCGCCCCGGGTCGGGATTTGCTTGGGGAAGCTCCTTGCGCATCGAGGCCGTCGCCATGGCGTGCTCCTTGCTAGCGTTCTGCCGCTAAGTCCTGCCGCTAAGCTTCTTGCCCATTTTATCATCAGGCGGCCAGCGAAACATACGGCCGCCGCGACGATGTTACGCGCGGCGGCGGGCGGCGTTTACGGCTCGACGCTGCGAAATCGGTTGAAACTGCCGTCAAGATCGCGTTTTCTAATGGCCCAGATCGCCGCCAAGAGCTCATCGAAAGAGCCCGCTCGTCGAAAGAGCCGGTTGAAACCGTTCTATGGACACACCAATCCGGGAGGACTTCGATGACCGAGAAGTGGAAAGAAGAGAAATGGGCCGAGGACATCTGGTACCGCGGCAAGGTCACACGCCGCCGCGTCGTCGGCTGGGGCGGTGGCGCGATCGGCGCGATGATGCTGCTGCCGGCGCCGTGGCGCGCCGCTTTCGGCGCCGCCAAGCCCTACAAGATCGGATCGGAGCAGCCGCTCTCGGGCGCCGCCGCCGACGGCGGCAAGACCGCGGTGGTCGGCTTGCAGATGGCGGTCGACCGCATCAACAAGAACGGCGGCATCAATGGCCGTCCGGTCGAGCTCGTCATCGCCGACGATGAATCCAAGCCCGACGTGGCGCGCCGCAAGACCGCGAAGATGGTGGATGAGGACAGTATCGACGCCCATGTCGGCGGCTTCCTGTCCAACATCTGCCTCGCCTGCATGCCGGTGTGGAACCAGAACAAGATCGTCAACATGATCAGCGTGTGCCTCGACACCACGCTCACCACCACCAAGTGCAACCGTTACAGCTTCCGCGTCCACGATTACGCGCCGGCGCAGGCCGTCGCCTTCGCGCCCACGCTCGCCAAGATGGGCAAGAAGTGGCACATCGCATATGCGGATTATTCCTGGGGCCAGTCGACCCGCGACGCCTATGCCGACGAGATCAAGAAGAGCGGCGGCGAGGTGGTCGGCACCACCGGCATCCCGCTCGGCACCGCCGACATGACGCCGTTTCTATCGAAGATTTCCGGCAATTTCGACGGCCTGTTCGCCATCCTGTTCGGCAAGGACGGCGTGACCTTCACCAACCAGGCCTACGATCTCGGCCTCACCAAGAAGTACAGATATGCCGGCGACGGCGCCATCGTCGAGTCGGTCAACATGCCGGCAATCGGCAACAAGGCCGAGGGCTTCGTCGGCATCAACCGCTACATCCCGATATTCCAGGGACCGCTCGACACGCCCTACCTGCATCGCTTCTTCGACGACGGCAAGGCACGCCTCGCCAAGATCGATTCGTCGGGCCCACTGCCCGACCGCTATGTGCAATCGAACTACGAGGCCATGAACGCCATCAAGGTCGCCATGGAGATGTCGAAATTCCAGGGCCGCGACGACAGCATGAAGCTGGTCGAGGCGCTCGAAGGTCTCGAGATGAAGGAGAGCGACGACTTCCCGCAAGGCGACAAGACCCTGCGCAAGGCCGACCACCAGGCGTTCCTGCGCGAGTTCGTGTTTGCGGTGGAAGGCGGCACTTACAAGCTCCTCGACACGATAGACAAGGACAAGACCATCTTCCCGCCGGCCTGCACCTTCTCTGCCTAAGTGCGCGCGGAGCCTGCGCTCGAGGCGCCCTCCCCGGCGATCGGTCAGGGAGCGGCGGCGCCCATGCTTCGGACCGAATTGCTGTCAGTGCGCTTCGGCGGCCTGGCGGCGCTGTCGCAGGTCAATTTCGAGTTGGCGCGCGACGAGGTTCGCGCCATCATCGGACCCAACGGCGCGGGCAAGAGCACGTTCTTCAATTGCCTGACCGGCGTGCTGCGGCCGACCAGCGGCCGCATCGTCTTCAACGGCGAGGAGATCGCCGGGCTGCCCTCGAACCTGATCTCGCAGAAGGGCATCGCGCGCTCCTACCAGATCACCAACATCATGCCCAACGCCAGCGCGCTGGAGAACGTGCGCATCGCCGCGCAGTCGCGCCGGCATGGCTGGAACATGGTCTCACATCACCGCGCCTTCGCCGACATCAACGACAAGGCGGAAGCTGCGCTGCATTCCGTCGGCCTGCTCGGCAAGGCCCATGAGCTCGCTTCCAACCTGTCGCACGGCGAGCAGCGCAATCTCGAGATCGGCATTGCGCTCGCCACCGAGCCGCAGCTTCTGTGCCTGGACGAGCCGACCGCGGGAATGAGCGCGGCCGAGACCAACGAAACCATGGAGCTGGTGCGCCGCATCGGCAAGAACCTGACCATCCTGATCGTCGAGCACGACATGAACGTGGTGATGGAGCTCGCCGACCGCATCACAGTATTGCACTACGGCGCGATTCTCGCCGAAGGCACGCCCGAGGAAATCCAGCAGAACGCCAGGGTGCTGGAGGTCTATCTCAAGACATGAGCGATGCAGCCGACAGCGCCGAGCCGCTCGTCCGGGTCGAGGACGTGCACACCTATTACGGCAAGAGCCACATCCTGCACGGCGTCTCGCTCACGGTCGGCGCCGGCGAAGTGGTCGGCCTGCTCGGGCGCAACGGCGTCGGCAAGAGCACGACCTTGAAGACCATCATGGGCCTGGTGCAGCCGAGCCACGGCACGGTGCTGCTCGACGGCAATGCGATCACCGGCCTGCCGTCGCACAAGCTGGCGCGGCTCGGCATCGGCTACGTGCCGGAGGACCGCCGCATCTTCCGCCTGCTCACGGTCATGGAGAACCTGCGCACCGGGTTCGACCGCCACGGCGTCACCGAGGACAGGCGCCGCACGCTGCTCGACAAGGCCTTCACCTATTTCCCGGTCCTGGCCGAGCGCCGCGGCCAGGCCGGCGGGACGCTCTCGGGCGGCGAGCAGCAAATGCTCGCCATCGCCCGCGCCATGATGCTGGAGCCGAAGATCATCCTGCTCGACGAGCCGACCGAGGGTTTGATGCCGCGCATGGTCTCGCAGATCCGACAGATCATCGACGTGCTGCACAACGAAGGCGTCGCCATCCTCCTGGTCGAGCAGAACGTGCCGCTGACGCTGGAAGCGAGCAAGCGCGTCTACATCATGGAGAAGGGCAGCGTACGCCATCATTGCGCCGCCTCGGAAATCGACGCCAACCACGCGCTCATCAAGCAGTATCTGGGGGTGTGAGATGGAGGCGCTCGGGCATTTTTTCCAGTCCATTCCCATCGACCTGCTGTTGATCCAGACGGTGAACGGCATCGTTACCGGCATGATCCTGGCGCTGGTCGCCTCGGGGCTGACGCTGATCTTCGGCATCATGGACGTGGTGAATTTCGCGCACGGCGAGCTGTTCATGTTCGGCGCCTATGTCGGGGTCATCGTGTTTGCCGCCACCGGAAGCTTCTGGCTGGCGCTGATCGCAGCCGCACTGATCGTCGCCGCGTTCGGCGCGGTTTTGCAGATCGTGACGCTGCGGCCGCTGATCGGCCGCGATCCGCTCAATACGATCCTGGTGACGTTCGGGATTTCGCTGGTGCTGCAAAACTACGCGCTCTGGCAGTTCGGACCGGTGGCGCGCCGGATTCCGGAGCCGATCGAGAGCTCCTTCACGCTGTTCTACCTGCAATATCCGTTGTACCGCATCCTGATCGCGGTGCTGTCGGCGCTCATCATCGGCGGCTTCTGGCTGTTCCTGCGATACAGCAAGTTCGGCGTCTGGATCCGCGCCACCACGCAGGACCGCGTCATGGCGCAGGCCATGGGCATCCCGGTGCCGCTCGTCTACACCGGCGTGTTCGCGCTCGGCGCCGGCATGGCGGCGGCGAGCGGCGTGTTGTTCGCGCCGCTGGCCGGCGTCAACCACACCATGGGGCTCGACTGGGTGCTCAAAGCCTTCATCGTCGTCGTGGTCGGCGGCATGGGCAATCTCGGCGGTTCGATCGTCGCCGCCATCTTCATCAGCCTGCTCGAAGCCTATGCGGCGATATGGCTGGACCCCTCGCAGGCGGTGATCGTCTCCTTCGTCGCGCTCATCCTCACGCTGCTGTTCCGTCCCACCGGCCTGTTCGCGGCGGTATCGAAATGACCACCGCGCCGCTCGACAAGACGATGCCGCTCAACAAGACGATGTTGAGCCACACCGCGGTGTTCTGGATCGGCTTTTGCGCCGTCATGGCGCTGCTGATCGTGGCGCCGCTGGTGCTGCCGGAATTCTGGCGCCGCTTTCTGACCGAGGTGCTGATCTGGGGGCTGCTGGCGATGTCGTCCGATCTGCTGATCGGGTACACCGGCATGGTGTCGTTCGGCCACTCGGCGTTTTTCGGCCTCGGCATGTATGGCGCGGCGGCGGCGCTGCTGCTGGTCAGCCCGCCCAACCTGTGGCTGGCGATCCTGTTCGGACTGGCGGGCGCCGCCGGCGCCGCGCTGTTCGTCGCCTACTTCTCCACGCGCCTGCGCGACATCTACTTCGCCATCACCACGCTGATCTTCAGCCAGATCTTCTACGTCATCATCTTCACCTGGACGAACCTCACCGGCGGCGAGAACGGCCTGATCTTCGACCGCCCGCATCTGACGATCCCCTTCCTCTACGATGCACGCTTCTCTTCGACGACGCTGCACTGGTTCGTGCTCGCCGTGGTGACGGCGTCCTATTTGACGCTGCGGCGGGTCACGCAATCGCCGTTCGGCATGGTGCTGCAATCGATCCGCGAGAACGAGGCGCGCACCCGCGCGATCGGCTACCCGGTGCAGCGCTACAAGATGGTCTCGGTCATGCTGTCCGGCCTGTTTGCCGGACTTGCCGGCGTGCTCTACGCCGTCCAGAACGAATTCGCCGCGCCCGATTTCGTCTACTTCCTGACCTCGGGCGATACTGTGATCTACAACGTCATCGGCGGTATCGGCACGCTGGTGGGACCGATCGTCGGCGCCGGCTTTTTCCAGCTCATGCGCGAGCTGCTGTCGCGATTTTTCGGCGATCAGTTCCCGTACCTGATCCCGCTCGGCATCATCTTCATCGTGATGATCATCTTCCTGCCGCAGGGGCTCTTGGGCTTTGCGCGCAGGTGGCTTAATCGCTAGCCGCGGTCGCGCAGGCCACGATCAATCAAGTGCCGGAAGAACCCTTGCCCAGAAACGCGGTGAGCGCGGACACGTCCTTCTTGTCCGCCTCGAAATCCTCGGCGATGCGCTCGTAAAAGTGCGCGGCGCCTTCGTAGAGCTCGTGCGCGGTCGGGTCCTCGCCGACGAAGCCGGCGATCTCGTGCATTTCGGCGACCCAGCGGTAGGCCTTGGGCGGCATGGCCCCCAGCGAGCGCTTGAACCAGCCGAACATGTCCTTCTGGCTCGATTGCAGCTCCGCGAACAGCGCATCGGCGGAGCCGGCGCGCGTCGCCGCGAGCATCATCGCCGCGCCGATCGCCTGGGTGCCCTTGGTGATGCCCGCATAGGACATTTTCAACGCCGAGGCCGCGCTCATGGCGCCGTCGAGCACGCGCACGTCGAGCCCATACTCGCGCAGCGTGGCGAAGCGTGGCGCGAAGCCGCCCGAGGCATAAAAGCGCGGTCCGGCGTCGCCCGGCTTCGGCGGCGAGCCGATGATGCCGGCATCGACGAACGGGCACTCGGTCGGCGCAATCGCCGCCGCGACCCGCTCGACCGTCGTCGGGTTGATGGCGTTGCAATCGACAAAGACCGGCTTGCTGTTGCTGGCGTTGAGCGCCGGCACGAAACGCTGCGCCAGCGACAGCGCGTCACCCGGCGGCAGGATGGAGAGGATGAAATCGGCGGCCGCGATCTCCTTCTCGCTCGCCGCCGCCATCCCGGCCGCCTGCGCCCGCGCCACCGTCTCCCGGCTGCGGCCGTCGAGCGAGGTGAGCACCTTGAGCCCGTTGTCCACGAGCCTTTTTCCGACCGCCGCGCCCATCATGCCGGGCGCGATCACTGCGACAACAGGAGTGACAACAGGAGTGACTACAGCAGACATTGGCATCCTCGATTGCGGAATCCGCAGCCGATCGACCATAGCAGCTTGTGAATGGCAGGCGCCAGACGCCGGCCGGCGCTGGCAGCCCAGACCCTTTCGCGGGTCTTGGCAGCGCCGGCGCCTTGCAGGCGCCGCCGCAGTAGCGCCGGCGTTTTGCCGTCGGCGCCGGGCTGGTAGTAGACGCTGAAGCGGGCCATTACCTCGACGAACACCCGCGCGTCGGCGGCCTTCTTGACCTCGAACGAGTCGAAGCCGGCGCGCACAAGGAAATGGAACTGGTCGCGCAACACGTCGCCGGTGGCGCGCAGCGTGCCGCCAAAGCCGTAGTGCTCGCGCAACAGCCGCGCCTGGCTGTAGGCGCGGCCGTCGCGGAATTTTGGAAAGACGAGCGCGATGAGTGCGAGACGATCGAGCCAGGGTTCGAGTTCCGCGACCTTGCGATCGTTCGGCCAGATAACGCCCAAGGCGCCGTCGCGCTGCACAAGCTCGGCCGCATCGGCCAGGAATCGCTTGCCCGGCACGATCACGGGCCCGCCGTCCGGTATCGGCGCGTCGTCGAGCACGCGGACGTAACGGTCTTCGACAATATGGCCTCCTTCAACGAGCGGCATAGACGCGTTCCTTGAAGGGCTCGACGCCGGTGCGCTTGAAGGTGTCGATGAACAGCTCATCCGGCCGCTGCCGCAGCTCCAGATAAGCCGCGGCGATGTCCTCGACCACGTCGGCGACCTGCGCATAAGGCACGGCGGGGCCGATCAGCGTGCCGAGCCTGGCATCCTCATCGGCCTTGCCGCCGAGCGTGATCTGATAAAACTCCTCGCCGTTCTTCTCGACGCCGAGAATGCCGATGTGGCCGACGTGGTGATGGCCGCAGGCATTGATGCAGCCGGAAATATTGACGTGCAGCCGGCCGAGGTCGCGCGCGATATCGAGATTGCGGAAACGCCGGGTGATCTCCTGGGCGATCGGGATCGAGCGCGCATTGGCGAGGCTGCAATAGTCGAGGCCCGGACAGGCGATGATATCGGAAACGAGCCCGACATTGCCGGTGGCAACGCCGACCGCCTCGAGCGCGCGCCACAGCGCCGGCAGGTCGCGCTGGGCGACATGGGGCAGCACCAGGTTCTGCTCGTGGCCGACGCGGACCTCGCCGAACGAATAGCGGTCGGCGAGATCGGCGATCGCGTCCATCTGGCCGGCTGAGGCGTCGCCCGGCGTGCCGCCTTCCGGCTTGAGCGAAAGCGTAACGATTGAATAGCCCGCGACCTTGTGGTTGGCGACCGAATTGTTCATCCAGGCGTCGAAACGCTGCTCGGCGTGTCGCGCCTCGCCGAGCTGCGGCGGGCCGTCCTCGAGCCGCGCGTAGGCCGGATAGCGGAAGCGGCCGGCGATCTCGGCGACAGCGGCAGGATCGAGCGCCAGCGCGCCGTCCTTGATACTCTCCCACTCCGCGTCCACTTCCTTGGCGAAGGCGTCGGCGCCGAGATCGTGGACCAAAATCTTGATGCGCGCCTTCCAGACGTTGTCGCGCCGTCCGAACTGGTTGTAGGTGCGCAGCACCGCCTCGACGTAGCTGAGCACGTCGCGCTTATGCAGGAACGGCTTGATGGTCTTGGCCAGGAACGGCGTGCGGCCGAGGCCGCCGCCGACCATGACCTCGAATCCGGTCTCGCCCGAGCCGTTGCGATGCAGCCGCAGCGCCATGTCGTGGATGCGCAGCGCCGCGCGGTCGTGGCTCGAAGCGCCGACCGCGATCTTGAACTTGCGCGGCATGAACGAGAACTCGGGATGCAGCGTGACGTGCTGGCGGATCACCTCGGCCCAGACGCGCGGGTCCTCGAGCTCGTCGGGCGCGACGCCGGCCCATTGGTCGGTCGTGATGTTGCGCACGACGTTGCCGCTGGTTTGCATGCCGTGCATGCCGACGCTGGCAAGCTCGGCCATGGCGTCGGGCAGCTCGGCGAGCTTGATCCAGTGGAACTGGATGTTCTGCCGGGTGGTGAAATGGCCGTAGCCGCGGTCGTAGCGGCGCGCGACATGCGCCAGCATGCGCAGCTGCGCCGACGACAGCGTTCCGTAGGGAATGGCGATGCGCACCATGTAGGCATGGAGCTGCAGGTAGACGCCATTCATCAGGCGCAGCGGTTTGAATTCCTCCTCGGTCAGCTCACCGGAGAGCCGCCGCGCCACCTGATCGCGGAATTCGGCGACGCGCTCGGTGACCAAGGTGCGGTCGAAATCGTCATAAACGTACATGCGCGTCTCGGGTGCGGGCCGCAGACAGGGCCGCAGTCATGGCCGCAGACATCAGCTCAGATGCCGAACGTCACCGGCAGATCGATGGTGGGGCCGCTGAGCCGGATCAGCTCGCGCAGATTTCCCGGCCGCACCGTGCCGCTGGAGGTGAGCTTGACCGCCGCCACATAGGCCCCCGCCGCCCGAAGATCGTCGGCAACGGCGTCCTTGATCAGCGCGCCGGCGACGGCCGCATTGGTGGCGATCGCGGCGTCGCCGAGATCGGTGGTCCAACCGCCGTCGGCGCGGCGATAGACCACGGCGCCATCGATGACGCGGTTCGCCGTCACCACGACGGGCCCGGTGATTTTGATTTTCTGGTCGAGCGGCGAGGTCATCTTTTCCTCACTGGGTATATTGGGAGTGGAAGCGGCTCGCGCGATTTCCGCGAGATCAAGAATGATCTTCTATATATGGCGTGTCCGAGGACTGCAAATAGCAGAATATTCTACCAATTTCACGAGCCGCATTGGCACGACCTTCCGCAACGGAGCACGGCGCGAGAACGATATTTTGCCGCGTCGGCCCGGCCGCCCCTAGTCCCGTCATGGCCGGGCTTGTCCCGGCCATCCACGTCTTTGGCGCTGTCCCAAGTCGTGGATGCCCGGCACAAGGCCGGGCATGACGCCGGATGGCTCGGCGCCTAGACTTGGCGCAAGCGGTCGAGAGTGCCGCGTGGGAGGAAGACTGCCGGGAGGCGACTGCCATGACGCTTGCGCGTCGACATCTTCTACAGTCCGCCGCCGCGATTGCCGCCGTGGCCTGCGCGCTGCCCGGGCCTGCCTTGGCGCTCGACTATCCAACGCGGCCGGTGCGCATCATCGTCGGCTTTACGCCCGGCGGCCCGACCGACGTCTTTGCCCGCCTCATCGGTCAATGGCTGTCGGAACATCTCGGTCAGAGCTTCGTCGTCGAGAACCGGCCTGGTGCGGGCAGCACGATCGGCATCGAGGCGGTCGTCGCCGCGCCGCCGGACGGCTACACGCTCCTCCTGGTCAGCACCTCCGCCGCCATCAGCTCGTCGTTCTATCCCAATCTCAGCTTCAACCTGATCCGCGACATCGCGCCGGTCGCCGGCATCACGCGCGTGCCCATGGTGATGGTGGTCCATCCATCGGTGCCGGCCAAAACGGTTCCCGAGTTCATCGCCTACGCCAAGGAAGATCCCGGCAAGATCGTCATGGCGTCGGTCGGCAACGGCACCACGCCGCAGCTTGCCGGCGAGCTGTTCAAGATGATGGCGAAGGTCGACCTCCTCCACGTACCCTATCGCGGCGCCGCGCCCGCGCTCACCGATCTGTTGAGCGGGCGGGCCCAGGTCATGTTCGAATCCATCTCGTCGCTGGTCGAGTTCATTCGGGCCGGCAAGCTGCGGGCGCTGGCGGTGACGCCGCCGGAACGCTCGTCGGTGCTTCCGGACGTCCCGGCCGTCGGCGAATTCCTGCCGGGCTATGACGCCAGCGTCTGGTTCGGCATCGGCGCGCCCAAGCGGACGCCGGCCGAGATCGTCGAGCGCCTCAACAAGGAGATCAATGCGGGTCTCAACGATCCCACGCTCAATGCGCGGCTGCGCGAGCTCGGCGCCACGCCGCTCACCGGCAGCCCGGCGGATTTCGAAAAGCACTTTGTCGGGGATACCGAAAAGTGGGCCAAGGTGATGAAGGCGGCAAACATCAGGCCCGAGTAGACGGCCTGTTGCGCCGTCAGCCTGCGGCGGGCTCGAAGGCGAATGTCGCGCCCTTGCGGACCACGTAGCCGAAACCGGGAGCGTTGACGTGCGCGCCGGCGATGGCGAGGCGCTCGGTCGCCACCATGTCGAGGATGCGCTTGCGCGAGGCGATGGCGAGGTCCTTGTCGAGATCGTAGGTCAGCGCCGCATCGGGATGCGAAATCTGGATCGCGGAGAGGTGCACGACGTCGCCGAACGCCAGAAAGCCGCCGCCGCGCGCGGCCAGCATCCAGCAGGTGTGACCGGGCGTGTGGCCGGGCGCCAGCACCGGCGCAAAGCCGAGAAAATCCTCGCCAGCGCGCACGCGCCGGATGCGGTCGCGATACGGCTTGAGGTTGATCGCCGTGCGCGCGCGATTGCCCTTGACCCGGTCCGGATCGTTGGCGCCGTCGGGGCGCATCCAGAAATCGGCTTCGGTCCCGTGCACCACGATCTCGGCATTCGGGTAATGCGCGTTGCCGGCGTCGTCGACCAGGCCGTTGGCGTGATCGGGATGCAGATGCGTCATCACGATATGGGTGACGGCGGCCGGCTCGACGCCGGCGGCGCGCAGGTTGTCGGGGAGCTTGCCGAGCGTCGGCTGCATGGTGTTGCCGGCGCCGGCATCGATCAGGATCACCTTGCCGTCGCGGCGGATGAGGAAGTTGTTCACCGGGATGTAGAGCGAGCCGTTGTCGGTGCCGCCGACCAGCCGGTCGGCCGTGGCGCGCTCCATGCCGATGACGAGGTCGAGCGATGTCTTCAGGATGCCGTCGCTCAACCCTTGCACTTCGACGTCGCCCACGCGCATGCCCGGCAGCGTCATGTCACAACCCTTCCCTGCTGAGCACGATCATGCAGCTCGCGGCGATCACGACGGCGACCGCGAGCACCGCAAACGGAACCACGAATGCGCCGCCGGTCAAAGCCAGCAGGTAGCCGATCATGACCGGCGACAGCGCGCCGAACATCTGCGTGACGAAGGCGCGCACGCCCTGGCTCTTGCCCATGTCTGCCGTGCCGACCACGCTGTGCATGAGCATCTCGGCGGATGAGATGCCGACCTGCTGCGCGCACAGCGCACAGATCATGAGAACGACGGCCCAGGCCGCGCTCGGCGCGAACGCCGCCGCCATCAGGAACACCGCGGCCGACGCCCAACCGAGCCCCGCCAGCGGTGCACGGCGGAAGATGCGGTCCGACACGCGGCCGACGATCAGGATGGTCACGACCGCGAAGCCGTAGATCACGAAGGTCAGATAACCGGACGTGCTGAACGTGAAGTGGCGCTCGGTGCGCAGATAGGTCGGCAGCCAGCCGGACCAGCCCCAGAAGAAGATGGCGTTGGACGAGATCGCGATCGTCATCAGCCAGAAGCGGTGATTGCGCCACACGCTGCTGACGGTCTTGAGGATGCGGCCCGGTGCATCGTCGTTCTGCTCGATGGCGCCGGCGCGAACGAGATCGATTTCCGCGGCGTTGACGGCCGGATGCTGCTCGGGCCGGTCGCGGACCAGGAACCACACCATCGGCAACGGCAGGATCAGCGCGAGGACGCCCATCGCGTAGAACTGCCCGCGCCAGCCGACCGCTACGATCAGGCCGGTGACGATGAGGCCGGTGAGCATCGGTCCGATCATGGTGCCGATCCACCAGAACGACGTCGCCTTGCCGCGCTCGCGCAGCGCGAACCAGTTGGCGACCAGCGCCAGCGTGACCGGATAGCAGGCCGCCTCACCCACCCCCAACCCGATGCGGGATGCGAGCAGCATGCCGTAGCTCTGCGCCAGGCCGGACCAGAAGCAGGTGAGCCCCCAAATGATTAGCGCCACCATGGTGGCGTTGCGCGGCCCAAAGCGGCCGACCGCCCAGCCCCAGACCGGCGCCGCAAGGCTGTATGAGATGAACAGGCTGCCGACCAGCCAGCCGAGCTCCTTGGTCTGTCCGGCAAGCTGCAACTCGTCGAGGAATTTGGGATTGGCGATGACGATCGAAACGTTGCTCTTGTCGAACATGGAAACGATCCAGAAGACCAAGAGCGTCGGCGCGATGTAGGTCCAGCGCACGCGGGTCGCGGCGGCAACGGCGGCGGCGGCGGCGTCGCGCGGAATCCCCTGCGGAACCGTGATGGTCATCCGTTCCTCCCCGCGGCGCGCTGTTCTTGTTGTTGTGCCGGCGTTAGCGCGATGCTGCACGTGGCCGTACCATGTTGCCCGCGCCCGGGAACTTGTCAACAATGCCGCCGATGCAGAGCGAAGCTCACCCGACCGCCGACGTGACTCAACAGCGCGGCACCGTCGCCGAGGTCTCCGCCGCCTTCCTGCGGCTCGGGCTGACGAGCTTCGGCGGCCCCATTGCGCATCTCGGCTACTTCCACGAGGAATTCGTCGTGCGCCGCCGCTGGCTCGACGAGAAGACCTACGTCGACCTCGTGGCGCTGTCGCAATTCCTGCCCGGACCGGCCAGCACCAAGGTGGCGATCGCGCTCGGCCTGTCGCGCGCCGGCTATGCGGGCGCGCTGGCGGCGTGGTGCGGCTTCGCGCTGCCGTCGGCGATCGCGCTCGTCCTGTTCGGCTACGGCGTCGCCTCGCTCGGCAACGCGCTCGGCAGCGGCTGGCTGCATGGCCTCAAGGTCGCCGCCGTGGCGGTCGTGGCGCAGGCGGTGCTGATGATGATGCGCTCGCTCGCGCCCGACCGCGACCGCGCCACGCTCGCGGTCGGCGCGGCGGCGCTGGTGCTGGCGGTGCCGACGGCGTTCGGCCAGATCAGTGCCATCGTGCTGGGCGCCGTGGTCGGGCTCGTGCTGTTTCGCGGCGCGCCGGAGCGCGATCACGTCAGCCTGCCGCACCCGGTCAGCCGCACCGCCGCGATCGCCGCCATCGTTGCCTTCTTCGCGATCCTGCTCGGGCTGCCGCTTGTCGTCGCCGCCGTGCCGAACCATTCGCTGGAATTGTTCGAGGCGTTCTACCGCGCCGGTTCGCTGGTGTTCGGCGGCGGCCATGTCGTGCTGCCGTTGCTGCAGGCCGCCGTGGTGCCGCCGGGCTGGGTCGGCAATGACGCCTTCCTCGCCGGCTACGGCGCGGCGCAGGCCGTGCCCGGTCCGCTGTTTACGTTCTCCGCCTATCTCGGAACGGTGATGGGCCCCTCCCCCAACGGCTGGATCGGAGCGATCCTTTGCCTCGTCGCCATGTTCCTGCCCGCCTTCCTGCTGGTCATCGGCCCGATGCCCGTTCTGGGACGAATTGCGGCGGCGACCCGCGGCGCAGTCGGCCTTGCGCGGCGTCAACGCCGCCGTCGTCGGCCTGTTGCTCGCGGCGCTCTATCGCCCGGTATGGACTTCCGGCATCGCCAATGCGGGCGACTTCGCGCTCGGCGTCGCCGCCTTCCTGCTGCTCTTCATGTGGAAGACGCCGCCGTGGCTGGTCGTCGCATTCTGCGCGCTTGGCGGCGCGGCGCTCGCGCTCGTTCCGTTCGGGTCATGAGTCCACGAGGACCGTGAAGCCGCGCGCGGCCGGTGTATAGTCCGCCTCCGCAAACGCAAGCGACAAGGGAGACGTTCATGGGTGCCGAAGCGCGATTGAAGGAATTAGGCCTGGTGCTGCCGACGCTGCCAAAGCCGATGGCCAATTATCTGTTCGCCCGCCAAGCCGGGAACCTGCTGTTCCTCGCCGGCCAGGGCCCGCGCGACGAGAACGGGACGTCGCTGACCGGCAAGCTTGGCGCCGGGATCAGCGTCGATGAGGGCTATCGGCGCGCCCGGCTGGTCGGCCTCGGGCTTCTTGCCGCCATGCGCGATGCGCTCGGCTCGCTCGATCGCGTCGATTTTATCGTCAAGCTCCTTGGCATGGTCAACGCGACGCCGGATTTCAACGACTCGCCCAAAGTCATCAACGGCTGCTCCGACCTTTTCATCGAGGTGTTCGGCGACGCCGGCCGCCATGCCCGCTCGGCCGTCGGCAACGTCATGTTGCCAAACCAAATTTCGGTCGAGATCGAGGGTATTGTGGCGGTCAAGCCGTGAGCTTAACGCGCGGCATCAATGCCGCTCCGCTTCGTCCTGCCACGGAATCAGCCAATCGCGCAGCCGCAGCATGAGGCGGTCGAATGCGAAGCCGGTGACCAGCATCACCAGGATGTAGACGAACACGGTCGGCGTCTGGAAGAAACGCTGGGCGAACATCAGCGCCGACCCGACCCCGCCGCCGCCGGCAATCATCTCGGCGGTGAACGCCGTGATCAGCGCGACCGGCGTGGTGACGCGGATGCCGCTGAATACGTAAGGCAGGCACGCCGGCAGGATGATGCGATAGAGCATCTTGTTTTCCGACGTCCCCATCGCCTCGGCCGACCAGATCACGGTCCGGCTGACGCCGAGCGCGCCGTGATAGGTCGCCACCACCATCGGCAGCACGCAGGTGAAGGCGACGAGCAGGATCTTCGACAGGCTGTCGATGCCGAACCACAGGATGAAGATCGGCAAGAAGGCGATCTTCGGCGTCGGAAAGCCGATCGACACCAGCGGATCGAGCGCCCAATGCGTCCACTTGGAGCGCGCCATGACGAGACCCGCCGCCATGCCGATGACGACGGCGAGCGCCAACCCGGCGAAGGCGCGATAGAGGCTCAGCACCAGCGGACCGACGATATCGCCTGAAACGAGCAGAGTGCCGAACTGCCGCGCCACCTCGGTCACCGGCGGCAGGAACAGCGGCCGCGCGAGGCCGAGCCGGCTCGCCGTCTCCCACGCCAGCAGCACCAGCAGCAGCGGAAAGCAAAAGCGCAGCGCCGCCCACAGCGCCGCACCCGAGCGCTTTGCCATGGCGGCTGCGCTATCCATCGGCGGCGGCCGCATGAATGGAATCGTCCCAGCGCAGCAGGTGATGCATGGCGGCGAGCAGCGCGCGATCCGCGGCGTAGGCGACGACGACGACGGCGGCGAGGCCGCCGAACATGTAGGCGTAGGCGCCGCTCTCGCCGTAGAAGAAGATCAGCTTGCCGATGCCGCTCTTGGCGGCGATCATCTCCGCCGAGATCGTCAGCACGAAGCAGAAGCCGAGCGCGATGCGCACGCCGATGAGGATCGGGTGCAGCGACGCCGGCAGCAGCACGCGCCACAGGATCTTCCAGCGCGGCGTTCCCATCGCGCGCGCGCTCCACACGATGACCGGCGGCACCGCCTTGACGCCGTGATAGGTGCTGACCACCACCGGCAACAGGCAGGCGAGCACGACGGTGAGCATGTCGGTCACGTCGCCGATGCCGAACCACAGGATGAAGAGCGGCACCAGCGAGGCTTTGGGCAGCGAATAGGTCGTCGCCACCAGCGGGCCGAAGAACTCCTCCGCGCGCCGCGACGTCGCCATCATGAGACCGACGGCGACCCCGAGAATCGATCCGATCGCCAGTCCGCCGATCGAACGATAGATCGAAACCCAGAGATTGAACGCGATCTCGCCGTCGCGCGCCATCGTCCACAGCGCCGCCATGGTGTCGCCGAACGACGGCAGGAACGAACGGTCGACCAGGCCGAGATCGACGATCGCTTCCCAGATCAGGAGGAAGATCGCGACCGGCAGAAAGCGGAACGAGGCCCGCATCAGGCGCGGCAGTTGGCGCTCCGGGGCGGATGCGGTTGCGCCGGGACCGGCCATCAGTGGGCCGCCGCGCTCACCTGGCGGCGCACGCAAAGCCACACCGCGTTGCGCAAGCGCATGAATTCTTCGGACAGCACGGTCGCTTCCCGGCCGCCGCTGCGGTCGACCGCGATCTTGAATTCCTCGACGATGCGGCCCGGCCGGCTCGACATCACGATGACGCGCTCGGACAGGTAGACCGCCTCGTCGACGTCGTGGGTCACCAGCAGCACCGTCTTACGCTGCGCCAGCCAGAGGCGGCGCAGCTCGTCCTGCATGGTCTCGCGCGTCTGAGAATCGAGCGCGCCGAACGGCTCGTCGAGCAGCAGGATTTTGGGATCGTAGGCGAGCGTGCGCGCGATGGCGACGCGCTGCTTCATGCCGCCGGAGAGCTCGCGCGGGAAACGGTGCTCAAAACCTTCGAGGTTGACAGTGCGGATGAGCTTGCGCGCGATGGCGTCGCGCTCGCGGCGCCCCAGGCCCACCATTTCCAGGCCGTACTGGATGTTCTTCTCGACGGTGAGCCAGGGGAACAGCGCGTATTCCTGGAACACGATGCCGCGATCGACGCCGGGGCCGGTGATCGGCTTGCCGTCGATGCGCATGGTGCCGCCGTCGGCCGCGATGAAGCCGCCGAGCACGTAGAGCAGCGTGCTCTTGCCGCAGCCCGACGGGCCGATCACTGAAACGAATTCGCCGTCGCCGATGTCGAGATTGATGTCGAGAAGAGCCGGGACATCGCCGGTGCGGCTTCTGTAGCGCTTATCGAGATGCTCGATGCATATCCGGCTCATGCGGGACAGGAATTCGGCAGGTAGGACGTGCCTAAATAGTCGGTGACCTTCACCGGCTTGTCGAGCATGCCCTCGCGAAGCATCGCGTCGATCGGGGTCTGGATGACCGCGGCGCTGACGCAGCCGTTCGGATCGCGATAATAATCGCCCTTGGTCATGAAATAGGAATCGAGCACTGCCGCCGGCGACTTGGTGAAGTCTGCCGTGAGTTCGATCGCCTTCTGGCGGTTGGCGGCATCGTAGAACCAGTGCAGGCCGAGCACGTAATCGGCGAGGTAGGACTTCACCGCTTCGGTATGCGCCTTGATGAAATCGTTGGTCGCGACCTGGAAGATGACCGCGTAGGGCCCGAAGGCGTCGGCGCCGGTGAACAGCGCCCGCAAATCGCCTTTGCCGATTTCCGCGTTCATGAACGGCAGGATGAGAATGCCGCAATCGATGCGCTTGGCGCGCAGCGCCGCCGCCTGGTTGGGAAACGCGACCTCGACCACCTGCACGTCCTTGGCGGGATCGATGCCGTCCTTCTTGAGCTTCACCCGCATGGCGAGATCGACGGCCGAGCCGAACGCGTTGACGCCGATGATCTTGCCCTTGAGATCCTGGGTGGTCTTGATCGGCGAGTCTTTCAGGACGAAGAACGTGTTCTGGGCGTAGCCCGCCCGGCCGTCCTGGTAGCCGTCCGACACGATGGTCATGCCGCCCGGCACCACGTTTCTCACGATCGAGGTGGCGAACACCGCGAACGACAACGTCGCTAGGTCGGCCTGCCCAGCGGCGAGCAGCGTCGCAGCTTCCGGAGTGCCGCGCGTAAAGGTCATGTCGACGGTGTAGTCCTTGCCGTAGCCCTTGAGCACGTTCTTCTGCATCCAGTCGAGATAGATGATGGTCTCCATCTCGTTCGGACCGATGCCGCCGCCGGTGGCGTAGCGGATCGTCACCGGCGCCGACGCGGCGGTGCGGATAAAGGGAGCGCCGAGACCGGCGCCGGCCGCGAGCGTCGCGCCGCCGGCTATCACGGCGCGGCGCGTCAGGTGCGAAGTCTTGCGGGCCATCTCGGTCTCCCTTTGGCGAGGTGTCACGGCCTCATTCAGCGCCGCACCACCTTGAGTTCATCGTCTTGCCGTCGTCTCGGCGTCGTGCAATTTCCGTGCCTCGGCGGCGCGCGGCTTCAGCCTTGCGCCGCAGCGGCGGCGACGCCGTCGATCTCGATCAGCATGTCGGGATGCGCCAGCATCGGCACGCCGACCAGCGTGCGCGCCGGCGGCCGGTTCGGATCGAAATAGCGGGCCGAAATCTCGTTGAGAATATTCTGCCCGTCCATCTGCGTCGTGAAGATGTTGAGTTTCAGCACATCCTTGAATTGCGCGCCACCCGCCGCCAGCACTTCGCCGATGTGCCGAAACGTGCGCTCGGTCTGCTCGCGGAAATCGCCCTTGAGCCATTGGCGCTCTTCCGCCGGGTCGTGCGGGTGCTTGTGATAGGTCGGCACGGTGCAGCATCCTGAAAAGAAGATCAGCCGGCCGCCTTCGATGGCGTATGCCGCGGAGAACGGACTTTTGTATTCGGGCTGGAGCGGCACATGGTGGATCGGCTCAATCTTCATCATCGGGCATCCTTGGCTGGCGCCCGACATTATTGCCAAATCGCGATTGTCTGAGAAGCGAAAAAGTAGAATATCTTCGCCACCGACAACAATCTCATCAACCGCGGGCAAATCACACAATGGTCGAGCGCACCAACATCTTCCCCGAAACGCTGTCGAAACGCGTGGTCGGCGGCCACGTCCTCTACGCGCCGGTCGTCACGGTGGTACCCGGCAAGCTGATCTTCGTGGCCGGCCTGCTCGCCCGCAACCAGCAGGGCGAAGTCGTCGGCAAGGGCGACATGGGCGCGCAAATCCGCCAGGTCGGCGAAAACCTGACGGCGGCACTCGCCGCGGCGGGCGCGACACTCAGCGACGTCGTGCGCACCCAGACCTTTACGACCGACATCGACACCTTCTTCAAGTACGTCGAAATCCGCATGAAGTATTTCGGGATGCTGCCGACCAGCACCACGGTCGAGGTGCGCCGGCTGTCGCATCCGGATTTCCTCGTCGAGGTCGAGGCGTTCGCCGTCATCTGAGCCGGCCGCTGAGCCGGCCGCGCCGGATTTCAGACGCGCTCGCAGCCGTGCCCGGTGGCGATCGCCGCGACTGCGGCGGCGTCGTCAGGCGCGCCTTGCCCGCGCCAGACGACATGCAGGTCGGGACGCAACAGGATGAGGTCGTAGCCATAGACCTCGCGCGCCACGCGGTCCGGCACTTCGAGCACGGTCACCGGCGCGCCGCGGGCGCGGATGGCGCGTTCAAGGCCGCCGACATCCACCCGCGCATGGCCGAGCTTGAGGATCGTGTAGCCGTCGGGAATGCGGTCCTGCATCGGCGTGCCGTCGTCGAGCCAGACATGCGGCAGTCGCGCGCCCGGCCAGGTGGTCGGCTCATATTCGCGGAACAGATGCTCGGGGCCGCCCGGCACGTTGCCGATGATCGGCGAATCCACATAGCGGTAGCCGAGCTCGGCGCCGATCATCTCGTTGCTCTTGCGCTGCTCGACGTCGGCGACGGCGCTGAGGTTGCGCCGGGTCTCCAGTCCCTCCCGCGTATCGTCGCGAATATCCGCACGCCACATCGAGCGCCACTTGCGCCGGCCCAGCATCGCGTAGCGCGAGGCGCCGACATTGCGCTCGCCGACCTGGCGGCGCTCGATGTCGTAGGACTTGAGCAGGTCCGGGCCGCCCCAGCCGCGCAGCGCCGCGGCGAGCTTCCAGGCAAGATCGGTGGCATCGCCGACGCCGGAATTCATGCCGAGCCCGCCGGTCGGGATCACCAGATGCACGGCGTCGCCGGCGAGAAACACGCGGCCCTCGCCGTAGCGGTCGGCGAGCAGAAGATTCTGCCGCCATGGATCGCACGACAGCATTTCGTATTCGATCGGGACGCCGATCGTGTTCTCGAAGACGGCCTTCATCTCCTCGGGCGTTTCGACCCTCGAATGCAGCGTCCAATGCCGGGTCGAATCCTGCATGATGAGCTGCGTCGCCTTGTCGTCGGCGACGTGATAGTGCCGGCCCTTGGCGGGGCCGTTGCCGATCGGCAGCCGGTCGAATAGCGCGTCGCAGCGAAACAGCGCCTGCCGCAGCGCCATCAGATTGCCCTCGCCGGCGAGCGCGATGCCGAGCTCCTTGCGCACCGGGCTCGCGCCGCCGTCGCAGCCGACCAGATAGGAGCCGCGGATCTCCTCGATACTGCCGTCGGCGAGCCGCACGTGCGCCGTTACCGCTTCATCGTCCTGCCGCAGCGCCAGAAATTCGCAGCCGAAGCGCACGGTGACGGCCGGGATGGTCTCGGCCACGGCTTTGAGCAGCGGCTCGATCGTATATTGCGAGATGAGCTGGTAGGGCTCGAGCGGCAAGGTGCCGTCATTGACCGCGCGGGTATCGGCCTGCGCCTGCGCCACCGACGGATAGGCGCGGCGCAACAGCGGCGGCTCGTTCAGCGCCAGGACGATATAGACATCCATGGGACAGTCGGGCCGCAGCCCGGCGGCGCGGATTTGCGGCGCCAGCCCCATGCGGCGGTAGATCTCCATGGTGCGCGCGTTGACGCGCTCCATTTTCGGCAGGAAAGCCGGGCGCTCCTTCTGCTCGATGAGGATTGAGCGTATGCCGCGCTTGCCGAGGTCGATGGCGAGCGTCAGCCCGGTGGGCCCGGCGCCCACGATCAGGACTTCGCTATCCATCGCCCGTGTCACTTCTCCGGCGTCTCGTCCGCCAGTTCCTGGAATGGCTGATACACCGCATCATCACACTGTCCCGGCTTGGGATCGACAAACTGCGTGATGGCGCCGGCGAGATAGATCGCGGCTTTGGTCTTGTGCTGATTGTGGCCGTTGAACTGCACGCACACGACGTAATGCTGACTCTGCTCGACCGGCTTCATCGCCGGTTCGGCGATCAGCGAGCTGCGGAAATCGGCGCGGTCCACCAGATAGGTCTGGAGATAGGTCGCGATCTGCTTTCGATAGTTTGCCGGAAACGCGTTGGGGTCGACCTGCGGCACCGGCTTCGGCGTTCCGAAGCTGCTGCAACCGGGCAAAACCGTCGCCAGCAACGCCGCCATGGTTACGCGAACGATGGATACACGAACGATGATCACGGCCGCGGGCACGGCAGATGCCCCTATGCCGAGGAAAGCTTCATCAGGGCCAAGGCCGCGCGGCCGTTCGGCCCATACGGATTGCCGACCGACTCCATCATTTCGAAATGATTGTAGCTGCTCGCCTCGATCAGCTCGACCGGCTTGCCGGCAGCCTTGACGGCCGCGGCGAATTCGCGGTTCTGGCGCTGGAATTCGGGCGTCTCATTGGTGCCGTAGGTGACAACGAGCGGCGCGCGGATGAGCTCGAGTTGGCGCTGCGAGCTCATCGCCTGCTCCATCTCGTCGGTGAACTTGACGTATGTGCCGCGCTTCGACAGCCGCACCGGCTTGAGATCGTACATGCCGCTCATGCAGGCGCCGCCCTTCACCGTGTTTTCGGGCAGGCCGAAGTCGCGCTGCCAATCGGTCACCATCGCCACGCCGCACAGGTGGCCGCCCGAGGAGTGGCCGCCGACATAGAGCCGGTCCGCATCGCCGTCGAAGCTCGCGGCATTCTTGTAGGTCCAGGCGATGGCGCGCCTGACCTGGTCCGCCATCACGCGCAGGTCGCCGTTCGCCGCGCCGATCGCGATGAAATCCGGGACCACGTAATGGGCGCCGGCATTGACGAACATTTCCGCCGGGTAGGCATAGTTCTTGGCTTCGCCGGCGAGCCAGGCGCCGCCGTGAATGAAGACAAAGATCGGCGCCTTGGCGCGCTTGGTGCGAAAGATGTCGAGTTTCTCGACATCGGTCGGGCCGTAGGCCTCGCGCCGCGGCGGGCCGAGGCGCCGGCGCGCGAGTTCGCTGTTGTCGGCGGTTCGCGCCAACACCTCGAGCCGCAGCGGCGCATACATGGCCTGATCGTAGGCGGCATCGAGCTCGACCTGGTCCATGTCCATAAAGACGCGCGGACCTTTGTCATGCTGGGGTGGACCGACCGAACAATCGAGCGCCAGCGCTGGCCCGCTCGCCGCGGCCGCCGCTGCCGCCCCCGCCGCCGCGGCGCCCAGCATCGTGCGTCGCGTGACGGAGGCAGCGCGTGGAGATGCCTTCGCAGTCATGGTGTCCTCCGTATCAATGGCCGTCGTGGCGCGACCCCCATTCATATCATATCGACTTGCCGCAACCATCGCCGTCGCATTGCCGCGCCGCTGCCCTCACTCCAGAGGCAGCGGTCCGCACCATCCGGGCAGAAAGTTGGCGTCCGTGCTCTTGGCCAATTCCAGCGCCCGCTCCAAGGCCCGATCGAAATCGCTCTCGACCAGCTTGCGCTTCAGGCGCCGGCGCAAAAAGTCCGCCCACAGGAATTCGCTGAACGGCGTCGTATCCTTGGCGTAGCCGCCGGCACGCCGCAATTCTCCGGCGAGCGAGCGGAACGGATCGTCGACGAGCTCGGTCACCGATTTCGGAATATCGGTGTAGTCACGGCGGCGGCCCTTGTCGTCGTACGGGTGCATCAAGCTGCGATTGTCCAGGAAGATCCAGAAGGCGTCGGCGTCAAGCTTGCTGAGATTGGCGACCACCGTCACGGCCAGGTCCGTGACGCCCTCCTCATGGAGCGCGCGCGCAAGGTGATGATGATCGATCACGTAGTGCCGCTGCTTGGGGCCGAGGATGACTGGAATCATGTGCTTGCCGAGAAATTTGCCGCCCTTCTTCGCCCCGGTTTCGCGCCAGTGCTTGCGCTTGGCCAAGACCTCCCGCATCCCGACCGTGATCTGCGTCGGCCGCAGATCGTCGATGGCGACTGTCGTCAGCACGGGCTCGCGAACCAAGGTCATATTCGGCTCCTCAAACAGGGTCCTGATCTATCAATAGCGGCACATCAATAGCGCCAATCAATAGCGCGATTGCGGGCAATGCCAAAGCAAGCCGCCCGGCGCTGCTGCGCGCCGGGCGGGCCTGATATTCACGATCGTGGTTATCGCTCAGTGCGCCAGCGGGTCGGGACGCACCTGGATATGCACGGCAAATGGCGTCGAGCCCTTGCCGCCTTCCTTCAGCCAGGGCGTCCTGTCGCCCTCGGACGACCACAAGCCCCTGCCCTGCCAGCCGGCATTCGGATCGTCGATGCGGGCATCGAGCCCCTTGGCATAGAAGCCCATCGGGTACGGGATGCGCAGCGAGACCATCTTGCCGTTGACCAGCGCCGCGAAGCCGTCATTGAGGTTCGCGGTGGAGATCGGCACGTCGGCGCCGAGCCCGACCGCGTCGTGCTGGTCGACCCAGCTGTAGTAGCTCGCCTCGGCGCTGTTGTCGCCCAGCCCCGCGAAGCCCGGGCCTGGATATTTGTAGAACGACCAGCCCTCGGGGCAGTGGTCGCCGGTCGCCTTCGGGCCATTGAGCGGGCCCTTGCACTTGCCGCGGTCGAAGCTGCCGAGGTGGCCGCTGGCGAGCGACACCCAGACCACGCCCTTGGAGTCGATGTCGCCGCCGCGCGGGCCGAAGCCCGGCATCGGCACATTGTACTCCTCGGAGAGTTTGGTCTTGGGATCGTACCGCATCACGCCGCCTTTGCCGGCGAAGACGCCGACCGTGTACCAGATCGAGCCGTCGGCCGGGTTCGGCATCACGGCGTAGCTGCCCGAGCCGCCGGTGATGCGCGTATCCTTGTTGGCATCCGCCGGCTGACCGGGCTCGGTGTAGTCGTCGAGCTTGCCGTTGCCGTTGGTGTCGAGCACGAACGGCGCCCAGCCTTGCGCCTTCTCGGCGCTGCCGGTTTCGTCGAACACTTTTGTGTCGACCCAGCCGGCCACCGGGCCGCCTCCGCTGGTCCACAGCGTGTTGTCCTTGTCGAAGCCGAACTGCAGGTGATGGGTGCCGAAGCAGGTATCGACGAAGGTGAACTTCTGCGTCTTCGGATCGAACATCGCGAGCTGGCGCTCGTTCGAGTCGATCGGGAAGGCCTTGGCGTTGGGGTTGTCCGCGCCCTTGCGGCAGTACGCCGGCGTGCCGGGGGCGTGATTGGTCCCGGTCATCCAGACCCTGCCCTGGGAATCGATCATGTCGTTGTGATTGTCGAACTTGGTGTCCCAGACCTGTTCCATGCCCCAATACGCGGAAGCCGCCAGCGGCTTCTCGATGGCCGCGTGGCCGGGCCCCAACGCCTCCGGTACATCAGCGCCCTCGGGCGGCTTGATGTAGGTGACCTTGGCGGTCTTCGGATCGAGCACCGGGAGGTTGTCGGTGGCGTATTCGGGCGAGCCGTAGAGGTCACCGTTGGCGTTGACGGTCGGTGTGCGCTTGTCGGACGAGATCAGGTCGTGAAGGTATTGCTTCTCGTTGCCCCAGTCCCAGGTGGTGACCACGAGGTTGCGCTCGACGCCCTGCGGCCGTTCCGGCTTGGCGTGGGGCAATTCGCCGTTGGCGACACGATCGGTCCAGTCGCCAAAGTATTTGAGCGGCACGCTGCCGAGCTTGCCGGCAATCGGATTGACCATGAGCGGCGCCGCCTGGCCTGACTGGATGCGCCGGGCCCAGGCATCTTCGCCGGTCTTGAACGTCCCCAGTCCCGCCGGGATGGTCCGCGTCGCCAGTTGCCCGAGCTGATGGCAGCCGACGCAGGCCTGGTTCTTGATCGTAGTCAGCCAATCGGCCTGGGTGATCTTCGGCGGAATGTCGCTCTTGCCGCCGAACTGGTCCTCGCCCGGGATCTTCAGCATCGAATACCAATAGATCGCCGGATAGTATTGCGCCGCCGCGGCGTCGTTCGCCGCCGGGACGGCGGTGAGATTGAGATGCTGGCCGGGCTCGCTTGCGACCTTCGGCGAATCGACGAGCCCATAGCCGCGGACCCAGATTTCATATTTGGCCTTCGGCAAATCCGGAATCACGTAGCGGCCCTGATCGTCGGTCACCACCATTTTGGCGTAGCGGGTCGGCAGGTCGTGCGTTTCCGCGATCACCCAGACGCCGGCCTCCGCCCCGTGCGGGCCGGTGACCACGCCGCCGATGTCGTCGCCGTCGATGGCGACCGCCGTTTGGGCGCACAGCCGCGCCGGCGTTGCAGCGAGAAGCGCGGCGACCGCGATCGCGGCGACGTCCGAATACCAGCTTCGTGTCATGCGAACCTCCCGATCAGCGCGGTGCGCGGCAACGCGGCCGGCCCGGCGCAAGCTTTCGTTGCGCGGGAATCTGCCCCACAGGCTGCCCACCCGCAAGGAAAATAACGGCCGCCAAACCGCGTGGAACGACGCAGGACCAGCGATCAGTTCGACGATGCGCTCACCGCGCTGCTCAACTTCTCGAACAGGCCGGCGATATCCTTGCGGATCGTGGCGAGCTTGGAGAAATGCTCGGAGGCGTTCGACACGCGCTGCTCGAGCTCGCGCTTGGTTTCGGTGAACGCCTTGACTTGCTCGGCGAGGTCGCCGCTTTCGCCGGCTTCGATGTGCTGGAGCTTGGCCACGAGCCGGTCGCGGATCTGCTGCAAGTCGTCGATCAGATTGACCACGCCGCCGCTGGGCGATTCCAGCGGCACGAGCCGCGATTGCAGTTCGTCGAGCTTGGTCCGCAACTGGCCGAACACGACCACTCGCTGCTCGATGTCGTCGAACTGATGAGCCGTGCCCTTGATGAAACCGGAAAGCTCTTCGAGGTGGGCATCGGCGTCGGCCGGGCCGGCCTCGCCTCGTTCCGTCGAAAGCACAGTCAGGGTACGGTCCAGCTCGCCAAACAGGGCGCCGGCGTCCTGGCGCAGCGTCGCCAGCTTGGAGAACTGCTCTTCCAGCTGCTGCACGCCTTCGTCCAGCCTGCGCTTGTCGTTGGCGAACTTCTGCACCTGGCCGGCGAGATCGCCGTCGGGCGTGCGCAGCAGCGCGTCGATCTCACCGCCGAGCCGGTCGCGGGTGTCGCGAAGCTCCTTGACCAGGCTGGTGACGCCGCTGCCGGCCGCCGCAAACGGGTCAAGCCGCGTACCGAGCTCGGCATAGTCTTCCTTGAGGCCGGCGATGGTTTTCGACCCGCGCTCGATGTCGTCGCAGCGCTCGTGGCCCTGGCGCACGAATTCCGCCAGGTTCTTCAGGCGAACGTCGAGCGCGACGGCGTCGTCGCCGCTCGCGATCTCGGCAAGCGTGCGTTCTATATCGTTCTGGTGGCTGTCGAGCGCGGTGAAAAACTGCTCGATCGAGCGCCGCTTCTCGAGCGTCGGCGCCAAGCGGTCTTTGAGACCCTGCTGCTGGGCGCGCAGCGCGTCGATGCGCGACTGCAGGTCGGCCATTTCATTGCGGTCGTGCTGGACCTGCGCGAAACGCTCGGCCTCGGTGAGGCGCTGCCGCACGACGGTGATCGCGTCTTCGGGATCGGTGCGGGCGAGATGGTGCACGGCGGCTTCGGCGTCGACCTGCGACTTCGCCACCTCCTTGACGCCCTGCCGCACGCCGTCGAGCCGCAGTTCCAGCGCTTGCGCCGCCTTGCGCTGGCGCATCAGCGTGTCGCTCAGCCACACCACCGCGGGAAGCAGCACCAGCGGCACCAGGACAATGACGAGCCAGGCGATCTTCTGCAGCACGGGCTCGGCGCGGAAGGCGTCGAACAATGCGGCGATGTCCTGCCCCGCGGATACGGCTACAAAGCCGACCGCCAGCACGAACAGCGCGACGCCGATAGCAACTAGCTTGCCGATCCCCAAAGCAATCACCCAACGGACTGCCGAGCACCGTGTTTGGTACGACAGGAGCGCGCCGCGCACAAGTGCGGCGCATGGCAGATGCCGGGGAGCCGGCGCCGCGCAGACCCTCATATCCTAGAGAAAAGAGCGCGTGGACAAGCCCGGCGAAGCCCGCTATGGCCGTCGCGTTGTCGGCCGAGCAGGCGTTGTCGGCAGGCAGAAAACCAGGCGGGAAAGAAAGCCAGGCAGGAAAGACGTGCGTCCATGAGGGTCTTGCGGCATGCCGCCGGGGCTTTGCTGGTCTGCGCCGCGACGCTCCTCGTCGGCGGGGCCCGCCATGCGGCGTACGGCGAGGATACCCGCACGGTTTCCGCCAAGCACGCGGCGGCGAGCTGCCCGAAGGCCGAGTTCCGCGTCGTGGTGGATGTCGGGCACACGCTCGATGTTCCCGGCGCCATGAGCGCCCACGGCGCTACCGAATACGCCTTCAATCTTCAGCTTGCCGGCGACGTCAAGCAGGCGCTGGTCGACGCCGGCTTCGACAAAACCGTCCTCCTCATCACGGCCGTTGCGCCGCTGCGCGGCCTGTTCGAGCGGGTGCAGCGCGCCAACGAGATGCGGGCCGATCTTTTCCTCTCGATCCATCACGACTCCGTGCCGGACTACCTGCTCCAGACCTGGGAGTACGAGGGCCAGCAGTATGGCTTCAACGACCAGTTCCCGGGCTACGCCCTGTTCATCTCGAACGACAATCCCGACCGCGCCGGCAGCCTGCTGTTCGGCAAGCTTCTCGGCAAAGCGTTGCAGGCGCGCGGCTTGCACTACACGCCGCACTACACGCAGGCGTTCATGCGAAACCGCCGCCGCGAGCTGGTCGACGCCGACGCCGGGGTCTACCGCTACGATCAGCTCGTCGTGCTGCGCTCGACCCGCATGCCGGCGGTGCTGCTCGAAGCCGGCTCGATCGTCAACCGGCAGGAGGAGCTGGAACTGGCCGGCACCGAGCGCCGCTCTCTCACCAGCGCGGCGGTCGCGGCCGCGGTGGAAGATTTCTGCGCGGCGCGCGCGCACCCCAATATTGCGCGCGCGGCGAAGCACTCGGTGCCTCATGCGGTGCAGCCCCACGGCGCCAACGCGGCGCCCAGCGCTCATTAGACAATGCGCTCCACCAAGCTCAGGCCAAAGTGGCGCGGCGGCGCAGCGCCAGCGTCGCGATGAGGATGAAATTGAGAATGTTGAAGCCGACGCCGGCCGCAAAGGCCGGCGCGTAATAGCCGTAATGGTCGTAAAGCACGCCGGCGAGCCAGCCGCCCGCCGCCATGCCGCTGCCGCTGCACAACAGCAATGTCGGCATGCGCCAATAGGCTTCGCCGACCGGAAAGAGTTCGCGGGAGGCGAGGATGTTGGCGGGAACCAGGCCGCTAAAACCGAACCCGAACAGCGCCGACACCGTAAACAGGCCGACCTCGCCCTGGGTCAGCAGGAACGCCGCCATGCCCAGGGCTTGCAGCGCCGAGCCGGCCAGCATCGTGTACAGGCCGCCGATGCGGTCGGCGATCGCGCCCCAGATCTGGCGGCTCACGAAGGCCGCGCCGAGCAGGACCGACACCATCGCCGCGCCGTGCACCGGGCTGATGCCGAGATCGCTGCAGAACGCCACCAGATGGCTCTGCGGCATCGACATCGGTACGCAGCAGGTGAAGATCGCGGCCAGCATGAGCGCGAACACGAGGTTGGGCGGCCAACCCATCACCGTCTTTTTGCCCAGCGTGGTGCTCCGCGGCGCGGCGCGCAGCGGCGCGTCCGGCGGCTGCCCCAGCACCAGCACCGCGGCCGGCACGATGAGAACGACCTCCACCGCCGCGTAATAGAGCATCGTGTGCCGCCAGCCGGCGAACGCGATCGCGCGCTCGAACACCGGCGGCCAGACCGCACCGGCGAGATAGGCGCCGCTTGAAATCAGCGCCAGCGCCGAACCGCGCCGGCGGTCGAACCATTGGCTCACATAGACGTAGAACGGCGCATTGATGCCGCCGATGCCGAGCAGGCCGATGAACAGGCCGTGGCCGACATAAAGCGGCAGCGACGGCCCCAGGGTCGACAACACGAGCCCGACGGCGGTCATGGTGGCGCCGCCGATGACGGTCCAGCGCACGCCGATGCGCTCGGCGACGCGCCCCATCAGGACGCCGCCAAAGCCGGAACCCACCCAAACGAGCGCGCTGGCCAGCGCCGGGACCGAGCGCTCGCCGCCGGCCTCGGCGGCGATGTCCTTGAGCGCCACCACGGTGACCCACGGCGCGCCGAAGGCGATCGCCATCACCGCCAGCGCGGTCGCAGCGACGATCCAGGACCTGCGCGTCTCGACCGACGGCAAAAGCAAAGATGACGATTGCAGCATGAATTTCGCATTGCTGGCGCGCCCGGCAGGGCCTGCTGGCCGGGCCGGTATAGCAGCGCCCGCAATGTCCTGCCCAAGGAATTTCGCCCGGCCGGGAATAAACCGCCGCGACGCCCGATCACGTCCCTGGAAGCCAACATGGCTCAACAGGAGACCGGCAAATGAACGATAGCGATCGTGGCGACGGCGTGAACCGCCGCAAGGTGCTCGAATGCATGACCTGGGTCGGCACCGGGGTGCTGTGGACCATCTCGGGCGGAGTTCCACACTCGCTCGGCATCATCGATCAGGCGGTGGCGCAGGAAGCCAAGGGTTTGACCTTCCTGCAGATCAGCGACAGCCATGTCGGCTTCGACAAGCCCGCCAATCCGAATGCGCTGGGCACGCTGGAGGAGGCCGTCGGGCGGATCAATGCGCTGCCGGCGAAGCCCGCCTTCATGATCCACACCGGCGACATCAGCCATCTGTCGAAGGTGGCGGAATTCGACAACGCCGACCGCGTCATCTCGCAGACGCGCCTCGACGTGCACTACGTGCCCGGCGAGCATGACTTCCTCGACGAGGGGCAGAAGCTCTATCTCGATCGCTACGGCCGCGGCAGCAAGGGCTCCGGCTGGTACAGCTTCGACGCCAACGGCGTGCATTTCATCGGCCTGGTCAATGTCGTCGATCTCAAGGCCGGCGGCCTCGGCAATCTCGGCGCCGACCAGCTCGCCTGGCTCGAAGACGACATAAAGGGCCGTTCGGCATCCACCCCGATCGTGGTGTTCGCCCACATTCCGCTGTGGACCGTTTATCCGGAGTGGGGCTGGGGCACGCAGGACGGCGGCCGCGCGCTCGAACTGCTCAAGCGCTTCGGTTCGGTGACCGTGCTCAACGGCCATATCCATCAGGTCATGCAGAAGGTCGAGGGCAACGTCACGTTCCACACCGCCCGCTCGACGGCGTTTCCGCAGCCGGCGCCGGGCACCGCAGCCTCGCCCGGACCGATGAAAGTCGCCGACGACAAGCTGCGCACCATGCTCGGCATCGCCAACGTCACGTTCCGGCAGAACGAGCAGCGCCTCGCCATCATCGACGCGCCGTTGCAGGGTTGAGGAGAGCGAGGATGATGCGAACTGCAATGTGCGTTGCCGTGCTCGGCGCGGCGCTGGGCTCAGCGCTCGCTGTCGGCGTCCTCCACGCCCGAGCGCAAACTCCTGGGCTCGCCGTGGGGATCGACAACTTCACCTTCTCTCCGCAAAGCCTGACGGTGAAGGCGGGAACTACGGTAACGTGGACCAACAACGACGACATCCCGCATACGGTCGCGGCGGTGAACAAGCAATTCAGATCGAAGGCGCTCGACACGGACGACAGCTATTCGTTCGTCTTCACCACGCCGGGCACCTACGAGTATTTCTGCTCGATTCATCCGCACATGACGGCCACGATCGTGGTAGAAGCAACGACGGGAAGCAACGCTGCGCACTGATGCTGTATTGGCCATAGCCTCCTCCCTGACAGCCACCCGCGCCAGCGGCGGAACGATGGGAGGAGGCACGGCACCGTGGATAGCCCGGCACGACGCCATGGCGGATGACGGCAACGGCGAGCGCGACAGGACGCGGCGTTTTCGCGACGCCGCGCTGCCGTATCTCGACGACGTCTTCACGTTCGCGCGCTATCTGATGCGCAACGTCGCCGACGCGGAGGATGCGGCGCAGGAATGCTACCTGCGGGCCCTGCGCCATTTCGACAGCTATCGCGGGCCGGCCGTGAAGCCGTGGCTGCTGACGATCCTGAGGAACGTCTGCAATGCCGAATTCGCGCGCCGTCGCGCGCAGGCGGCGCCGGCGGACTGCGCCGAGGCCGATGACGCGGCCGACCAGGTTCCGATGTGGCAGGAACCGCAGGCCACACCCGAAACCGAAATGCTGCGCCGGCTGAATGGCGAAACGATCCGGCGGCTCCTCGCCGCGCTGCCGCAGCCGTTCCGGGAGACGATCGTGCTGCGCGACATCAACGATCTGTCCTATCGCGAGATCGCCGACGTGGTCGGCGTGCCGGTCGGAACGGTGATGTCGCGGCTGGCGCGCGGGCGCTCGATGTTGCGCACGGCGTGGCGGGTGGAGGAAGGATCGACGACATGAACTGCGCTGACGCCGAAGTCCTCATTCATGCGCTCATCGACGGCGAGCTCGATGCCGGTCATGCCCGCGACGTCGAAGCGCACCTGGCGACATGCGCTGGCTGCGCCGCCAAGCTCGCGGACTTCCGCGCGATGCGCGAAGCGATGGCGCAAGCGGACCTCAGGGAAGCCGCGCCGGCGGCGCTGCGCAGCCGCGTCGTCGCGGCGCTGCCGTTGCCGCCGGCGCGCGCCGCCGCGCCACGCCGGTCGTGGCGCACGTTCTTCGGCGGCTTCGCCGTCGGCACCATGCTCTCGGCTGCGGTGGCGGCGAGCCTCGTCTTGGCGGTCGTCCGCAACGACCAGGATCAGCAGATCGCCGGCGAAGTCGTGTCGGCGCACCTGCGCTCGCTGCAGGCCGGCCATCTGACCGACGTGGAGACCAGCGACCAGCACACCGTCAAGCCCTGGTTCAACGGCAAGCTCGACGTGGCGCCGCCGGTCATCGACCTCACCGCGCAAGGCTTCACGCTGATCGGCGGCCGACTCGATTACATCGACGGCGAGACCGTCGGCTCGGTGGTCTATCGGCGCCGCGCGCACGTGATCAATCTGTTCGTTGCCCAGCACCTGGGCGCCGAGCAGCGCACGCCGAAGACCGCCACGGTGCAGGGCTTCAACGTCCGCCGCTGGAGCGACAATGGCCTCGACTTCTGGGCCGTCAGCGACATCGACGCGCGGGAGCTTGACGAATTCGGCCAAAAGATCACGGCCGCACTGCATCCGCCGCCGCCGCCCGGGCATTCGTGACTGGCCTGCGCCGTCGTTACCGGCTAAAGCAAGCCCCGATCAAGGCGCGACGGCCGTTTGCGATCCACGCCGGCACAAGCGGAAACCCGTTGGCGCGCCAAGCGTTTAACCGCACATGGATCAACGCGTCGACAACGAGCGTCGGGCCGAATCTCCCGGCCGGGAAGCAACCTCCGCGGACGCCGCGGCGCCCGAGCATCAGTCGTGGGGCAACAGCCTGCGCCGGCACTGGGGCATGGTGCTTGCGATCCTCGCTCTCGCAATCGTCGCGACCGTCGCGCTCACGCTGTGGTGGCTCAACGCCCGGCAGTACGAATCGACCGACGACGCCTTCATCGACGCGCGCACGGTCCAGATCAGTTCGCAGGTGGGCGCCGCCATCGTCGATGTCCCGGTGACGGACAATCAGCAGGTCGAGGCTGGAACCGTGCTGGTGCGGCTCGACGACCGCGACTTCAAGGCTCAGCTCGATCAGGCCAAGGCGCAGATCGCGCAGGCGGAGGCCGGCATCGCCAATCTCAATGCCCAGCTGGTCGCCCAAGGGGCGCGCATCGATCAGGCCAACAAGCAGGTCGCGCAGGCGCAGGCGGCGCTCACCTTCGCGCAGCAGCAGGCCGATCGTTATGAGCGGCTTGCCAAGCAAGGCTCCGGCACCGTGGAGCAGTCCCAGCAATACTCGTCTAACCTGCTGCAGAGCCAGGCATCGCTGGCTGCGGCGCAGGCCAACGCCATTGCGGCGGAGAAGCAGAACGCCGTCCTGGAAGCGCAGCGAAAACTCTCCGACGCGCAGCAGGCGCAGGCCCGCGCCGCCACCGAACAGGCCGAAGCCAACCTGTCGCGCACGGTCATCACTGCGCCAATCGCCGGCCGCGTGACGCACCTCTCCGCCGCCAAGGGCGCTTATGCGGCGGTCGGGCAGGCGCTGATGATGTTCGTGCCGCGCGACGTCTGGATCACCGCCAATTTCAAGGAGACCCAGCTCGACATCATGCGGCCGGGCCAGCCGGTCACCATCGCGATCGACGCCTACCCCGATCGCACCTTCGCCGGCCACGTCGACAGCGTCCAATCCGGCAGCGGCACCGCATTCAGTCTGCTGCCGGCCGAGAATGCGACCGGCAATTACGTCAAGATCGTGCAGCGTGTGCCGGTCAAGATCGTGTTCGACAAGCCGCCCGACGTGCTGCTGGGACCCGGCATGTCCGCGGTTCCGACCGTGAAGGTGCGATGAACGACCGGCCGCAATCCGCCGGCTGGAGCGACAGCCGCTCGGCCGCGGGCAACCGCAATCCTTGGCTGGTCGCCGTCGTCGTCTCGATCGCGACCTTCATGGTGGTGCTCGACACCGCGATCGCCAACGTCTCGCTGCGCTACATCGCCGGCAGTCTCGCCGCCAGCGTTGACGAGAGCACGTGGGTGGTCACGACCTATCTGATCGCCAATGCGGTGGTGCTGCCGGCGAGCGGCTGGCTGTCGAACGTCATCGGACGCAAGCGCTTTTACATGGTGTGCGTCGCGATCTTCACGGTGAGCTCGCTGCTGTGCGGGCTGGCGCCGAGCCTCGGCGCGCTGATCTTCTTCCGCATCCTGCAAGGCCTCGGCGGCGGCGGCATGCCGACCAGCGAACAGGCCATCCTTGCGGATACCTTTCCGCCGGAAAAGCGCGGCCAGGCCTTCGCGCTCTACGGCGTCGCCGTGATCGTCGCGCCGACCGTCGGCCCGACCATCGGGGGCTGGATCACCGATAACTTCTCCTGGCACTGGATCTTCTTCATCAACGTGCCGATCGGCCTGGTCTCACTCGCGCTGGTGCATTGGCTGGTCGACGAGCCCGAGGTGCTCGAGCGCGAACGCCGCGAGCGTCTCGCCGGCGGCCTCAAGGTCGACTGGGTCGGCTTCGCCTTGATCGCGCTGACGCTCGGCAGTCTCGAAGTGGTGCTCGACCGCGGCCAGATCGACGATTGGTTCAAATCGACCACCATCATCGCCTTCACGGCGATCGCCGTCCTCTCGTTCCTGGTCTTCGTGCCGTGGGAGCTCAATCAGGCCGAGCCGATCGTGGAACTGCGGCTGCTGTTCCGCCGCCAGTTCGGCATGTCGTTTCTGGTGATGCTGACCATCGGCGCCATTCTGTTCGGCTCGAACCAGATCATGCCGCAGCTGTTGCAGACCACGTTTCCCTACACGGCGATGCTGTCCGGTCTTGCCATGATGCCGGGCGGCCTGGTCATGCTGTTCCTCATGCCGGTCGCCGGCGTGGTCTCCGGTCACGTGCAGCCCAAATACCTCATCGCGCTTGGGCTTGTCGGCATCATGCTGTCGATGTGGTACTCCACCTCGCTCACTCCGGATGCGAGCTTCAACTATTTCGCATGGGTGCGGGTCTACCAGATGGTCGGCCTGCCGTTCCTGTTCATCCCGATCAATACCGTGGCCTATGACGGCTTGCCGCCGGAAAAGACCAATCAGGGCTCGGCGCTGATGAACGTCGCCCGCAATCTCGGCGGCAGCATCGGCATCTCGCTCGCCAACGTCGAGATCACCCAGCGCTCCCAGTTCCATCAGGCGCGTCTGGTTGAGAACACGATCCCGTCGTCAATGCCGTTCCAGTCCACCTTGCATGGCATGACCCAATACTTCATGCAGCAGGGCGCATCCGCCGCCGAAGCGTACAACCAGGCGATCGGGCTGATGGGCCAGATGATCCTGAAGCAGGCGACTATCTTGGCCTATATCGACGTATTTCATCTCTGCGCCATCGTCGCCGCCCTCTTGATCCCCGTCGTGCTGGTCGTGGTCCGTCGAGTGCGGCTCGGCGCGCCTTCGGCGGCCCATTGATGCTGTCTTTGATGCTATTATGGGTCATGAATTGGCGGGGTTTTCGCCGCCATAATTATGTGCTTTGTCCAAGCCGCTGTGTGTTGCGCGGCCGCGCTGGCGGACGCCTCGGCAACGCCGCGGGCGTCGATACCGGCGCGGACAGGGGGGCCGCAACGATGGTTCGCATGCTCGCTATTGCGCGTCTGCTCGCGGTCGCCTTACTTTTCGCCGCCACCGCGGCGTGCTCCGAGCCGCGGACCGTGGACCTCGTCATGGTCGACGACAGGTTCATCCCCGATCACCTGACCTTCGAGCACGACGTCCACTATCGGCTGCACCTCGAGAACCACGGCAAGGAGACCCACGAGGTCACGGCGCCGACATTTTTCGCCACCGCCGATATCGGCAATCCGGAGATTCTCAATCGCGACCGTAGCGAGATCCTGATGCAGCCGGGCGAGAAGAAGGATCTGCTGCTGACGCCGCACCGGCCCGGCACCTACGATCTTCGCTGCGCCGACCACGATTGGAACGGCATGGTCGGCGGCATTACCGTCGAATAGCCAACGGCCGGTCCGCCGCACCGGCGGGCATCCGACGCCTCTCCCGCGGGCAGGCCGTTGCAACGGCGCCCCGTTCGGCGGCAACCCGTGCGTGCGCCATGCTGGCGTCCGCGCCGTCATTGCGGGCTATCGCCGTGCCGCGCCCAAATGTCGTTTTTGCATCAGCGCCCGGCACCATTCTTGCTTGAACTCGTTATGGGGTTTGTGGGGGCTGTTCGTCGAAACACCCGGGAATGATGACCCCGGGAAGAAAGGAGTCACGATGTGTGACTTTAGCCTTCAAAGCGTGCGGTCGCGCCCCGCAAAGGTCGGCGACAAACTCGTGACGCGTGATTTCGGCACCGGAACGCGCGGTTTCTCGGCCGTGGATGACCCCGGATTGGCGGTCTGCGTCCGCCCTGGCACCGAACTCGCCTTCGCCGGCGATGTCGCGTGCCTGCCAGCCGGTCTGCTGGGCTGGAAAACGAAAACCATCAACCACCAGACCGCCATCTTTCGGCAGGTCAACAAGGAGAAGCTGGCCGCCCATCACGACGCACTGGAGTTTCCGGACGGGCGCATCCTGCTGCTGACCTTGCTGTGCGAGGGCCAGGCCGCAAGTGTGCTGCAGCTACCGGCCCAGCCGAGCAATGCTCAAGAGGCGCGCGAGCAGGAGCGGGTCGGTTTCGTCGGCTAGAACGTGATTCCGAAAAGTCGACACCGGCTTTTCGGAAAAGATCGTGCTCCACCAATGCGGTGGAACGGGTTGACGATTCGAAGAAAAGTCATCCCGTTCTAAGCCGCGCTCGCTGTCACAAAAAAACAATGCCGGTCGCCCTGCTGGCGGCCGGCAAGCTGACGACACACACACTTTTCTCGGCGCCGTCATGCGAAAATGGGGGCGATGCGATGGCAAGCCCCCATTTCCGATGACTTAAGTCTGCGAACAACCTACCGAGCTTACCGAGCCCACGGACGATGGGTCCGGAAGTACGGATAGGGCCAGCCCCAGCAGTCGTAGCGATCGTACCAGGACTGCTTGTAGCGGTCGTCGATGGTGATGACGCCCTTCCAATAGACGGTGTTGCACGGACCGTACTTCGGAGGCGCAGCATTGGCTTGACCCACGAACGTCGGAGTAGTGGCAATCACCGCCAGCGCGGCCCCAGCCAGGAACAACTTCTTCATTACTCGTTCTCCTTTGTTTGCTCCCCTCAGCGACCGCCCAGCGGGGAGACCGGGCGGGTCTGATGTTGGCGCCAGCCTCGGGGAGACATGCGCCGTAGTTCAAGAAGGATTAGCCCCGCACATTAGTCGCTGGCACGAGCCGAAAAGGTTCAAACGCGTGTTCGGTTCTAACCTCGCCGGGGCGGGACCGCCGCGCCAACAGCGAAAGCCTAATGCACCGTTTGCATCTTCGCAACCGGCGCGAACCGCGCCGGCGAGCGCCGGCGCGGCCAAAGGGCGTGGCGCTCCAAAGACTTGCCGCAAAGTGTTGCCGCAAAGCCTCGGTCATCGCCGATGCTTCGCTAGGGTCGGCCGGTCAAGGCGGGCGACGCGCTGGCAAAGCAACGCACCCCCCTATCCACGAGCTTTTGGCTGTCGGCGATGAAGCGGCGGCCGTCGTCGCCGACCGCGTTCATCCATTCGCCCAGCCATCCCTGATACGCGGCGAGCGCGTCGGGTACCGTGCGGGCGGCCGACAACCGGTTCGGCAGCTGGAAAGCCAATTCGGCCTTCGAGCTGGCGCGCGCGAACCATTCGCGGCCGATGTCCTCAAACGTACTGAACATCTCCTGGCGCATGCGCAGGCCCGCCTTGATGTGTTGCGTCGCCGCCCGGCGGCAGGAACGGCGAGGCGCCGCACGCGTTTTGTCACCATAACTCCGCCCGGACGGATGGATTGCTCCGCCCGGTTTTTCGTCGTCTATAGACCCGCATGCATAATGCCGCCGCGAAAGACCCGCTGGACTAAAGATTGCTTCCGGAGCCGCGACTTGCGCATCAAGCCATTTTCGCCATGAACCGTTCGACGCCTGACGATCAGCCAAGCAACGAGCAACCGGTCGAGCAGCCGCCGACGGCCGCGGCTGGCGAGCCCGCCGGCGGGGAAGACAATGCGCCCGCGCCACACTCGCTTTTCCTCACCGTCTTCCCCTCCATCATGCTGCCGATGTTCCTGGCGGTCGCCGACCAGACCATCGTCGCGACCGCGCTTCCCGCCATTGCTTCGAGCCTCGGGGAAATAGAGCGCGCCTCCTGGGTCGTGGTCTCCTACCTGATCGCCAACACCATCGCGGCGCCGGTCTACGGCCGCCTCGGCGACACTTACGGCCGCCGCATGATGATGTTCGTCGCGCTTGCGATCTTCATTGTGGGATCGGTGCTGTGCGCGCTCGCCCCCAATATCGAACTGCTGACGGCGACCCGCGTGCTGCAGGGCTTTGGCGGCGGCGGCCTGATGACGCTGTCGCAAGCGCTGATCGGCGAGGCCATCCCGCCGCGCGAGCGCGGCCGCTACCAGGGCTATCTTGCCGGCGTCGCGGTAACCTCGAGCACGTTCGGCCCGGTCGCCGGCGGCTATCTCACGCAGTCGTTCGGCTGGCAGTCCATCTTTCTCATCAATGTGCCGCTCGGCCTGGTGGCCGCGGCGCTCGTGCTGCGTCTCAAGACGCAGCCGGCCGGCCACCGCCGCACCACCTTCGACAGTCCGGGACTGCTGCTCTTCATCATGTTCGTCGCCCCGGTCATCCTCGCGCTCGAACAGGTGCAGCGCATGGACGCCACTACCCTGCCGCTCGCCTTCGGACTTTTGGCCCTAGGCATTCTCTCGCTCGTGCTCCTGGCCTGGCAGGAAAAGCGCAATACCTCGCCGCTCATTCCGCCGCTGCTGTTCCGGCAGCCGTCGATCTGGCGCAGCGACGGCCTGGCGGCCTGTCACGGCGCAGCGCTCGTGTCATTGATCACGTTCCTGCCGATCTATCTGCGCGCGGTGCGCGGCGCCTCGCCGGCCGAGACCGGCCTCCTGCTGCTGCCTCTGACCTTCGGGATCGGGATCGGTTCGTTGATCACCGGCCAGCTGGTGACGAAGACGGGACGCACCGCGGTGTTCCCGTCCTACGGCTTGATCGTCGCGACCATCGGCTTGCTGCTGATCGCGTTCTTTATTCCGCGCCTGAGCGTCACCGAACTGCCGTGGGCGTTCGCCTTCATCGCGCTCAGCATGGGCACCGTCATGGGCGTGGTCCAGGTCACCGTTCAGGCGGTGGCCGGGCCGCGCATGCTCGGCACCGGCGCCGCCATGGTGCAGTTCTCGCGCTCGGTCGGCGCCGCTTTCGGCACGGCCACCGTTGCCGCCGTGCTGTTCTCGATTCTCGCGACGTCGGACCGCGAGACCGCGGCGCTGTTCGGGAAAATCATCGAAACCGGTCCGGACGCCATCGGCGCGCTGCCGGTGGCGCGGCAGGCGATGGTCCAGTCCGAGATCACCGGCGCCTTCCGCGCCGCCTTCCTCACCATCGCGGTATTCACCGGCATCGGGTCGTGGCTGGCGTGGTCGCTGCCGTTGCGCCGCCTGCAGTAGGGCCGCGACCGACGCCATTGCGGCGCGACGCCCCACGCGGCAGACTCGAAAAATCCGCAAGGGGGAGGACCGGTATGATCGTCGACGCCCAGGTTCATCTGTGATGGGCGGTGCCGTCCTCGAACGGCTTGGATGGGCCTGACCCGGCGGCATGACCAGGATTCTCCTGACACGTCACGGCCATGTCGAAGGCATCAAGCCGGAACGCTTCCGCGGACGCGAGCCGCCGGCCCTGACCGAGCGCGGCCGCGCCGAGGCCGCCGACGTGGCGCGGCGCATCGCCGGCGCCTGGCAGCCGGTCAAGATCTACACCAGCCCGCTGGGCCGCTGCATCGAGACCGGAGCCGCGATCGCCAAGGCCTGCGGCATCGGCGCCGAGATTTGCGGCGACCTCAACGACCTCGATTACGGCGCCTGGCAGTTCAAACCCTACGAACAGGCCGAAAAGGACGATCCAGCGCTGTTCGCCGCCTGGTTCGCGACGCCGCAGCTGGTGCGTTTCCCGAAGGGTGAATCGCTCCAGGATCTCGCGGCCAGAACAGCCAACGCGCTGCGGCTTGTTCTCGCCCGTCATGCCAAGGAGACGGTCGTGCTGGTCGGCCACGACAGCGTCAATCGGGTGCTGCTGCTACAGCTCCTCGGTCTGCCGCTGTCGTCCTACTGGCGCATCGACCAGGAGCCGTGCTGCATCAACGAGATTGAAATCGCCGGCGCCAAGATCTGCGTGCGGCGCCTCAACGAGACCTACCATCTGGAGCGCTGAGCGCGATGAGCTTTGTCGGTCGCTCCGTTACTCGGCTCGAAGACGGCCCTCTCGTCACCGGGCGCGGCGCTTTTGCCGGCGACATCTCTTTTGCGCATCAGTTGCACATGCGCGTGGTGCGTTCCGCGCATGCCCATGCCCGCATCCTCGCCATCGATATGGCGGCGGCGCGCCGTGCCGCGGGCGTCGCCGCGGTATGGACCGCGGCTGACGTCGCCGACATCCCGCCGATCGACTTCCGCCTCACTCGCATCGAGGGGCTCGATCCGTACCGCCAGCCGATCCTCGCCAAGGATCGGCTGCGCTACGTGGGCGAACCGGTCGCGGTCGTGTTCGCGACCGATCCCTACGCCGCCGAGGACGCCGCCGACCTGGTGACGCTCGAAGTCGAGGAACTGCCCGCGCTGGTGAGCGCCGACGCGCCGCCCGGCGAATTCGACGCCGGCCATTCCACCGAGGTCACCAACCTGCGCAAGGGCTTCGGCGACGTCGAGCAAGCCTTTGCCGGCGCCCATGCCGTCATCGCGCTCGATCTCGCCATCGGGCGGCACAGCGGCGTGCCGATGGAGACGCGCGGCGCCATCGCCCGCTACGACAGGGCGCGCGACGTGCTCGAACTGCACGGCGCCGCCAAAGTGCCGCACTGGAATCGCGACAGCCTCGCGCGCATGCTCGGCCGCGCGCCCTCCGCCGTGCATCTGTACGAAGGCCACGTCGGCGGCGGTTTCGGCGTGCGTGGCGAACTTTATCCGGAGGACGTTCTGGTCTGCCTCGCCGCGTTGCGCCTCGGCCGCCCGGTGAAATGGATCGAGGACCGCCGCGAGCACCTGCTCGCCACCAACCACTCCCGCCAGCAGCAATTCCGCCTGCGCGCGGCGGTCGATGCCGACGGGCATCTCCTCGCCATCGACGGCGAGTTCCTCCACGACCAGGGGGCCTATGTGCGCACCCACGCGGCGACGGTGCCCGATCTCGCCGCTTCCATGCTGCCCGGACCCTATCGCATCGGCGCCTACCGCATGGTCGGCCGCATCCGCCTCACCAACAAGACGCCCTGCGGCACTTACCGCGCCCCGGGCCGGTTCGAGAGCACCTTCGTGCGCGAGCGCCTGATCGATGCGGTCGCGGCTCACCTCAAGCTCGATCCGATCGAAGTCCGCCGCCGCAATCTCATCGCCAAGACCGAGATGCCGTATGAGCGCAAGCTCGACGCGCTCGCCACCGAAGTGACTTATGATTCCGGCGATTACGCCGGCCTGCTCGACAAGTCGCTCAAGGCCGCCGGCTGGGACGCGCTGCGCGAAAGCCTGCGGCGGCGCCGCGCCGCGGGCGAGATGGTCGGCGCGGGTCTGGCGATGTTCGTCGAAAAGAGCGGGCTCGGCCCCTACGACGGCGTGCACGCCACCATCGACACCAGCGGCGCGGTCGAGATCGTGACCGGCGCGACCTCGGTCGGCCAGGGCGTCGAGACCGTCCTCGCCCAGATTTTCGCCGATGCGCTCGGCGTCGACTACCGGCGGGTGCGCGTGGTGCACGGGCAGACCGACCGCATCGCTTTCGGCATGGGCACTTTCGCCTCGCGCGTCACCGTGATGACCGGGGAAGCGACGCGGCGAGCCGCGACCAAGCTCCGCGCCATGGCGATCGCCACCGCGGCCGCGCTGCTGCAATCGACGCCCGACGCGCTCGACGTGGTCGACGGCAAGGTGGTGAGCAGGAACGCCCCGCAGGGGCCTTCGGTGACGCTCGGCGAAATCGCCCGGGCGCTCGCGCCCGCCTCAACGCTCCTCGGCGAGACCTCGCCCGGCCTCAGCGCCGAAGGCTGGTTCGAATCGCACCACATGACCTATCCGTACGGCGTGCATGTCGCCGTGGTGCGCCTCGACCGCGAGAGCGGCGCCGTCGCGGTCGAGCGCTATCTCGTCGCCTACGACGTCGGCAAAGCCGTCAACCCGATGCTGATCGAGGGCCAGATCGCCGGCGGCGTGGCGCAGGGGCTCGGCGGCGCGCTGTACGAGGAATTCCTCTACGACGACCGCGGCGAGCCGCTTGCCGTCAACTTCGCCGACTACCTGATGCCGACGGCGCGCGAAGTGCCGCCGATCGACGTACTGATCACCGAGGACGCGCCGAGCCCGCTCAACCCGCTCGGCCTCAAGGGCGCCGGCGAAGGCGGCGCCAATGCGGTCGGCGCCGCCATCGCCGCGGCCATCGATGACGCGCTGGGCATGCCGGGCGCCGTCACGCAGCTTCCGGTCACGCCGCAGCGGCTGCGCGAGCTGTTGAAACGGCACGAGGCCGGCTGACCGGCCCCGGCGAGCCGCCCTACTCGGCCAGAACCTCGCGCACCGCCCGGCCCAGCTCGTCCTTGCGGTACGGCTTGCTGAGGAGCCGCACGCTGGTGCCCAGCCCCTGCATGTCAGTCAGCCGCGCGCCGGGGAAACCCGATGTCAGCAGGATTTTCGCGCGCGGCGAGGACGCCATGACCTCGCGGGCGAGCTCGCAGCCGTCCATGCCGCCGGGCAGCACCACGTCGGTGAACAGCAGGTCGACGCCGCCGCGCATCGCGACGATGTCGAGAGCCCGCTTGGCGTTGTCGACCTCGATGACGTTGAAGCCGAGCGCGGTGAGCTGCTTCACCACGATCTCGCGCAGCTTTTGATTGTCTTCGACGACGAGATGGTTTCGCTCGCGGCGTTCTCGGGCTTGGCGGCGCGTCGACGGCGGCCTCGCCGGCCGTCCCGGCCGCCGGCGGCAGATAGAGCCGGAAGGTCGTGCCGCGCCCGGGTTCGCTGTAGACGTTGATGTGGCCGTTCGACTGCTTCATGAAGCCGAACACCATGCTCAGGCCCAATCCGGTGCCCTTGCCGAGCTCCTTGGTGGTGTAGAACGGCTCGAAGATGCGCGCCACGACTTCCGGCGGCATGCCCTGCCCGGCGTCGCTCACCTCGATCGCGACGTAGTCGCCGGCGACGACCTCGGCGTGGCGATCGGCATAGTCCTCATCGAGCGAGGCCTTGCGCGTCGCTATCACCAATCGGCCGCCGCTCGGCATGGCATCGCGCGCGTTGTTCGCGAGATTGGCGATCGCCGTTTCGAGCTGCACCTTGTCAACGGCGACGCGCGGGATCGAACGATCAAGATCGAGCGCGATCTCGATGTTCTCGCCGAGCGTGCGCCGCAATAGCTTGCTGATCTCCCCGATCAACTCGTTGAGATCGACCTGTTCCGGCTGCAGCGGCTGGCGCCGCGCAAAGGCGAGCAGGCGCCGGGTCAGCTCGCTGCCGCTGATCGCTGCTCCGATCGCGCCTTGGATCAGCTCCTGCTGCTCGCGATCCTCCGGCCGCATGTCGGCGAGCACGTCGAGATTGCCGATGATGATCGCCAGCAAGTTGTTGAAGTCGTGCGCGAGCCCGCCGGTCAACTGGCCGAGCGCTTCCATCTTCTGGGAGTGGCGCAGCTTGTCCTCGGTCTGGCGCAGCTCGGTCACGTCCTCGCAATAGGCGATCAGGTATTTCGGCCCGCCGTGGTCGTCGGCGACCGCGAGCTTCTTGGTTCGCACCAGGCGGACGCCGCGCTTTTTGGTATTCAGCGTGTTTTCGTAGATCTGGTAGGGCTTGCCCGAAGTCAGCGATTTCATGTCCTGCAGGTCGATGAGATCGGCGTCGGCCTTGTTGACCGCGTCGTGGACGCATTTGCCGATGAGGTCGGCGCGATCGATGCCGGTCAGCTCTTCGCCCGCGCGGTTGAGGTAGAGGACTTTTCCGGTATCCGCTTCCTTGACCAGCAGCATGGCCGGAAGGCTTTCGATGATGACGTCCAGGAACGAGCGGGTGCGCAGCAATTCCTGCTCGGCCTGCTGCCGCTCCGCCACTTGGAGCTTCAGGGATTCATTCGACGCTCTCAGCTCGTCGGTGCGCTCGCGCACGCGCCGCTCGAGGTTGCGCGCGCGCTCGGCGAGCTGGCCGCGTGCGGCGGCAAGCCGGTCGTGCAGCCAATTGGTTTCCAGGAGCAGCACGGTCAGCACGAAGCTTGCCGCGAGCAGGCCGTAGCTGCGTCCGGCATACCAGCCGAGATCGTAGCGCGAGGAGCTGATGACTGCCGACAGCGCGATATCGAGCAGCCACACGCACATGACGACCATGAGCCAAAGGTCGAGCACCGTCGGCTTGTTGCGGCGCCAAAGCACAATCAGCGTGACCAGGCTCAGCACCCATAGCAGCGGGCTTGTGCCGGTGTCGATCAGCCGCGAAAAATTGCCATTCACGATCAGAACGGGCAGCCAATCCATGCCCGCCGTGGCCATGGCGGTGAGTGCGCCGACCAGGGCGCCGACGGCGACGACAGCCGCGGCGATGGCCACCCACGGCTTGCCGGGCATCGTGTCGTGACCGCCGTCATCGCGCCGCAGCATGGCGTAGGCCAGCACGAACAGCGGAAAGCCGCCGTGCCAGAACACGTACATCCAAGCCGTGCTCTGACTTCCGGCGCCGAGCAGGCCGGTCGCGGAAAAGGCGTCCGGAAACATCAAGGCGTGCGGGATGATGATGAGCGCATCGAACAGGAAGCCGCAAGCGAGCGCGAACAGGGCCCGCGAGCGCAACCTGGTGAACTGGCCGAACAGCAGGATCGCGGTGAGCAGATCGTTGATCGTCAGCGCCGACTCATAGCTCGGTATGAAAGCCGATATTTTCGTTAGCGGCACGCGGACGAACGGTAACGCACAGAAGAAGATGATCACCGATACGGCGATCACCGCACCCGCCAGGCGCCAGTCTTTTGCCGTCGCCGGGACGGTCGAGAGATAAGTGCGCGCATAGGCGCTCTCGTCCTCGACGCCGTCGATGCTCATGACATCGCGGTTCGATTCACACGACATTTCCGGACTCATGCTTTGGCCGATCGCGGCGCGTTGTCGGAGCCGGCCGGCCGGAAGTAACCCGGAGGTGCGATTGGCGGCTTGGCGAGGAATTCCAGGAATTGAGCCGGCGGCATCGGCTTGGCGAGGACAAAGCCCTGGGCGGTGTCGAAGCCGAGCCCGGCGAGGCAGCGCAGATCCTCGACGGTCTCGACACCCTCGGCGCACGCCGAGGCGCCGAAGCAATGCGCCAGATCGGCGACGGTTTGGCACAGGCCGCGCTTGAGCGCCTCCGCCGCGCAGTTCGTCACAAAGCTGCGGTCGAGCTTCACTTCCCGGAACGGCAAATCCTTGATCCGCGACAGCGACGAGTAGGCGGAACCGAAGTCGTCGATCGAAATCCAGATGTTGTAGAGCCGCAGTTGCGTCGCGACTTCGTGGATCCAGTCGAGGTCGCCGATGGCCTCGTCCTCGGTGACTTCGACGATGAGGCCCGGAAACTTCGGCAGCGGCGGCAGCGCGTTGCGCATGAAGTCGACAAAACCGGGCGCGCCGAGGACGGAGGCCGGGACGTTGACGGCGAGCTTGAGCTGGTGGCCCTGGCTGGCGAACAGCCGCCAATCCCTGATGGCGCGACGGACGACGAACAGCGACAGCGGTTTGTAGAGGGGATCGCCAGCCGGCGGCAGCAGCTCGGCGGGCGCGATGATGCCGCGCTCCGGATGCCGGGCGCGGATCAAGGCCTCCGCGCCGTTGACCGCGAGGGGCTGCAGGTCGAACTTGGCCTGGTACCACAGTTCAAGCCATTCGTTTTCCAGCGCCTGTTCCAAAAGCTGTCGCGGATCGACCGGCGGGTTCTGCGGGTTTGCTTTCTTGTCTTGAGCCGCCGCGGGCTTTGGCTCGGCCAGCGTCTGCAGCCTCGCCTTCAAGTCGGCGGAGCGGAACGGCTTCTGCAGCGACTTCAGCATGCACAGGCCGTGGGTCCGGCCGATCCGCTCGATCTCGGCCAGCATAGCCTCGTCGCGGCCGCTGATCAGCAGGACCTTGCCGCCGAACTTGAGGTGATCGAGCTTGCGGATGACGTCGACCGCGTCGGATCGTCCGAGCTGAAGGTCGAGAATGAGAAGCTCGGGCGGCGACCGCTTCACCTCGAGCAGAAAAGCGAGCGGATCGGTGAATTGCTTGGCAACAATCCCGACCGCCGAGAGCACTTTGCAGACGATGGCCCCGATGCGGACTTCGTCGTCGAGGACAAGCGCGGTGCGCGGAGGCTCCTGACTAACAACCTCATCCATGGGCGTTTCCCGACTGGCTTACTCCTCTTTTGCCGATATCGGCATAAAGGCGGCTTAAAATTTGCCTCCGGTGCTGTTTGAACCTGTTTGGCGACGGTGTTCCCGGGCGCGCCTGGCCAAAGCATCACCTTTCGGTAACCAAACCTGCCGCAGGGCCGAGGCTTTTGGAAGCCAGTCGGGCCGCCGGTCCCGATCAGATATCCACAGCGATGTAATGCGTGACCTTGGGCTCACCCGCCATCTGGAAACGCTGCACGCATTCCTGAACCAGCCGATCGGCATTGGTGACGCGTTCGTGCTGGCGCATGTGCTCGAGCCACGACGCCACGAGGAACGTTTCGACGACACGCTCCGCATCGGCGGCGTCCTCGTAGAGGACCCAGCGATAGGCCCCGTCGCGACGGCGTTCACTGCCCAGTTCGGCGATGGTCTTGAGGAATGCTTCGCGGTCCTGCGGACGAATGCGGTATTCGACCGTCACCAGGACTGGACCGCGATCCGGTTCGACGGCCTCCGCCGCGAGCTCCGGCCAGTGCATGGACGGCGTCAGGTCGATGCCGACTCCCGTTTGCAGCTTCCAGCGCCACGTCAAAGGGATGGCGGCGAGGATGCCGGCGGCGGCCAGAAAAAGCGCGGCAGGCAGCCCGACCAGGACGGCGACCTCGCCCCAGACCGCGCTGCCGAGGGTCAGGCAGCCGAAGAAAACCGTGGTGTACAAGGCGAGCCCCCGCGCGCGCACCCAGTCCGGCAAGGCGACCTGGGCGGACACGGTGAGCATGGCCAAGGCCGCAATCCAGGATGCTCCGGCAATCAGGCTGGCGAGGACCCCGATCGCGGGCTCCCGGGCGACACCATAGAGCACCATGGCAACGGCCTGACCTGCCGCACCGGCCGCCATCAACCGGTCCGGTCCAAGCCTCCCCCTCAGCCATGGCAGCGCGAACGCACCGCCTACCGCGCCCGCGCCGATGACGCCGAGCAGCACGCCATAGAGACCGGGACCGCTGACGATCTGGGTGCGGGCAACAAGCGGCAGCAGCGCCCAATAGGCACTGGCGAACAGGAAAAATCCTGCGGCACGCGCCATCGTGGCGCGCAGATGAGGACTGTGCCTGGCATAGCGAAGGCCGGCCCGGACCGCCTGGCCGAACCGCTCCGCAGGGAGCGCCGTGACGGTCCCGCGCGGCGGACGCCACCACAGCAGCGCGCCGACGACGCCGAGATTGGAGATGGCGTTGATCCAGAACGGCGCCACGATGCCGAAACTTGAAATCGTCACCCCGCCGAGCGCCGGACCGATCGCGCGCGAGATGTTCACGCCGACGCTGTTGGCGGCGATGGCGGGGGGCAAGTCCTCCCGGGGCACCAGCAGCGACACGACGGCCTGCCAGCCCGGGATGGTCAACGCTCCGGCGGCGCCGATGAGGAACGCGAACAGCAGCAGGTTGCTTGGGGTCGCGAGGCCGAGCCCCACCATCGCCGCATAGACCGCGGAGACGGCGGTCGTCAGGATTTCGACCGCGATCAGGAACTTGCGCTTGTCGAAAATATCCGCCAGCGCACCGGCCGGGATAGCCAGCAGGAAAATCGGCGCGGTGCTGGCCGCCTGCACCAGCGAAACGATCAGCGGATCGGGGTTGAGGCTCGTCATGAGCCAGCCGCAGGCGGCGCTGTACATCCAGCCGCCGACATTGGAGACGACCGTCGCGGTCCACACCACGGCGAAGGCCGGGTGACGGAACGGCGCGGCGAATGACCCGGCAGTCCGCGACGTCGCGTTCGCCGCCTCGCTCATGGCAAGGCCCGGTGATCCGGCCGCGCCGGAGGCCGCATCGCGCGTGGTGTCGCCATCGTGATCCCCCAGGCGCGGGCGCGCGGGATTCGGGTGGGCCGCAACGCCGTCAGCATAGTACGATCCGCACAGTATCGGAACGCGGCCGCCAGCTTAACGACGATCGCAAACCCGGTTCCGCTATCAGCCGAGGTTCGTCATGGCAATGCCGACAATGAAACTCCGAGCCGCGCGGCGGACCGAAGCGCCGTCGATCGAGACGGTGCAGCGACGCATTGAAGAATACGACTGGGGCGCGATTGGCGCGGATCTCAACGCCTCGGGCGGCGCCGTTCTGCAAAAACTGCTGACGCCGCACGAGTGCAGGGAGATCGCCGCGCTGTACCCGCGTGAAGAATGCTTCCGCAGCCATGTCCACATGGCGCGGCACGGCTTCGGCAAGGGCGAATATCGCTATTTCAAATATCCGCTGCCCGCCCTGATCGGCGAATTGCGCACGGCGCTCTATCCGCAGGTCGTGACGTTCGCCAATGAGTGGAACGAACGGATGAATATCCGCACCCGATATCCGAAGGTTCACGCCGAATATCTAAAGGTCTGCCACGACGCCGGGCAGGTCCGGCCGACGCCGCTGCTGCTGCAATACGGCGCCGGCGACTTCAATTGCCTGCATCAGGACCTGTATGGCGAACTCGCGTTCCCGCTGCAGGTCACCATCCTTCTCTCGCAGCCCGAGGAGGATTTCACCGGCGGCGAATTCGTCCTGACCGAGCGGCGCCCGCGGATGCAGAGCCGCGTTGAAGTGGTTCCGCTGCGGCAAGGCGATGCGGTGCTGTTCGCCGTTCACGACCGGCCGGTGCAAGGCACCAAAGGAAGCTACCGGGTCAACATGCGCCACGGCGTCAGCCGGATCCGGTCCGGCCACCGCCACACCCTCGGCATCATCTTCCACGACGCGAAATAGCGCGGCGATTTTTCACGCCGCTCAGCGATGGACGATGCCGCGCGCAGCGTCGCCGAGCGCTTCGACCGGCGCCTCGCCGGCATCGAAGATCGCCAGGATGCGGCACGGGCAGGCCTCGAGACCCTCGTAGCGCCACGGGAAGGCGCCGATGATGCAGCGCTTGCCGAGCACGGTTTCGAGGTCGCCGCCCAAATTCTCGGCGTGCAGCAGGCCTTCCTGGAAGGCGTAATTGTGGAACGGGAACATGTCCTGGCGGACTTTTCGCCCGGAGCGCTTGTGTACGTACTCGAAGGTGCCGAAATAGTCGGCGGGCGTCTTGCCCATGACCTGTTCGAACTCGCGCGCGATGTCGGGGCGCATGTTGCGGATCGAGGTGTTCATGGGATGGTCGCACGACCCGGTGTCCATGCCGAACCACTTGATCTTTTTCTTGAGCATCCATTCGAGCGTGGCGAGCGTCGGGCCGGGGTGGTAGCAGAAATAGCGCACCAGATCCTGCCGGCTCTGGCCCTCATAATATCTGTGCCAGCCCGTGTGCAGGATCAAAATGTCGCCGTCGCGAATATCGGCGCCGGATTTTTCGATCATCTCCGGCGTGATCGCCGCCCAATCCGAGACCTGCGGCGACAGATCGACCACGACGCCCTGATTGACCAGATAATCGAGCGGCAGCGAGGCCATGTCGCCGGTGCGCCCGTCGGTCGCGTGCATGGCGCCGTCGAAATGCGTGCCGCTGTGCATCGAGGTCTCGACCCGTTGCGCCACGATCATCTGCGTCTGCAAGTTCTGCGCGTAGTACATCTTGTTGCCGGCATAGCCGACCCAGCCGGGCGTGTGGATGCTCATGGTGTGGGAAAGGTCGACGATCTTCATTTTTTTCTCCTCAGTCGATGCACGCGCGTGTTTTCGCTCGGTTCTGGATTGTGATCCGCATGCCGCGGCGTGCGCGCGAACATCGAAGCGCGCTTCACGCCGTGGCCAACATCTTGGCGGGATCCGCAATTTCGCACATCTGCGTCGCCGGCTCCGGCAAAGCCGCGCCGACGATTTCGTAGCCGATGACGCGCAGACACCCGCCGGCGGGATTCATGGCGACCGCGAGCCGCGTATAGGGGTTGAGCACCGGCTCGCACACCCAATCAAAGCCGCCGGCGGAAAGTGAGCCATCCCAGGCCGCCAGCGCCTCGCGACGCGCGCGGCTATAGGACGCCGCATCTTCGAACGAACTGTTGAGGAAGCGCCGGGTGCCGATCCGTCCCTCCCAGCGTTGCCGGCGCGGCACCCAGTCGTTGGCCGCGCAGGTGTCGTGCTCGCGCGTGACGAATGCGGTCTCGGTGCGTTCGATCACGCAGCGCTCGTTCGCCGCCGTGCCCACCAGCGTGTAGATCACCGGACGCGCCACCGGCGTTAATTCCAGCATGCGGCGCGCCGCAGCGTAGTCCTCGCAGACTTCGAATATCCGGCGCAGCAGCTGATCCGGCGGGATGTAGTCGACCTTGGCCCAGATGTTGATCGCATTGGCGGCGAAGTCATAGAGACGAAACCAGCGATGCTCGGTACGCCGCCACATCGGCGCCTGGTTGACGCAGGCGGCAAAGCGATGCGGCGCCATCGCGGTAAGCGCGCCGACATAGCCGGGCCAGGTGACGCTGAGAAAATCGCCGCCGGCGCCGCGCATCCGCACCACCTCGACGTGGCGCCCGAGCCCGGTGAAGGGCCAGTCGAGCGTGCGTACCAGCCACGGCACGCCGTCCTGCTCGCGCGCCAGCGCCGTGCAGCCCCATTGGTACGAGGCGTTGAGCAGCCAGATGCCCGAGAACTCGAGCGCGGCGGCGATCTGCGCGATCTCGCGCACGTAGGGCGAGCGCGAATGCTCGTGCCAGCGCCGCGCCACCCAATCGAGAGCCGGCACGATCGGCATCGCCGCGCCCGGGAAGATTCCCAGACAGGCATCGCGCAGCGCGCGCGCCTGCGCCGCCCTTTGCCGCGCGTGAGACAGCGTTCCGCCGTCGCGGATATCGATGACGGGTATGGCGGGAAGCGGCGCGCTCATGATTGATCTATGGCCCAGTATCTATGGCCCGCTGCAGGCTCGCGTATTTTCGTTTGCCGAGGCACGTGCCATGGTAGTGCAAGTGACGGCTCGCGGAAATGCGCGCCGCCGGTACGCATTTTCGCCGAACGGGAGACGATGACAATGGAACTCAAATCGACGCGCCGCATCGTGACAGGCCATGACGCCCAAGGCAAAGCGATCGCGCTGTTCGACGCGACGATACCGGCCAAGCAGCGCAGCGCCGGCGGCAATGGCATGACCTTGCTGTGGGTCACCGGCGAATTCCCGGTGGACATGACCGCGGCCGCTGACCGCGCGCAGACGCCGGTGGGCGTTCCGCCGCCGGCCAACGGCACCGTCTTCCGCATCGTCGATTTCGCTCCGGCAGCGGCGCAGGCGGCGCCGGTCGATCACCATCAGATTCTCCTCTCCATGGGCATCGATCCCGCGACCCAGGGCTATGCGCGGCACGCCAACACGCACCGCACCAGGACCATCGACTACGCCATCGTGCTCGACGGCGAGATCGACATGCTGCTCGACGACAGCGAAGTCCATGTCAAGGCCGGCGACGTGCTGGTGCAGCAGGGCACCAATCACGCCTGGGTCAACAACGGCACCAAGCCGTGCCGCATCGCCTTCATCCTGATCGACGGCAAGACGCCGCCGGCCTGGAAGCAAGGCTGGAAGAAGTAGCCGCATTGCGGCAAGCGCAGCCCGGCCGGCTCTTTGGGCGATCTCAGCCCGCGGTGACGTCGACGCGCACGTCGCCGTCGAGCACGCGCCTGGCGGTCGGCAGATCGACCTCGTGCTCCCAGGCGCCGATGACGACGGTCGCGACGCAGTTGCCGATCAGATTGCCGAGCGCGCGGGCGATGCCGATGAACCAATCGACCGACAGCACGAGGACGAGCCCGATCACCGGCACGGTCGGAACCGCGTTGAGCGTCGCCAGCAGGATCACGATCGCCGATCCCGGCACGCCATGCGCGCCCTTCGACGTGATCAGCGACACCGCCAGCACCAGCAGCAGATCGCCGAGCGACAGCGGCGTGTTGGTCGCCTGCGCGATGAACACCACCGCGAGCGTGAGGTAGATCGAGAAGGCGTCGAGGTTGAAGGAATATCCGGTGGGGATGACGAGACCCACCACGGAATCCTTGACGCCCATGCGCTCGAGCTTGCGCATGATCTGCGGCAGCACCGCGTCCGAGGACGCCGTGGCCAGCACGATGGTCAGTTCCTCGCGGAAATAGCCGAGGAACTTGAAGATGTTCAGCCCGACGACGGCGCGCAGCACCCCGCCGAGCACCACCACCACGAACAGGATGACCGCCGCGTAGAAGATGAAGACCAGCGAAACCAGCTGCTTGAGCGAGCCGACGCCGTAGCGCCCGACCGTGTAGGCGACCGCGCCGAGGACGCCGAGCGGCGCCACGCGCACGATCAGGCCCATGACCTTGAACAGCACCTTGGAAACTATCTCGATCAGGGAGGTGACCGGCTTGCCCGGCTCGCCCAAGAGCGCGAGCCCGATGCCGAACAGCACCGCAAAGAACAGCACCTGGAGCACGTCGTTGCGCGCCAGCGCGTCGATCGAGGTGGTCGGAATGATATTGAGGATGAAGCTGCCGACGCCGGCGCCCTGCAGGTTGCGGGCATGTTCCGAATAGCTGCTCAGCGCCTTGGCGTCGAGCGCCGTAGGGTCGATGTTCATGCCACGTCCCGGCGCGAACAGGAAGGCCAGCAGCAGGCCGACGCACAGCGCGATCGTCGTCATGAACTCGAAATAGATCAGCGCCTTGAGGCCGACCCGGCCGACCTTCTTGAGATCGCCGGCGCCGGCGATGCCGTGCACGACGACGCAGAACACGATCGGCGCCACCACCATGGCGATGAGCTTGAGGAAGGCGTCGCTGAGAATCTTCAGCGAGACCGCGAAGTCCGGCGCCGCCATGCCGATAATGATGCCGAGCGCGAGCGCCACCAGGACCTGGAAGAACAGCGAGGTATAGAGCGGCGAGCGCCCGCTCAGCGGCGGCGCGGCGAGTGCGGTGGTCGACATTCGGCTCTCTCCATCGTCGGCATTGCCCAAAATTTAAGCAAGGAACGTGCCAGGGATATGTTTTGCGGTCCCGCGTTAGGCGGCGGCGACTCCTCCGGCAGCCGCCGCGCGACGTTCAGAGCGCTGCGAACAGAATGTCCTGGGCGCCGTGCCAAAGGACGTGCTCGCCGAGCGAACGCAGCCGATCGGCGCCCTCGACGACGGTCAAGAAATGATTCCCCGCGAGCTGGCCCACTTTGCTCGCGAAGCACACGTTGCCGTAGGCCAGCAGGATTTCGGTTTCGCTGATGCCGCCCGGATAGAGGATGATCTCGCCCGGCGCCGGATAGCTGGTGTGGTTCTCGTATTTGAGCCCGAGGTCGAGGTCGCCGAGCGGAATCCAG